>Ga0207933_1000723_pt1 | contig 29323 bp, 27 predicted proteins | sample NGESurdeep092012_4_FD_184488 | JGI IMG/M metagenome (GOLD analysis project Ga0207933, IMG submission 184488) | Arctic peat soil microbial communities from Barrow, Alaska - NGEE Surface sample F53-3 deep-092012 (SPAdes) | ecosystem: Environmental > Terrestrial > Soil > Wetlands > Peat ... | reverse complement strand
GCCGGACAACAGCTCAGGCGCGAAGATCAGCACATCGCCTGGCTTGGCGTTCCGCAGAAAGCCGAGCATGGCGCGGGTCCAAAGCTCTTTGAAGCGGTCGAGATAGTTGACAATGCCGTGCGCCTGCGCCGGCCTTGACGTCAGCTCCGCACCGATGGGCACTTGCATGCACCCCGAGCTCGCGATGCGGCCATGCACAAAACCAACTCGCTCAAAAACCGGTTCCATGGAATCGAGCTTGCTGTCCCAGTCGCCGTAGTCGAGCTCCTGCCCGCAATAGTAGTGGCTGAAGTCGCCGTTGAAGCGAACCTCCGGAAACTTCCGTGCGATCTGCACCGTCCGCCACAGGTCCTGCGTCATCGTCGCGCGATGCGTCTCGATAAAGATAGGCAGGCGATGCCTGTCGGATGCGGCGAGGATCGCCTCGACAAGGCGAAAGACCTCATCGTCATCTTCCATGCCCCAGCCGGCATGGACCGTAATGCAGAGATCGCCGCGCTCCGCATGTTTCGCGGCGATGGCCTCTGCCTCAGTCGCCGTATTAATCCGATCCAGCCCGCAGTGCGGCAGCGGCGCGCCCGCAAGCGGAGGGTCGTTGGTGGTGAGCTGAACTCCCTCGAATCCGTCGGCCAGCAGACGCTCGTAGCGCGGCAGCCCTTCAAGGTCCGGCCACACGCTATCGGCACGTAGATCAACGAGATTGTCGAGATTCAAATAGACGCTGAGCTTGGGAGCCGCTTCGGAGCCGTCGTTGAGAAAGCGCGATCTGGAGATCATCTATACCCTGCCTAAAATTCGTCGTATGCAATCTGGTGTGCCGGAACGCCGATGGTGGCCAGCATCTTCGTGCATGCCTTAATCATCATCGGCGGACCGCACAGATAGTATTCAAGCGCTTCGGGATGAGGGTGCTCGCACAGGTACCGCTCCAGAACAACGTCATGAATGAACCCTATGTGACCCGACCAGTTGTCTTCAGGCAGCGGCGAAGAGAGCGCTAGGTGAAAGGCGAAGTTATGATGCCCTTCGGCGAGCCTCTGAAAATAATCGTCATAGTAAATCTCCTGCCTGGAGCGCGCGCCGTACCAGAAGCTGATCTTCCGAGCGGTCTTTTCATTCTCAAGCAGGTGCGCGAGATGCGCTCGAAGCGGCGCCATCCCCGCACCGCCACCGATATAGATCATCTCCCGCTGCGTCGGCTTGATATGAAAATCTCCAAAGGGACCGATGCCGGAGACAACATCCCCAGCCTTGAGACTGAAGACATAGCTGGATCCGACCCCCGGCGCACAGTCCTGTCCCGGTGGCGGCGTTGCGATGCGGACGTTGAAGCGTAGAGTGCGCTCGGTCACTTGATTGCTGGCAAGCGAGTAGTTATTGCGGCGGCCTGTCGTCCGATTCTCGGCAACCAGATCGAAGACATGCTGGTTGTTCCACACCGAAGCAAACGGCTCTGGGATATCGAAGTCGCGGAAGCGGATCGTATCGTAGGTGGGAATGTCGAGTTGTAGGTAGTCGCCCGGCCTGAAAGCGATGGTCTTTGCGGCATCCAATGGTTCCAGCACAAGTTCCTTAATAAAGGTAGCAACGCTGCGGTTGCTTATTACGCGGAACTGGCACGTCTTCTGCGCGCGTGCTCCAGCTCCGCCCGCACCGGCAACGTTGATGCGGATCTGCACACCGCGCTCTTCGATCGGATACGTGGCCAGCCCACGGCAGATAGGCGCACGCGCCGGCGAGCCATCGCTAAGGTGGAAGCGCCCATTGTGCTTCGGGCACTCGATCATCTTTCCCACAATCAACCCTTCGGAAAGATGAGTATTGCCGTGCGTGCACACTCCGTCCGTAGCAAAAAGTTGACCCTCGCCAATGCGGTAAAGAGCGTACGTCTTCTGCCCATGATCGAAGCGAATCACATCGGCTGGCTTCAGATCGGCGGCCGCGCAGGCGTCCACCCATCCTTCCGCATCGGTCCGCGCCTGTGAGGAATAGATGCAGGCGCGCGCGCGTGCCTTGGGTGCAGGCAGCTGCCGCTTGACATGAAACGCAGGATCCTTGATCTGCTTGAGCACCGAAGGCACAATCTCGCGCCAGGCTGTCAGCAGACTTGGATATGGTGTTGGGCAATCGTCCTGCACGGCAGTATGTAATTTCGGCAGCGCGTGGTAAGGCACCAGCGGGAACATGTGGTGCTCCACGTGATAGTTCATATTCCAATACAGGTACCGGTGGATCGGATTCATGTATACCGTCCGGCAGTTCAGACGGTGGTCCAACGTGTTCTCCGCCAGGCCCGCATGCTGAGTCAGCCCATACACAACCAGGAGCCACGTGCCAAACAGATTCGCGAGCCCGATAAACAGCAGCGGCAGAATGCTGTGGCTATAAATGGCAAGACCAATAGCCACGACATAAACGGCAATATAAATACGCGCCCTGCGATACACAGCGGGATATTCCATCTCAGGCACAAACGTCTTCTCGGCCGCGGCCATTCTTCCGAAGGAGTGCAGCACGATGTGCTTGAAATACTTCGGATACACCCCAAGATTGAAGAACGAGAGAAGGATGGCCCGAAGGTTGGGCGGTCGCGGCACGGCGATCTCCGGATCGCGCCCAACAATAATCGTGTCGCTGTGATGGCGATTGTGGCTCCAGCGCCAGACGGTCGACTCGCGCATCACCATAAATGAGGCAATCTCGTAAAGCGCGTTGTTCATCCAGTCGGTCTTGAACGCCGTGCCATGGCCAGTCTCGTGCCAGCGCGAATCGGAGGTCGACGCGTACAGCACGCTGAACATCAGGTAGGGCACAATCGCCCACCAGCTTCCCCATAGGTGATAGGTGGCATACCCAAACCCAAAGATCATGCCAAACCACAACGCCGTGTCGCGTAATGCGGGACCATCGCGGCGCTCCAACAGCTTGCGCATAGTCTCGCGTGGCACGGCGCATTGATACCAGTCCGCCTCGGCCAGCCCCTTCTCCACCGCGAGCGCGGCGTTCACGCCCGTAAGGCTGTAGTCCTGGTAAATCTTTGATTGTGGAAATACCGTAGCGTTACGGCCCATATCGAATTCCTTTGAAGCCTCGTTCCGTCTTGTGCATTCATCCGTGCGCGGCAGCGCCCGTCAGGATTGCGTTGAAAAAGCGTACGCGGTGGTTTGTTGTCGTATCTCTCCTGGACGAAGAACGATGTCCCCCATGATCGGCGAATTGACTCCGTCGGGATATCCTTCGCACTCTAGCGAGACACCGGCGTAGCGCGAATAGCGTGCACCGGACTTTCCCGTGACTGACCCATCGAGACCCTCGCCCGTATACAGCTGGACGTACGCCTCGGTAGTGGAGACGTCGAGAACGCGCCCGCTCGCCGGATGCACCAGACGAGCGGCGGGTGCGAGCTTGGATCGAGCTCCCCTGTTTTTCGTTTCGCGCATGCGATACAGATCGCCGTGGTTTTGAAATAAGCAGGGGATTGCCTCGCCGAGACTGCGGAGCTGTGGAAAGTCATTGCTTCGCCCAATCACAGATCCTGTGCGCCCGAGCGGGGTCATGCGCTCATCGGTCAAAACAAACTCGTCGGAATGGATCTGCAGTTTATGATCCGCAATAGATCCGGTACCTTCTCCCCCAAGATTGAAGTAAGGGTGCACCGTCAAGTTGAACGGTGTAGGGCGATCGCTAACCGCCTCGGTCTCGACCAGTAAAATATTGTCATCGGTCACGGTGTATTGAACCGCTGCGGTCACCGTTCCTGGATAGCCCTCTTCGCCATCGGGACTGCAGTACGTCAGACGCAACGAAGGTACGCCACCTCGACGCGTCATCGGCGACGCGGTCCAGACCTTCTTGCTGAACCCTTCCACCCCGCCATGCAGATGGTTTGGAGGGTCGTTCCGCGCAAGCTCGTATGTCTTGCCTTCAAGATTGAACTGGGCGCCTGCTATCCGTCCCGCGACTCGCCCGATCACCGTGCCAAAGTAGGCCCGATCGGCCACGTACGCGTCCAGCTCGCTAAAGCCCAGAACCACATCGGCCATGCGCCTTTCCCGGTCGGGAACGAGTAGCCGTGTAACGGTGGCGCCGTACGTGATGGTCTCCAGCACGAGCCCGCCCTGCCCGCATAATGTCCACGCCTCGACAGCCTTTCCAGCAGGGAGAAACCCAAAAATGCGCGACGTAATGGAGCTGGCCATAGACTCTGTCTGACAGTACAGGCCGGCTGCCCCAGTGTCCTTTCGGCGGCTGACCAAAAGTTGTCATAAATTGTCCATTTATGAAAATGTGCAGCAAACTCGATCCCGCCATCCGACGGTTTTCGCATCGCCGTAGCCACACGACCCGGGGTGGGTGCATCAAGTCATTCTCACCACCTTCGATTTGCTGAAACTGGTCAGTGTTTTCCGCTCTGTGAAATCGACACTCGCACTTTCAGCAGGTAAAGCGCCTCCGCGGTCGCGGTCTTCCCGCCATTTGCGGGCGTTACCGTGGACAGGGCCGTCACAAAGAGATCGAACGTTCCGTCCGCATTCGGAAGAAGCGACAGCGGCGTTCTCGGCTGCGCCACCGCCCGTGGGAAGAGCGGCAAATCTTTGCCGGCCGTCCAGTGCACCCCGTCCAGAGATGCTGTATACCCCATCGACTGCCCTTGCTCAGGATTCAAATCGTCGTAGATCGCCACATATGTGTCGCCAATCTTTGTGACGATTGGATTCTCGACGAAATGTCCCAGCGGAACGGGATTAAGAGAGCTGCAGCGCTTCCACGGACCAGAAAGCTCCGGAGCCGATGCCAATCCTACCTCCCAAGAGTGCAGCGCTTTTCCCGTATCCGAGGAGCCGTAGAAGGTGAACCAGCGCCCCTCTGCTGGATAGGGGGAAACGGAATCGTCGCCCTGCAAACCTTCCCATTTGTCCGAGCCGGGCCCCGTACGCATGACGATGCCCGCATCGCGATATGGACCATCGATCCCCTCGCGGCCCTTCACCTGCGAAACTGCCCGAACAAGCTCGCCGTCATAGTTGAGATACCAGGCGGGCGGCACATTCGGCTTGGATCGATAGGCCACATAAAACAGGTTCCATCGCCGCTCGGCGCTGTTGTAGACCGGCATCGGCGCCCACAACGCGGCGCGCGGATCGGCTCCTGTGTTATCGCCCGTTGAGCTAAACACAGTGCCTACACGGCGCCAATGCATTCCGTCCGAACTGACCCAATCCGCAAGCCGTGTCTTGATAAAAGCAGAGCCCGTATCCCACCCTCGCATCATCTCGGTCATGAAGGCGTGATAGCGATCGCCGGTTTTGACGACGGTGCCACCTTCAAAGCCGCCCAGAACGCCCCTCGCATCCGGCGATTGAATGCTCAGTACCGGAGCCAGTGGGCTTTTTACAATCGTGATCTCCACGATTGGAGTGCGGGCTGGAAGATTCGGCAAAGGCCCACAATCTTCCGCTGCGGCAGCAAACGCAAAGAGCATCATGCAGGTCAACACGATGCGGTGTATGGAGTTCATGATCCCTCGCCTCGCAAACGAACGCTCCATGAAGGGCCTTTTGCAAACGACCTAATAAAAAAGATTTCAAGGACATTCGTTCTTTTTATAGATAGATCCAAGAACTTCAAATCCTACCCTACCGCCAATCAAATTGATAATTTAGATTTGGTCGGCTGCTCACAGCTCTATGAACGAAACCGCGTCGCCGTGACCCGCGGGAAGTTTCTCCATGTCGAGGAAACCCTTCAGAACCAAGACGGCGTTATCAATGTGCGAGCTTCTGCCGTGCGAGTGCTGAATCTGGGCGAGGCCGGTATGCGGTCGCATAACTTTCATTGAGGTCGCACTTCAGACACGACAGACCCGATAAATACGCTCTAGATGGGACGTTCGGAATTAGTGTCCGAATGGCGAGCCCAGTTCGGGGCGCCACCACCCCCGAAGGTGCGGGTGGAGTTAATGCGCCCCGTCCTCGTTTGTCGCATCCAGGAGAATGCCTGGGGATTATCAGGGCCGAGACGGAGAGGCCGCATTGAGAATCTTGCTTCAGATGCGAATCGCCGTCGCCTCAAGACGGGTACAAAGATCATCCGTCAGTGGAGAGAACGGCTACACGAGGTCGCGGTCACGGCTGGGGGGTATGTGTATAACGGCGACGTGTACAAGAGCCTTTCGCCGATCGCGTTTCGGATCACCGGGACCAATGGTCTGGCCCAGCCTTCTTTGGAACCAAGTCTAAGAAAAGCACTCGATGACGAAACCACGGTCCAAAGGGAGATGCGCGATCTACACGCGCAAATCCTCAGAAGAGGGATTAGACCAAGCCTTCAACTCCCTCCATGCGCAGCGGGAAGCCTGTGAAGCATACATCCTTAGCCAGAAGCACGAAGGTTGGCAGATGTTGCCGGCCGCATATGACGACGGCGGATTCTCCGGCGGCAACATGGAGCGTCCGGATCTCAAGAAGCTCCTTGCCGACATCTCGGCGGGCAAGATTGATACCGTGATCGTCTATAAGGTAGACCGTCTCACGCGATCACTGTCAGACTTCGCACGCATCGTTGAGTCCTTCGATAGTCAAGGAGTCAGCTTCGTATCGGTGACGCAGCAGTTCAATACCACCTCTTCGATGGGCAGGCTCACGCTCAACGTGCTGCTTTCCTTCGCACAGTTTGAACGTGAAGTGACTGGCGAACGAATCCGAGACAAGATCGCCGCTTCCAAAAAGAAGGGCATGTGGATGGGCGGGCCGGTTCCTTTGGGATACGACTTGTCCAACCGCCAGCTGGTTATCAATTCGGCAGAGGCAGAAACGGTCCGCTCGATCTTCGCGCGATATCTTGTCTTGAAGACCGTTACCGACCTTCAGATTGAGCTCGAACACTCGGGCGTCCGAACGAAGCGACGCGTCACGTTGTCCGGCAGGGAAGTCGGCGGCGTCGTTCTCTGCAGAGGTGCTCTCTACCATCTGCTCGGCAATCCACTCTATGTCGGCAAGACGGCCCATAAGGGCAAACTCCACGACGGCATGCACGAGGCGATCGTCGATCGCGAGACTTGGGACAGCAGTCGAGAGTTGCTCCGCGAGAATGCAGTGAAGCGTCGACGCCGGAAGAATCTACCCTCAGGCCGAATGCTCCACGGGAAGTTGGCCAGCCAAGATGGGCGCCTCTACACGCCGACGCACTCCTCGAAGGGCGGGCGCCGCTACTTCTACTACACTCTCGTCGGCGCCGTAGGTGCTGGGTCGACCAAGAGCGGTCGGCGTCTACCAGCAGCCGAGATCGAAGCGCGAGTCGTCGACGCAGTCGCCGCGTTTCTGGGAGACTCTCCCAATATAGTTACAAACTTTTCTGGACTGTCGATTCCCGGCGCCCGGATGTTAACGTCAGCCGCGGCTCATCGGTCGACGCTGCTGAAGGAAGGCGCCGAGCAGGAAAGAGCCCAACTGATCATCCGGATCATTTCGAATGTGGTAGTTCAGAGCGATGCGCTAGAGATCCATATCAGCAAGGATGCTCTCGGCGCCGAGCTTCTGGGAGCCGGAAAAGAGGGCTTTGCAGGCGAGATCGCTCTGCGGGCGCGGTGTCATTTCGCAAAACGGGGAAACGAGGTACGACTGATTCTGGAGTCGGGCGCCCAACAGTCCAGCCCGAATTCCACCGTGGTTCGAGCAGTCGCTCAGGCGAAGACCTGGTACGAGTGGATTATCAACGGCGAGGTCTTCACGATGCGCCAACTTGCGAAAAGGACTGGCCTGCACCGAAAGTATGTCTCATGCCTTTTGGACTTGGCCGTGCTTTCGCCGGACATCACCGAGGCAATCTTGCGCGGTGATCATGACCCATCGCTGACTGTGGCACATCTCACAGCAACGTTAGAGGTCGACTGGGAGCGCCAGAGACTACCTCGGTTAGGCGACTCCAGTTCGGGAAGCGCCGGCTAGACCTCTTGCAACTGACTTATGTGCCGGCGGCCGGCGCCGGCGGCCGGCCGCCTCACGTAGCTGTATTGGAGCTAACTGCATTCGACGAAAGTAAGTAATAAAGCCACTAAATTCAGCACTTGTGTTGACAGCTTCCATAACTATAGGTCAACAAAAAGAGGAGGATTTCGGTAACTCGGCGCCGAGAAATGGGGCAGGCCGGCGACAAGCAATGGCCGTCAATAAGCGTCATGCTATGGTGCCTATGGAGAAAAGCGTAGATTATGCAACCATCGACAACACCATTAGAAGTTACCTACCTCCGTGTGACATCCCTGAAACCCGACCCACGTAACCCCAGAGTTCATACCGACAAGCAAGTTTGCCAGATCGCTCAAAGCATCGAGTCGTTTGGATTCAATGTCCCCCTCCTGATCGATGACCAGCAAAAGGTCATCGCAAGTCATGGACGGTTGATGGCCGCCCGCAGATTGGGGTGGGATACGGTCCCGACGATCAAGCTGGGTCACCTCACCGAGTCGCAGCGCATGGCTTTTCTGATCGCTGACAATCGCTTAACTGAGACGGGAGCGTGGGATGAGCGCATGCTCGGCGAGCAGCTCAAGATCTTATCTGAACTCGAGCTCGATTTCGATCTCGAGGCCATCGGCTTCGAGGTCCCTGAAATCGATCTACTCATCGATGGCCTGAACACCGTGCCCCAGGCCGATCCTGACGATCGCCTGCCGGAGATCTCGGACTCCACGGTTACCGTGCCCGGCGATGTATGGCAGTTGGGCAAGCACCGCGTCCTCTGTGGCAACTCGCTAACCACAGACAGCTATGAGCGGCTCATGCAAGGCGCAAAGGCCGACCTCGTGATAACGGACCCGCCCTACAATGTTCCAATCGATGGCCACGCGACCGGCAACGGCTCGATCCACCATCGTGAGTTCGTGATGGGGTCCGGTGAGATGAGCTCGGAGGAGTTCACAAACTTCCTCCGCAAGGCAATGATCGCCGCGCGGGATCACAGCACTGCCGGGTCCTTGGCCTACTACTTCATGGACTTTCGGCACATGCGGGAGATTCTATCCGCAGGGCACGATGTTTACACAGAACTCCTGAACCTGTGTGTCTGGGCCAAGAGCAATGGCGGCATGGGCAGCTTCTATCGGGGCGCACACGAGCTGGTCTTTCTCTTCAAGAACGGAACCGGATCGCACCGGAACAATATTCAGCTGGGTAAGTTCGGACGGAATCGAACCAACGTCTGGAACTATCCAGGAGCGAATACCTTCTCGCGCTCAGATGGCGAAGGGAACCTCCTGGCTCTTCATCCCACGCCAAAGCCTGTTGCGCTGATCGCCGATGCAATCAAGGACTGCACGGCAAGAGGCGATCTAGTCCTGGATCCATTTCTTGGCTCGGGAACGGCAGTCATCGCGGCCGAACGTTCGGGGCGACGATGCTACGGATTAGAGCTCGATCCGATTTACGTAGACACCGTCATCCGTCGCTGGCAACGGCAGACAAAGCTCGAAGCAATTCATGTAGAGACAGGCGAAACATTCAACGTCAAAGAGAATGCGAGGGGCCAATAGACTATGGGCAAGAAGAAAGCGCTGGGCGACTACGAGGTCGGTTACGGAAAGCCCCCGAAGCACACTCAGTTTCTGAAGGACGTCTCTGGGAATCCTAAGGGCTGTCCCAAGAAGACCCCGGCCTTCGCTGAAGCCTTGCTTCGAGAAGCTAGGACCCTCATGACCATCAACGAGAACGGGAAGCCGAAACGTGTCTCGAAGAATGACGTTCTAGCCAAGCAGCTGTACAAGCTAGCGATGACGGGAAACATTGCTGCCGCTCGACTCGTTCTTGCTTACCATCGGGATGCACAAGAAAATGATGCTTTTTCATCAGAACAACGGGCTGGTGACCTCGATAGATTTAACAATGTTGAAAATTTCACCGACGAGGAGCTGGAAAGGTTGTTCGCGTTTCTAGCGGAACAGGAGAAGAGAAAGGGACAGGTACCCAGTGCGGAATGATATTTCGGCGCGGGTGTTCTGCATAGACCTGCACCTTCCTCTACAGCTTTGGGAATGATCGCACGCGACTACTAACGAGAAGCGCGTTGTGAGGAGTAATTCCCACAATCGCGCCAACTCTCGATGAGTGCTTCGCCCTGTTCTCAACAACTGAGAGGCCAGCCTCCGGCGACATTCTTGGACACTATCGGACATCTGGGGAGTAATTGGCTGCGTTGAGCGCCTTGTCGATTCGATTTTGGGGTATGTCGAACCGCCCTGATGTGTTGGTGCAGTAACGGAGTTTGAGGAGGTATCCGGCGAACAAACTACTCACCAATTGCATGTATGATCGCTCGGACTGATGCTTGCTGGAGGCTTGGGACTTGAAGTGCTTGCCATGCGGATGCGAGTTTCACTGCGATGTAATGATCCCAATTCTGTTGATGGACGCCCAGTACTTCCGCAACGCGGTCACGGCATCTGACACACATCTTTAGGCAAAGTCGGTTCGTAGCGGAGGATATCAATTGAGGAAACTTGAAGCAGAGTTTGTCGAAGCTGAGCCGATCGATGGAGAAAGATCGTTGTAATTCAATAAGGTCGGCTTCCCTGCCAAAGGGGTGAAAGTGATTCAAAAAGACTGTTAGTTCCAGGCGCACAAGGTCGCTGCAGGTGTGCCCAGGGCCGCTGTAGGCATAATCAATCAGGTATCCCTGGTCACCGCGTATCAGTACGTTTCGCGCGTGCGCGTCGCCATGACAAACAGCTTCGCATGCGGCCTTTATTAATTGTTCGGCTGCATCGCGCCGTTCCACTGGAGATACTGAAAATCCCCATGAGAACCCCTCGCTCTCCATTCTCTTAACCCCTTGAATGTATGGGTTCGCGAAGGCCTCGAATGCCGACTTTGGACACGGTTGAGAGTTGAGAGCTACCAGTCGGCTCAATGCGGACTCAAACCCCGCCAGCAGCTCAGCCCCGTCCCCGCAATAGGAAGGCGAACTCATTTCCGAAGACCAAAATCTTTCAAGACCGTACTGGAGGGTAGGTGCCGGCAATATCTCCTGGTTTACGTTAGCCGCGATTACATCGAAGACGATCAGCGCGGCGGAGCCGTGCATATGGACTTCTGGATTCAAATCTTTATTATCTGGAAAAATGAAGGTCAGGAATCTGCTCGCCTCGCCTAAGATAAGGTCTTTTTGGGAAATCTTGACAATGATCGGTATCCGGAGATCGTTGACCGTCACCAAGGCCACTCTTGCGCCCTTTTTTACGCCTTGCAGGAAGCTTGTTCTGACGGAGGTCAACTCCACCTTTGCGCCGAAGTGGCGATGTCGAGAGTAGGCTGCCATCGCTGCCCCAAGCAGATCAAGTTCAGCATCAGTAAAATCCCCCGGTGTAAAGAGCCCACGTGGTCTTCCGCTGTTCAATCGGTTTCTTGCGCCCTCAACGTATTCCAGCTCTCTCTGCTGCAAAGGAACGCTGCTGAATAGGATTGACAAGCTATCTGGTGGCAAGGTTCGACACCGGGCGTCGCGGACTATTTCGATCACGTCAACGTTTGAAGGGATCAGTCTTGAGTCCTCAAACCGAAGCCATGCGAACGTCGAGAATAGCGCGAGTATTTTAACCAGACAGCGCTGCTCAATTTCGTTCATGGGCGCCAAAAAGGAGGACGATACGAGCACAGCACATATTCCTGGGTTCGTCGACAATGCCAAATCCATATCCTTTGTCGATGGACAGCGGAGAGGCACCAATCCACGCGAGATAATCAGACTGCTCATCGCTGGCTCGTCGGTGGTCGACAAAAATAAGCACGTCTGAGTGCGGCTCAAAGTTTTCTTGGGCGATTGCCTCGCCCGGAACCGTTGAAGCTTGCACTATTTGGAGCTCTGCAATGACGGACGCTGTTGCCGCGCCCGGTACCGTTGTCGGTTGCGTGGCCGGAAAGATCTTGGATTTGAACTGTGGTGGCAGCAACTGTGCGAGGGCGTTCCGAAGGATAATATTTCGAAGTCGCAGCCCTGCTTCTATGATTTGTACGTAGTCAGTGATGCCAAGGTCGGCTCTCGCATAGATAGCGGCCAGTCGCGATTCGCGCTCTGAGTTTTCAAGGGATGAAGAGTCAAGGGCATTGAGGAAGTCCGCGATCAGCTGACCACGTACAGTACCTATCGTGGGTAGGGCATCCTCGAATGAACGGCGTAAGCCGAGCAGTTGCTGGTCCAAATCGGTCTTCACTTGATTAGCGGGCGGTACCGCTCCTCCCGATGTTCGAAGGCTTCTTTCCCGCCCTCCAGGAGCTCAAGGACGTCGCCCTTCCGTTCGTCTAGGTCCCCGAGGCGTGGCGTGGCTGCCTTGTCAGGGCGCTCCATATGCATTACCACTATCTGTTCGGCGTCACCGAGCACCGGAATGTTCGCGTTATGTGTCACGAACACGAGTTGTCGCACGGGCTTGATTCGGGCTATGTTTTTCACTAATACTTGGAAGATAAAGCTGTTGTCGAGATCATCCTCCGGCTGGTCTACGATGAGTGGGCAGGTTCCTTCCCGCAGGATTAAGGGTAGTAGCGCAGTCGCACGTTGTCCTTCCGAGAGATGCTCGACAGCCTTAGGGACACCATGGTCAAACATCGTGATTTCCAGTGAGTCCTCAAACAGCTGCCCGTCAAGCTCGTAAAGATCTGGATGGTCCCGGAGGTACGTCACGACACGATTCATTTGACCTAGGTCCCTTTGGAGCAGATTTGCAAGGCGCTGGGCGTCGCCTTCCTCGATCACAGTGAGTAGCCCGACTGGCGGGAGAGCGGTCGCGAGTTCTCTCGCGATTTCTTCTTGCGAACGCGTTCTTGATCCGGCGAGCAGCTCTGAGACGCGATCTGCATAGGGCTTCGAATGCGCCCCTCGCCGGACGGTAAGAAGCACAACATCCCCGAATTCGTTGTTGATCTTGTCGGCCTCTTCAACTCGGAACTCAAAAATCTGGTTCAGCAAATATGTGATCCGTGTTCTGGCATCATCTCTCTTGCTCCGAAGCAAACCGTTAGATTTTGAAAGCTGCGTAACCTCACGCTCGACCTTCTCCAGCTCAGCTACTCGGCGGCGAACCACATCTTCGCGTTTGAGAAACTCTGTGACTGTCTGTTGCTGTTGTCGCTGCTGATAGTACTGCTCATTGGCTCTTTCGAAAGCCGTAGAGAGTTCGGCCGCGAGTACCGCTACTGGTATTAGTGCGAGCGTCTGCTGCAAATCGGCTGCGAGCTCTATCTGCGATCGCAACTGTTCGAGAATTAGCGTCGCCTGTTCGGTTTCGGGTAGAGAAATCCTGCTGCAAACCTCTCGCAGCGTTTCAACCGACTCCCGATTGCGGAGCACGACCGCCGTGTCGGAAATCGCGCGTCGTTGTTCGTCTGCATTTCGTTCAATAGTTCGAGCAACCGTTGTCGTTGCATGAAAACCGCATGCTGTTCTTCGAGGGTCGGAGGCAGCCGCGGCCTGTTTTCGGCTGCGCTTCCGAGTTCGAGTCGAAGTTGGTGAAGTTCTTTGATCTCCGCGCGCTTTCTTTCGAGTTCGCTGCGGACCGTCCTCAGTTGGGCGCAATTGCCTTGAGATCTGAAACTAGTTCTTTCGTCTCTCGGCGTAGGCCTTCAATCGCGGTTCGGTGCGGACGGTCGATGAGCTCCAGCCGAAGTTCTGGCCGATCACTTGAGGCGATCTGTTGCAATGCTCCTTGGGAGTAAATTTCAATCTCGTGGAGAATGTCCTGGGCCAATGAGTCCCTGGTGCCGTCGCGGGTCACACGGGGTTCGCTGCCGATCTCGCGTTCGATCACATATTGCGAAGACGTGCCGTCTTCAACGACTTCAACCTCACATCTGATGCTTCCCGAGCCCAGCGTTTTCGAAATCATTCCCTCGCCGCCAGTAATCTTCGCGATGAGTGTTCGATCCAAATTGAACGCAAACCTAACGGATTCAACAACTGTGGACTTGCAGGTCCCTCTGGCACCGATTATGCACGTCAGCTGCTTTGAGAACGGAACCATGACATTTTCGAGAAAGCCGCTATTGGCCTGAATATTTTTAAGCAGTACGCGTCGCATGCAAGCCTCGGTTCAGATCCCAATAGACCTCGGACGTCCGAACTCTCTGATATGGGTTTGACACAATTCTAATAGGAGAAGGCTCCCGGGCTGTGTCTAACCGCACTCCAGAGGACAAATCGGACGGCTTGCTCCGTGCTGAGCTTTCGGTTGACAGGGCAAAGCAGTTATCGAGAGCGGTTAGGTGCCAGTTCCGCGATTTATCCTAAAAAGCGCATCCCGGCCCGGGGCCCTCTATTGGCTTCTGCGGCTGCAAGCTTTTCTGCGGAGTGGTTCGCAGCGCCCCAATCTTGCTGTCCTATCGCTTCGAACAATCTTCGTAGCTCGCGACTCGCCAAATCATCACTCCGGTTGCGCTGGCAAATGTTATCTTCCGAATCTTTGTTTGCCTTGCTTTTGCGATAGTAACCCGTTGCTGGGCTTTCATGCCGCCGGTGAGGCCGTTGCCCATGCCTTTGAGCATTTGGACGTCTGGGTGTGCTGGCGGAGGAGGTTGTTGACCTCCTGCACGGTGGTGCCGGAGCCGAGGGCGATGCGCTTGCGGTGGCTGCCGTTGATGATGGCGGAGTTGTGGCGCTCCTTGGAGGTCATGGAGTTGATGATGGCCTCGATGCGGGTGAAGTGCGACTCGTCGACGTTGGCGGCGGCCTGCTGCATGCCGGCGAAGGGGCCGACGGAGGGGAGCATCTTGAGGATGGATTGCATGCTGCCGAGCTTCTTGATCTGGCGGAGTTGGTCGCGGAAGCATCCAGCCCGGTTTTCTCCGCCGGTACGGCAAAATGGCCGGTTTCTCCGATTTGCCGAATCGGAGAATATCCGGCTTGCCAGGGCCGACAGGAGACAGGAAGCTCTCTCCCTGAGAGGACAGGTCGTCAAATAGTCGCAAATACCCCAGGATTCAGAGCTTTTCAGCTCAACGGGAGACGCTCAGTCATTTTCAAAGGAAGGAGTGGCGGAGAGTGGGGGATTCGAACCCCCGATAGAACTTTTGGTCCTATAACGGTTTAGCAAACCGCCGCCTTCAGCCACTCGGCCAACTCTCCTGCGGGGTGGATTCGATTATAGCCGAGTGTCCTGGATTTGCGTGCCGTGAACTGTGGACCGAGACCGCGTTGCCGACGAACGGTGGTGCGAGGGAGAACATCGGCCAGGACGTAGCGCTGGGTTTTGATGCAGGAGTCGGGAGATCGATTTATCGGGGTCAGGCTGTGGCGAGCACGCAGTTGCGGCCGGCCGCTTTGGCCTGATAGAGCGCCATATCAGCCCGCTCCATCATGGTGTGGACAGTGTCGTCCACGCCACGATAGGTGGCGATGCCGACGCTGGCGGTGACGCTGATCATCTGCACCCGCTCGCCGTTGCGGATGCCCGTGCCGGGCAACAGGATGCGCTCGATGTTGCGGCGAACGCGCTGCGCGACGAGAAGCGCAGCATCGGCGGCAGCGCCGGGCAGAAGGACCGCGAACTCCTCGCCACCCCAGCGGCCCAGGACGTCGATGCCGCGTACAGAGTCCTGCATCTTTTCGACCACTGCGCAGAGGGCGAGGTCGCCGGCCTGATGGCCGAAGCAATCATTGATCTGCTTGAAGTGGTCGAGGTCCACCATGAGCACTGAAAAGGGCGTACCCGTGCGCTGGCCGCGGATAAGCTCTTTCTCGCACCACATCTGGAAGACGCGGCGGTTGTAGATACGGGTGAGCGGATCTGTGCTGGCCATCTGTTCGAGGCCGGTAGTCAGCATTGAGGTTGTCATCCAGAAGAAGCCGAAGGCGATGCCCAGCGCGACCGCGATGAAGAGACCGAAGGTAATGGCCTCTTCGCGGTACAGGATCAATGGCTCGCGAAGGATCCCCAGGCCGACGGCCAGAGAACGGACGACGTTGTAGAACATGAAGAGGATCAGCAAAGTGGCGGTGAACCATGCAGCGGAGCGAATGGTTCTCCGCGTCATCCGGAGGAGATCCCAGGCAACCTGCGTGCAGACTGCGGCGATCAGCAGGCCTGCGATAAGAACCCGAATCCTGCCCGGCCCTAGATTGGAGGGTGTGTAGATCATGGCCAGGTCCGCGCTGGCTTGCAGGACAAGCAGGGCGATTCCGAAGGAAGGGATCAGCGATGCCTTCTCGGAGAGCTCAAGCACGGCGACGTTGAGCAGAACGAACGAGGCGAGCACCAGGACATCAGCGAGGGCAATGGTAACCAGGTCCGAAAGATGGCCATGGCAGGCGAGCAGAGCCGATCCGGCCGCGCCCGCGGCGAAGGAAGCACCCAGCCAACCCAGCCCGCGCAGCAAAGGATTGCTGAAACGGACGATGAGCAAACCGAGGCTGCCGCATGCCAGGACACCTGCACCGAGAATGAGAATGATTTGAATTGCCATAGGCCGGCAGAGCTCGAAAGTTATGGAAAGAGAGGAACCTGCGGGTGGCTCGAACTCTTTACAGACCGCGCGGGGATCTCGTTCATTTGCGTTAGTTCGGTTATCGGCAATTCGAACCCAAAGCGCCACAGCACATAAGTGGTAGTGGGCTCAGCCTTTGCAGTGAGCAGGCATTCCTTTAGGCAATCTCACCCCAAAGATAGTGCCATTGTACGGTTTTCTGCCTGAATCTCTGCGAGTTCATTGTATCGATCAAGGCGCGTAAGGACGGACGGCGAGGGATCGCCGCATGGCGAATGTGGATTTCATCTAAATGAAGATGTCTCGCACGAGGATATATCTCAGCGGCCATGCCTCCCATTCGCCACCGATGCCGGCTGAGACGCCGAGGCTGAAGAAGTCCATATCCCATTAATCCGCAGCGAGATGCTTTTAGATTTTCTCCTCGGAAGAATGTCTCTTAGGTATCAGGCGAAACACTTGACAGTTTGTTGTGTTTCTGATTACGAGACAAAGGTAGGACATGGATCATGAATGCCAGTCCACGCGAATTCTTCCAGCACACACTTTTACACGGGGCTCTAGCCGGCCTCTTTACCGCGCGACCATCGCTCGCGGAAAGTGTGATCACCGCACTGCAACAGGCTGACGAGGGTGCGCCACCGCAGGGTGAGCACGATTCCAAGTCATTTCTGGAATTGCTTTGTGCCGGCGACGCAGGCGTCTTCGGTCACCGGCGTTCACGGCCGTGGCTTTCTCAGTAACCTCACTGGCTCGAAGAAACAGACCACGGGCGCCGCGGAAGTAAATCGTCGACAACCCTGAAGCCCGATCTCGAAGATATCCTGCTGCGCAATGATCCCAAATTGCGGGCCGAGGATATGCATCCGGATACGGTGATCACGTGCACGATTACAAGCTATTCGCAGCCGGCGCCGCAACGGACAGCACAATCGATGATGACCTTCGGGAATAAAAACAAGCCTGCGCAGCCTCAGTACATGGAGCGGGTCACAGCTCTGATGACAGTCGGCTTCAAGGCTGCAAATGCGCGTAACGGCCGATCAGTTGCTGCCGATAACGTGAAGACGAACTATGACCAGGAGTTCAACGTCACACAAGCCAACAACAATAGCTCGAATAGCGGATTTCTGCACTCCGTGACGCATTCGATGGATCACATGACCAAAGGCTCGAGCGCGGATGATACTCCGCCGACCCCGATGGAGCTGCACAACAAGGCGATTCAGGATGCGGCGATGCAGATCGCATCTGGTAAACACAAGCGAGCAGGTGGAGGTTAATCTTGCGCGCGGCGGCGGCCTCGATGAACCGGTCAAGTTCATGGGGAGCAAGCTCTGGGCACGTGCCCCGGAGTCGCTGGAGACGATGAGGCCAATATCCTCGACACAATCCACCATGCGCCAAGAGTGCACTTCGACTTGAGCGTGCAGGGACAAATTGCCCTGACGGAACACGGAGTGGACGGCCGTGTGCTGGCGGCGATGAAGACACGTGCTCGCGGACCGGCGGCCAGTCATCATACATCGCCGTGATCGCAAGAGAGATCATGTTCACGCAGCGTATCCGGGAATCATGGCGGTAATGCAAAGGTTTCCTTCCAAGCTGGTTCTGTCGCTTTTAGGCGCAGGCATCCGGTGTACGCAGGCGCCTGCGCAGGCACGTTGCGGCGCGGGCAAGGACCTTGTTGTGCAGGCGTTGGAGCGCGTGCAGGCCGACAGCGGACCGGGTCAGCTCGAAGATGCCAACCAGCTTCTAAAGCGTGCGATCGAGCTTTGCAGCGACCTGGGCGAAGCCTGGTATCACCGTTCGCTGGTAGAGAGCAAGCTGGGACACGCGCCTGTGGCGGCCTATGCGATGCGGCAAGCGCAGATGGTTCCCTCCGATGCTCTGACGGAGCGGCTGGCTCCGTTCGTACTTGCGGCGCCCCGCTGGAGCGCCCGCGGGAAAATGGGCTCTCATTGTTGGCATTGCCTCGTTTGAGAACAAGGTCATTCCACCGCTCAGTTACACGGCCAGCGATGCAAAGAGCTTTGCGGATGTTCTGTTGAATCCGCAGTACGGCAAGTTCAAGTCCCAGAATGTGCATGTGCTGTTGAATGAGCAAGCGACGACGCGCCACATCAAAGAGCGCAAAGGTTAACCAAAGCGACTCTGAGGCTACGAAACAATTACCACTGAAGCAGTACGAGTTCGGAGCAGAAGGCGGGCCCCATCGCCGCGAGAACGCTGTGAGAGCCCGGTTTTCCGGGACGATTCATCAGGTAGTCCTCCATGATCGAGAGAACCGAGGCGGAGGACAGATTACCAACGTCGCGAAGATTGTTCCAGGAGGCGGCCAGCGCATTGGGGGGCAGATTAAGGCTGCTCTCCATGGCTTCGAGGACCTTGGGGCCGCCGCTATGAAAGATGAAGCTGCAGATCTCTTCGACACAGAGGTCGTTATCCGCAAGGAAAGCATCGACATTGGACCGCAGGTATTTGTTGACCAGCTCGGGAATTTCTGCGGAGAGGACGACGTTGAAGCCGCTGTCTTTGAACTTCCATCCGACGAGGTGTTCCGTGTCGGGATACAAAGTGGAACGTGTATCGAGAACGCGAGGGCAGGGTTTGCCTACTTTTTTTGCTGAGCGGCCGTGAGGCGTCTTATCGCCGGCAAGGACAACGGCGGCGGCGCCGTCGCCGAAGAGGCCCGTGGCGACGAGGTTTGCCATCGAGAAGTCGTCAGTCTGCCAGGTGAGAGAGCAGAGTTCTACTGCCAGCAGAATCGCATATTGTTTTGGATAGGCCCGGACGTAGTCGGCTGCCCGGGAGATACCGGCAGCTCCGGCGACACAGCCCAGACCAAAGATCGGTGTGCGCTTGATGTTCTTTGGAAAGTTCATCAGGTTGGTGAGCCGGGCATCGATGCTGGGCGTCGCGATGCCGGTGGTCGAGGCAAAGAAGATCGCGGAGATGTCGGCGGCAGTAAGCCCGGCACGATCAAGCGCGGTTTGAATCGACTGCTGGCCGAGCTTCAGTGCCCCTTCAATCCAGGCATCGTTGGATGCGCCGAAGCCGCAGAAGCGTCCCAGGCTGTCGATGGGGAACATGAGGTGACGGAACTCCACACCACAGTTGGAGTGGACGCGATCGAGGAGTTTGGATTCGGCGGGTTTGTTCTGCCAGACGTTTTTAAGCGCCCCAGTAATCTGTGACTGAGAATAGCGATACGGAGGGTAAGCGGTTGCAACAGATGCAATACGCATGCGCGATATACCTCGGAAGAGGAGATGGATTTGCCGAGAAACAAATGTCAGCGAGTGCCATCTGGCGGCGGGAATACGACAAACCTGCATAGAGCTGACAGAAAAACCACGTCAGTCCACAGAGGTGGAGGCCCGGGGGCAATGGTAGTCAGTATACGAACGAAAGGTCCTTGCAAAGGGAGCTTTGCGTATTTGACTTGGAATCGTTTTGATCGTGAGCAACCTTTGGCTGTGGGAAAACATCGGCCTTCTTTGCGCACAAGGGATGCGCAGAAAAGCCGCGCCCAGCAAGGCGAAACTCACTTCGGGCGATCGTGAGTTGCCTGCTTTCCCAAAAAGTTTTCACTTGAGATGTAGGAGTTATTCGATGCGGTCAAACTTATTCGGCTACTGTATTCACGAGACTGCAAACGATTCGTTGAGGCGAAAGGAATTCTTTCAAATGTTCAAATCTTTGTGGGATTTGCGAGTCAAGAGCAATATTTTGCGAAGGCTGGAGCACCGGGCCGGGATTGAACCGGCGAATACTGGTTTTGCAGACCAGCGCGTTAGCCACTTCGCCACCGGTGCTCGTGGTTGCAGTGGCCTCTGATGCCATTGCAACCGAAGTCCAATCTCTTCACCGTCTCGCAGCCTGAGGCAGGCTCACGCCGCGAGACGGAGTAGGCAATAACAGTTACTGTGGCTGGGCTGCAGTGCGGATGTAAGGCTTCAGCGTCTTGAAGCCCGGAAAGATCCGGTCGGCCTCTTCGTTGGAGACGGTGCCCGCGATGATGATGTCGTCGCCCTGCTTCCAGTTCGCCGGCGTCGAGACCTTGTGCTTCGCGGTGAGCTGGATGGAATCGAGCGCGCGCAGAATCTCGTCGAAGTTGCGTCCGGTGCTCATCGGGTAGGTGAGATTGAGCTTGATCCGCTTGTCCGGTCCGATGATGAAGACCGAACGCACAGGCGCGTTCAGTGCGGGGGTGCGCCCTTCGCTGCTGTCGCCCGCATCGCCGGGAAGCATGTCATAAAGCTTGGCTACCTTCAACTCGGGGTCGCCGATGATGGGATATCGCACCTTATGACCACCCACGTCTTCGATGTCCTTGGCCCACTTGGCGTGGCTGTCGACGGGGTCGACGGAGAGAGCGAGGATCTTCGCGCCGCGCTGGGCGAACTGGTCCTGCAGGCTGGCCATGGCGCCGAGCTCCGTGGTGCAGACCGGCGTGAAGTCCTTGGGATGCGAGAAGAAGACGGCCCAGCCGTCGCCGATCCACTCGTGGAAGTGGATGGGACCCTGGGTGGTATCGGCGGTGAAATCAGGAGCTACATCATTGAGACGAAGTGACATTTTCTTGTACCTGCCTTATTTCTGAGATATTCGAAGTTGAATCAGCAAAATCGCTGGGTTTGAAGAAGAGCCGGTTGGGAGCGTTAAGTAGAAGACCCACCCGGCGTTGGCTTGGGTGGGTTCTGAGGGTCGATCGTTGCTGGCTTATCGCCTCGACTTACTCATCCGCTCACCCGCATCGGGCCGCAGCAACAGCAGCAGCAGCCACAGCAGCAAAGGTGAACGAACATGGTCAGGCGGAGCATCTGGATCGCGTCTCTCAATCTTTACCGCCGCTGGCGCCGTCGCACCAGCATGGAAGCAGTTGGCCCCACTTGCGGCTGTCTCCAAGGTACGGCGGTGGCAAAAGGATGTCAACCGGATGCAAGGCGTCGGCACTGAAAACGCAGGCTGGCTAAACTCAACTGCATGAAACGCAGGCTGGAGTACTCGATTCTGGATGTCTTCGCGGAGCGGCCGCTGGAAGGAAATGCGCTGGCCGTGGTCCACGATGCACGCGGGCTCTCCGAGACTGAAATGCAGGCGATCGCGCGCGAGACGAACCTGTCGGAGACCACCTTTGTACTGCCCTCGGGCGATCCGGAGCAGGAGCGGCGTGAGGGCGTGCGCGTGCGCATCTTCACCACGCAGGAAGAGCTGCCGTTCGCGGGACATCCGACGCTCGGAACCGCAAGCTGGCTCTATAAGAGCTATGCGCCGTTGCAGGGCGCAAGCGAATTCAATCTAAGGCTCAATATTGGCCCGATTACAGTTCGGTTGCAGCAGCCCATGGCTGGCGACGAGGGCGTCTTTGCGACGATGTGGCAAAACGACGCGGTGTTCGGTGAGGTTCACGAGCGCGCAGAGGTGGCGCGGATCCTGGGATTGGAGGAACACGATCTGCTGGGAGGCGCCGAACCGCAGACGATTTCGACGGGAAATCCATTTTGTATTGTGGGGCTGAAGCTGGGAGCACTCCAACGGCTTGCGATCCCGCAGCGCGAGGCCTGTGAATGGCTCCGCTCAAAGCAAACTCGATGGTTCTATTGCGTTGCGCCGGACAACCCCGACAACGAGGCGCGTTCTGAGCATAGCCATGCCAAAGCCGTGTGGTGTGCGCGTATGCAGTTCTATTCCGGAGAAGATCCTGCGACGGGATCGGCGGCGGGATGTGCGATCGCGTGGATGGTGCGCCATGGATGGGCGCAATCGGGACAGGAAGTTGTGCTGCGGCAAGGAGTTGAGATCGGCCGGCCAAGCCGCATCATCATCCGGGCGGTGCGGCAGGGTGAAGGCGTGAGTTCCATTACGGTTTCGGGCCGCACCATCCTCGTTGCAGACGGCGCGTTTTTCCTGCCCGTTTACCGCAGATTTACACAGGCCAGAGAGCCATAAAGGGCAACGGGGATGCGGGGTCCACAGATTGCGGTGGATGCGCGAGGTTGAAGTTGCTGCGTTTTCGCTGGAATTTCGCTGTTGCCGTGGAGGGTTCCCCTCCGTATGCTCAGCAAGTCGCTGCCGGGAACAAAGCTTGGCGGCGTAAGATTTTCGCCTGATTTCGGACAACTTAGCGCTGGACTGAGGAGAGCTTTCGAGCTCGCCAAAGCCTCTGTGCGGCTGAACGTACGAGAGACCTGGAAAGGGTTCTCCCGTGCGAACGCCCCCGCACGCAGGACGACAGAAGCCGGAAACCACCGGTGGGAGAGAAGAAGACAATGCGCCCTCGCAAGACGATCGTATGTGTGGAAGACAATGAGCAGGTTCTATCGGTACGGAAGTTCTTTCTGGAGACGCGCGGTTACCGGGTGCTGGCCATGAGTACGGCGGCGGAGGCGCTGGAGTATCTGCGCGGGGCGATGCCGGGGTCGGTAGATCTTCTGCTGGCCGACCTGATCATGCCGCAAATGGATGGCAATGAGCTGGTTAGGCGGGCCAAGCAGGTTCATCCGGGGCTGCCGACGATGCTGGTTTCGGGCACGGTTTCGAACTTCGACCGGGCCTCGGCCGCGGATGCGTTTCTGCCCAAGGGAGCGTCCACGGCAGCGGAGATGCTGGACCGGATACGGATTCTGGTGGCGCGCAAGCGCGGGCCCAAGAAGCACGTGGTGGCGGCTTCCGTGGAGAATTCCGTGGTGGCTGCGGCTGGATAATTTGTGGACCAGCGCTGGTGAACGCATGGATGAAAACGTGGAGTCAGGCGAGGCATTTGCCGTCGCCCTCTCTCCTTGTGGAAATGTGCTGTGGAAATCCTGGGCGGACGGATTTCTGCGTTAGCGTTCCTTCACGAAAGCACTGCGCAGCGTCTCATCCGCAAGCGTCTGCCAGCCGCGGCCTTTGGAGCGCAGAGCCGCGAGGACGTCCTGAGAGAGGCGGATGGTGGTGAGCTTCTTGACCGGGGACTTCTGCGGTCCGCGCTTCTTGCGGGCAAACGCTCGCTGCACCTCCAGAGCATCTCGTGGAGACGCTTGGCGCGGGCAAATCGTTCCGCAGTCCACTCCGGATTTTCGGCGTCGGGTTTAGGACTCTTTGGCATAGCGTCTTTGCTCCTCTCGGGTGGCTTTGCGGAGACTGATGGCATGAACAGTGCCAACCTGGGGCGTTGCCCCAGGCTGGTATGTGGCGCGCCTTTGGCGCTTGGTCAGGCTTCGACGAGGCCGTAGCGGCGCTGCCATTGGTGTTTGAGGCGGGCCCAGATGGCCTCGCGCTCGGCGGGGGTGGTGGCGGGGTCGGGGGCTTCGACGAAGTGTGCGGCTTCGGCCTTGGCCAATTCGAAAAGATCGCGGTCGCGGGTGAGGCTGGCGACACGGAACTCGGGCAGACCGGCCTGGCGGGTTCCGAAGAATTCCCCAGGCCCGCGTTGGTTGAGGTCGATCTCGGCCAGGGCGAAGCCGTCCTGGGTCTGGATCATGGCATCGAGGCGCTGCTCGGCTTCGGGCGAGATTTTGCTACCTGTTAATAGGACGCAGTAGCTTTTGGCGGCGCCGCGACCGACGCGGCCGCGGAGCTGGTGGAGCTGGGCGAGGCCGAAGCGTTCGGCGTGTTCAACAACCATCACTGTGGAGTTTGGGACGTCGACGCCGACCTCGATGACGGTGGTGGCGATGAGGACCTGGATCTCGCCGCGCTGGAAGCGGGCCATGGTGACCTCCTTGTCGTCAGCGGACATGCGGCCGTGGAGCAGGCCGAGTTTGAGGCCGTGCAGAGCGCCGTGTTGGAGCTCGTCGAACATCTCGGAGGCGGAGCGGAGTCTGGTGCGGGTGGGAGAGCGTTTGTTGCGCGTCGACGGTGGGGCCGCCGCGCGTGCCGTTTGAGTTTTGTTGCGCCGTGAACGAACTGCAGGTCTCTCCACTTCGCTGCGCTCCGGTCGAGATGACAGATCTGTTGAGGGTCTAGATGACAGCGGGTGGGAGGGATCGGTGGGTTCGTCGTGGGCGAAGTCGAGCTCGGGCTGGTCATCGCGCTCGCCTTCGATGATGGGGTAGACGATGTAGGCCTGGCGGCCGAGGGCGACCTGCTTGCGCACGAAGTCCCAGACCTCGCTGGAGCGTTCTTCGGGCATGCGGCGGGTGACGATGGGGGTGCGGCCGGGGGGAAGCTCGTCGAGGACGCTGGCCTCGAGGTCGCCGTAGAGGGTGAGCGCGAGGGTGCGGGGGATGGGCGTCGCGGTCATGACGAGGGTGTCGGGTTCCAGACCTGTGTGACCTGAGACATTCTCTGATCCCACCCGTGATGATGAAGCTGTCACGGATGGGGCACCCGGATTCGTATTCGTCCGCGCGGGTTCGCCAGTGGATTGCTTGCGCATGAGTTTGAAGCGCTGCTGGACGCCGAAGCGGTGCTGCTCGTCGACGATGACCAGGCCGAGGTTATGGAAGTCGACCTTCTCTTCGACGAGGGCGTGGGTGCCGATGGCGAGATCGGTCTCTCCGCGGAAGATGCGGGCGCGGGCTTCGCGCTTGGCGCGGTCGTCGAGCGAGCCGGTGAGCAGCGTGAGGCGATAGGGACGCTGCTTGCTGGGGGAGAGAACGTCGCGGAAGAGTTTGCGCGCGGAGAGGAAGTGCTGCGTGGCGAGGATCTCGGTGGGGGCCATGAGGGCGACCTGATAGCCGTTTTCGATGGCTACCAATGCGGCCTGGAAGGCGACGATGGTTTTGCCGGAGCCGACGTCGCCCTGCAGCAGGCGGCGCATGGGGCGCGGGGCGCGCATGTCGGCGACGATCTCGCCGAGGACGCGCTTCTGGGCTGCGGTGGGTTTGAAGGGAAGCACCTGCTTGAGGGCTTCGCGGACCTTGTCGTTGGTGAGGAAGGCTGTGCCTTCGCGCTCGCGGAGACGGCGGCGTTTGAGCTCGAGGCCGAGCTCGAGGTACCAGAGCTCTTCAAAGATGAGACGGCGATGCGCGGGCGTGCGCGCGGACATGAGATCCGTCATCGATGTGCCGGCGGGCGGGAAGTGCACGGCTTCGAGCGCCTCCATGCGCGTGGGAAGGCCGAGGCGCTCGCAGAGTGCGCGCGGAAGCGTTTCGTCGGCGCGGATGTTGTTCTCTTTTAGTTCACGAAAGATTGTCCATAGGACGCGGCGGAGCCAGCGCGAGGTGAGCTTGGCTCCCCAGGGAGTTGTGCCGCCGAGCGAGGGGTAGACAGGGACGATGCGGCCCATCTCGAGCATGGTGAACTCGGCGTCGTCACCTGTGGCGGAGGCGTCGGGGAGAATTTCGAAGATCGGCTGCACCATCTTGAACTTGGTGCTGCCGGGAGGGGCGTTGAGGGCGTTGCCGGAGCGCGAGCCCTCCAGCTTGCCGTAGAGCGCGATGCGTTGGCCGGGGCGGAGCTTGTCTTTGAGGTAGGCGCCGTGGAACCAGAGGCATTTGATGGTTTCGAGGATGGGTGGCGGTTGTAGAAGACCGGCCATGGAGGGTTCGGTGAACATCGACGCTCCAGATGGCACCGGGCCTTCAGCCCTCGGGTCGTTTGTTAATGGCGTGTTCCTGGGGCTGCGCCCCAGGCTGGTATGTTGCGCGCCTTTGGCGCTGGCAGTGGCATCTGTGGAAACCCACGTCTCAGAATCGAGACCCATTCGACTGCGCTCAGGGCGGGCTGGGGCGCCCGGGTTGTTGCCTGGGGAGGATGGGATTGTCGCGTCGGGGGAAGAAACTGCAGGTCTCTCCACTCCGCTGCGCTCCGGTCGAGATGACAGATTGTGGGAGGGGGAAGAAACTGCAGGTCTTTCCACTCCGCTGCGCTCCGGTCGAGATGACAGATTGTGGGAGGGGGAAGAAACAGAAGCGGGAGCGATGCCGACGGTCATCTCGAAGATGGCGCCGGAGCGGGTGCGGAGGAGGACGGCGCCGCGGATCTCGCCGACGACGGAGGCCATCTCGCCGGGCTGGTAGGTGGAGAGCGGGCGGGGATGGAGGCGGTCTTCGTAGCGGAAGGGAAGGTGGTAGAGCAGGTCTTCGACGGTTTCGATGCCGCGTTCGTGGAGCCCGGCGGCGATGCGGTCGCCGATTCGCTTCACGTACTTGACCGGGGTGCGAAGATCGAGGGTCACGGCCTTGATGCTAGCAGGGGATATCGCGCTATCAGACGGGGCGGCAGAATGAAATAATGGGAGAGAGCCCTCACCCTGATAGATGTCTCGAAATTAAGCTGACTGTCCTCGATGGATTCCTTCTTCGTCCGATTTAAAAACGCCCTGGTACTGATTGCGCTTGTGCTGCTGCAGATAGTGGCGCTCGCGGTGCAGGTGCAGCGTCCTGTGGAAGGGACGCTGCCGGGAAGCGCGCCGGATGGGAAGAGGATTACGCTGCTGCGGCGATGGACGGTAGCGCTGGTGACGCCGCCCGAGCGCGCGGTGCATGCGGTGAGCCTGCACACGCGCCATGTGTGGGATAACTACTTGTATCTTCGCGGAGCGCGCCGGCAGAACGAGCAGTTGAAGCAGGAGGTGACCGAGCTTCGCGAGGAGCAGGCGGCGTTTGCCGAAGATGCGGCGCAGGGACGGCGGCTGGAAACGATGCTGGGATTTCAGCACAAGTACATTGCGAAGACGGTGGCGGCGCAGGTGATTGGAACCAGCGGATCGGATCGCTCGCATGTGCTGTACCTGGATAAAGGATGGTCGGAGGGACTGCGGCCGGACCAGGCGGTGATTACGCCCTATGGCGTTGTGGGCAAGCTGCGCGATGTGTTTCCGCATACGTCGCAGCTGCTGCTGATTAATGATTCGAGCTCGGGCGCGGGCGTGCTGCTGGAGTCGTCGCGCATTCGCGGGATTCTGCGCGGGACGTCGAGTGGAGAGGTGGAGATCAATAACCTGACGCAGGATTCGCGGATCAAGCCGGGCGAGACGGTGGTGACTTCGGGCGGCGACATGGTGTTTCCGCGCGGGCTGCCGGTGGGAACGATCGAGTCGATTGCGCCAGACCCGCAGCATCAGCCGTATACGGCGATCGTGATCAAGCCGGCGGCGGACCTGGCGCGGCTGGAAGAGGTGCTGGTGATTACGGGGACGTCGGGCACGATGCCCGCGGCGGCGCAGGCGGATGCGGCGCAGGCGGAGGCGACGGCGGAGGAGACCAGGCGCGCGGCGGATGTGCTGGCGCAGAAGCTGCCCAGCATCGGCGACGATACGCAGGCCAAGCCGCAGATTGGGCCGGATGGGAAGCCGGTTGCGGCGGCGACGCCGAGCGATGAGGTTGGAGGCTTGCCCGGGGTGCCGAACTCGGGACTGCCCAAGGTGACGCCGGCGGTCCATCCTGATCGTTACACGCCGGGAGCAACGCCGCCGGCGGAGGAGTTGAAGCCGGGTGCGCCAGCGCAGCCGCCGTCGGGTTCGGCGCAGCCGCAGGGTGGTGCAGCGCAACCGCAGACGAGCGGGGGATCGACACCGAAAGCGGATGAGCGGTAAACGTGAAACTATGCTGAGACACGACGGTCCCCATGCCTGAGCACAGTTACACCTCGCGACGCGAGCTGGATCAATACGCCTTTCGCCCGGCGGTCACGATCCTGGCGCCGCTGCTGTGCCTGATTTTGCAGGCGATGCTGCCGAAGACGTTTCCGAAGTTTACGTATATTGACCTGCCGCTGATTGCGACGATCTTCTTTGCGGTGGCGCGGCGCAATCCTATCTCGGGCACGATTACAGGCACGGTGATCGGGCTGTTGCAGGATGGGCTGACGGGACACCCGTTCGGCGTGAATGGGATTGCCAAGGGCGTGGTCGGGTATATCGCGGCAAGCATTGGATTTGCGATCGACGTGGACAACGTGATCAGCCGGGTGCTGCTGAACTTCGGCTTCAGCCTGCTGCAGAGCGGGATGCTGTATCTGATTTCGAGACGACTTCTGGGCGATGCGAGCGTCCATCTACAACCGATGCATGAGCTGATTCGCGCAGTGGCGACGACGGTTGTGGCGATCCCGATCTTCTATATGCTGGACCGCTTCAAGATTCGGGAGTAGGCAGAGATGAGCGAACAGAGAACAGAGAGTACCGATGTCGAACGATGACAACTCGAATCTGGGCCGGCGCGAGAAGGTTTCGCAGGCGAAGCTGAGCGTCGCGCAGTATGTGGTGACGCTGATGCTGCTGATCCTGGGCGCGGCGTTGTGGCGGGTGCAGGTGCTGGGCGCGTCGAACTACCGGGTGCTGGCAGAGCAGAACCGGATTCGCAAGGTGCCGGTGCTGGCGCCGCGGGGGCGGATCTTCGATCGCGAGGGGCGGATCATCGTCGACAACTATCCTTCGGTGAGCTGCTTTTTGATACGCGAAGGGCAGAAGAATCTCGACGCCGATCTGCCGCTGATTGCCAGCGGGCTGCACATGCCGGTGGAGCAGATCCAGGCGGCGATCCGGCACTTTCAGAGCGCGCCGAAGTATCAGCCGATTCCGTTGAAGCAGGACATTACGCCGGATGAGCAGGCGTTTATTGCGGCGCATCGCGACGATCTGCCTGAACTCGAAACATTAGACGAGCAGCGGCGGCTGTATCCGCCCAACGGTTTCATGGCGCACGTGATCGGCTATGTGGGCGAGGTGAGCGAAGCGGACCTGAACCAGTCGAAGTATACGTTCTATTCGCCGGGCGATGTGGTGGGCAAGTCCGGCCTCGAAGAGACGTATGACGAGATGCTGCGGGGCACGGACGGATCGCGCGATATGATCGTGAACTCGCATGGCCGCGAGGTCGGCGTGATGGGCGAGGAGATGGCGGTGCCGGGCAAGGACCTGCGGCTGACGATCGATCTCGATATCCAGAAGGCCGCGGAGAAGGCGCTGGAGGGAAAGACGGGTG
>Ga0207933_1000722_pt1 | contig 29346 bp, 30 predicted proteins | sample NGESurdeep092012_4_FD_184488 | JGI IMG/M metagenome (GOLD analysis project Ga0207933, IMG submission 184488) | Arctic peat soil microbial communities from Barrow, Alaska - NGEE Surface sample F53-3 deep-092012 (SPAdes) | ecosystem: Environmental > Terrestrial > Soil > Wetlands > Peat ... | reverse complement strand
CCACTTTGCGTTCATCAACTGGAATCATCTTTCTGTCTGTCATCTCGTCCTCTTTTGTCTTTTGTCTTTTGTCGTTTTCGTTTTCGTTTTCGTTTTCGTTTTCGTTTTCGTTTTCGTTTTCGTTTTCGTTTTGATTGTCTCTAACTCTCGTTCACACTCTTGTTGTTTGCTTTCCATCCCTTTGATGTGGACCTGTCACCGGGTAACGATCCTCCATCCGTTATGCTTGGCCAGGATTGTCAGTCGGCGTTCAGCTTCTGCGACGTTAAGTGGATACCAGTCACTCTGTCGCTTCGTCTTGTCGCTGCCGAGTAGCAACACCGCCGCCAATTGTCCAACTCCCTTATCGACAAACCCGTACAGCACTCGGATTGCTGGAGGTCCGTCGGCGTATGGAGTTACGTTTGTCGGTGGCGTTCTCCTCAACGCTCTGAGCCCTTGCTTCGACATCACTACTGGGTGCGCCTCGGGATCCCCAAGATCCTTTCCGTGTCTCTCAAGCTCATCGATAAGGGCCTGAATCTCTCCCGCCACTTCGACGTCCGATTTGGCCGTCTCCATCCACCACGACTCGAAGTCTTTCTGATAGATGATCTCCACGAAATGCACTCTACCACATTATGTGTTAGACCACATATGAGAGTCTTGATAACAGATAAGGACCTTGATGAGGTATTATGGTAGGGCCGGTGGGGATCGAACCCACGACCGAGGGATTATGAGTCCCCTGCTCTAACCACTGAGCTACGGCCCTTTAGGAAATGACGGGCTAACGCTCCCAGAGCAGGACTCGAACCTGCAACCTAGCGATTAACAGTCGCTTGCTCTGCCAATTGAGCTATCTGGGAAAGGATATTGAAAGCAGAGAGACTTTATCACTGACCTCGAGGAGTCATTGTCGGGCGAACCACTGCAGGAGGCGCTCTGCGTCGGTACTCTCGCGTACAAGGCGGCGGCATCGTGCGATGCGTTTCGTCATTCCTTGACGTGAGATTCCTTCATTGCGCGCGATTTCGTCGATTGACATCGTCTTAAACGTGAACTGCCAGAACGCGTCAAAGTCATCCTCGCAGATCCGACGGAGTGCGTCGATAACCCACGACGGTGGATCACTTAGATCGCGTCGCGTATGGAAGTCGGCGTCGTCATCCAACTCGGTCGTGCCGTAGCGACGAGACTGGAGTTCGCGATTGAGTTGCATAGTTTCCTGCGCTTTCGCCTGCGACACCCCGAGTCCTTGGGCTACTTCGCGCTTGGTCAAGTGCTTCGTGGGATTCGCGCGAATCAACTTTTGCAACTTCAGAATGAGACGCATCTCAGAATCGGTGAGTCCCGCCTGTTGTTGCACCGCTTGATTGACCAGTTTCATTATCCAATAGTTGGCGTACGTGGAGAAACGGTTCCCCTGCTCCGGATCAAATCGGTGAAGCGCGTTGACGAGCGCCTCCACACCGGCCGCCTCCAATTCGTCGTTGCCGAATCGATACCCGCGTTCGACGACGCGCGTTCGAACGAGACCCAGCGTCGCACGCAGGAGTGTGGCCTCCGCTTCCTGTCCCGCGTGGCGCGAACGGAGCAGTCGTCGTCGCTCGGTCGTATCGGACGGTTCGCGCTCGAGAAGCTGCTCGGCCCGACGACCTTGCTGGATGACGGGATACAGGCTCCGCTCCTCTTCGACACTCAACGGAGCGGTCATCTCGAGCCCGCCAATGACGCCCAAGGACTGTCGCGTCACGACGACCTTGACGACGTTCGCTCCAACAGCCACTCTCGAAGTTCGTTCTCGGCGAGCTGACCGGAGGCACCGTCGAGGAGAACGAGTCGTTCCTTCACGTCACGCACGGTCACGTCGGCGACTTCGGGCGACATGTTTCCGTCATTGAGATCTCGCGCCACGTTCTTTAATTCGACGGTGACCGCGCTACGGATGAGCTGGGACACCACGGCCGTGACGTCTTCCACCGTGTACTCGCGGTCGAGTTCGTCGACCGCGAGTTGGCTAAGGACGTGCGCGGCCTCCTCCTCTCCGCGTCGATCGAGTTCATCGATGACCTCAGAGAGTGAACGATCACTGGAGAGTCCCTCGAAGATCTCACGCTGTACGTCGTTGACGAAGTAGGCGGCGATGAGTCGATCCCTCACGTCGTTGGGAAAATGTACGCGAAGTCGAAGGGCCTCGAGTCCAGGACGCGGCATCGGGAGTCGCGCCGCGCGTGGTTGGTTCACCGCGACCGGCGGGGGTTCATTCGCTGTTCGAGGCTTCGGGTTGCGAGCGAGTTCGGCGACTCGCGGGCGCAGCAGTGACTCCTCGAGTCGCAACGTGCTGGCCACCTGCATGATGTACTGATCGCGAACGAGCTCACTCGGATGTTCGGCCAGGACGTCCATGGCGTGTTCGGCGGCTCGACCACGTCCCTCGGCGGTGGTGAGATTCGCACTCTCGAGAACTCGGTCCAATCGAAAACGCAGAAACGGGACGGCCTCGGCCACCGACGTTCGAAGGGCCGCCGGATCGTTTTGAGCCAGTTCGGCGGGGTCCTGGCCTTTGGGCAGGTGCGCGACGAAGACGTCGACCTCGTGTTGACGCTCCCATTGGTACACCGACGCGGCCGCGCTCTGTCCGGCCTTGTCGGCGTCGTAGGCCAGGACGATGCGCTTGGCGAAGTTACGCATGGTCTTGAAGTGATCCTCGCCGAGGGCTGTGCCACACGTCGCCACGGCGCGCGGCATGCCGGCCATGAAGAACGCGATGACGTCGGTGTAGCCCTCACAAACGATGATCTCATCGGACTTGATGATGTCGTCTTTGGCCCAGTTGAGCGCGTAGAGCGTGCGGCGCTTGGAATAGATGGAGGTCTCGGGTGAGTTCTTGTACTTCGCCTCTAAGTGGCCGTCGGGACGAGGGGCGCTGCCGTAAGGCGGCGGCAAAATACGCCCACCAACGGCGATCGCCTTGCCACCGGGATCGAAGATCGGGAAGATGACGCGCGCGCGAAGGGCGTCCTGTCGACGATCGCCCTTGTTGACAAATCCGAGCCCGGTATCCATCAACACCTTCTCGGTGAACTTGAGCCCCTTGGCGAGGCCGTCCCATTCATCGGGCGCCCAGCCGAGTTTGAACTGACGCGCGATGTCGCCGCCGATGCCGCGCGACTTGAGGTACTCACGGGCCGGGCGGGCGTCCGGAGAGTTGAGTAGGCGCTCGTGGTACCAGGTCACCGCCTTCTCCATGGCCGCCATGGCTTCTTGGCGTTCCTTTCGGGCCGGTCCGGCGTTGGCGTCATCGTGCAACTCGATACCGGCGCGGTCGGCGAGTTGGCGCAGCGCGTCCATGAAGTCCAGGTGTTGTATCTCTCGCACGAACGTGATTTGGTCACCCGACGCGCGACAGCCGAAGCAGTAGTAGCGCCCCTCTTCGGCGTTGACCGAGAACGACGGGGTCTTCTCTCCGTGGAACGGACACAGACCGGTCCAGCGACGACCTGACTTCTTCAGGGCCACGCTCTCACTGATGAGGGCCACGATGTCGGTCGCCGAACGAACCTGCGCGATCTCACTCTCCGATATGGCCATAGCAAGAAGGTACCGGTTCTTTTCCGCGCTCACATCGGTCGCGTTACGGCGTCAGCGTAAACTCTTCCCCGTGTCTGAGTTCTCGGTGGAAGCGACCGATATTGTCCGAACGTTCAACGACGGCGACTTCCGAGCCCTCGATGGCGTCTCCCTGCAGGTGCCCACGGGCCAGGTCTTTGGACTCCTCGGACCCAACGGTTCGGGCAAGACCACGATGGTGAGAATCCTCTCAACGGTCCTGGCACCGAGCGAAGGTCGGGCCATCGTCGGCGGCTTCGACGTCGTGAAGCAACCCGGTCACGTGCGGCGCGTCATCGGCCTCGCCGGCCAGTTCGCGGCGGTCGATGAGAACCTCACTGGTTTCGAGAACCTTCGAATGGTGGGCTTCTTAAATCACATGGAGAAGCCAACCGCTATTGCCCGCTCTCGGCAGCTGCTCGCCGACTTCGGTTTGGCTGAATTTGCCCACAAGTTGACGTCGACGTACTCCGGTGGAATGCGGCGGCGACTCGACTTGGCGGCCGCACTCGTCGCTGATCCACCGATTCTCTTTTTGGATGAGCCCACGACCGGACTAGACCCGCAGTCTCGTCAAGACCTCTGGGCGATCATCGAGGGACTGGTGGAAAGTGGGACGACCGTACTGCTCACGACGCAGTACCTCGAAGAGGCCGACCGACTTTGCAAACAACTCGTCGTTCTCGACCACGGAAAGGTCATCGCGGAGGGTACGTCTTCCCAGTTGAAGAACTCCTTGGGGAACACGGTTCTGGTTCTCACGTTCGCAACGACTGGCGACGCGCAACGCTCCCTCGGATTGATCTCAGGCATCTCTTCGAAGCCCGCCAACGTCGACGGAACCGTGATCGAGTTGACGGTCGATTCGGGTCCGGCGTCGGCGGCGGAGGCACTCCGGCGTATCGACAGCGTCGACATCAAAATCGCCGGGCTACAACTGCGAGAACCGAGCCTCGATGACGTCTTCTTGAGTCTCACGGGTCACAAGGCCGAAGATGAAGTGGCCGTCGTCCCCGAGAAACTCTCACGCCGCGCTCGTCGAAAGGCCCCACTATGACCAGTTCGACCACTACCCCTCTCACGACGACGGTCACGGCGCCGCACCACAACGCACTTCGCTTCGCGGTTCGCGACGTGTTGACGTTGGCGCGACGCAATCTGTTGGCGCTCATTCGCATTCCCACGGCCCTCGTATTCATGGTTATTCAGCCAGTGATGTTCGTGCTGTTGTTTCGGTACATCTTCCAAGCTTTGGGTGCGTTCACGCACGGTGACTACGTGAACTTCCTTGTTCCGGGAATCTTGGTTCAAACGACGATCTTCGGAGCCGTCGGCACCGCCATCGGTTTGGCCGAAGACCTGCAACGTGGTCTCATCGAACGTTTCAAGGCGCTGCCCATGGCCCGAATGGCCGTCCTCGCCGGCAGAACACTCGCCGACTCGGCTCGCAACGTCATCGTGCTCATCATCATCACCGGCGTCGGGTTCCTGGTCGGATTTCGTCCGCACGGAGGATTCATCGACTACATCGCCGCGTGCCTGGTGATGCTGCTCTTCGCCTACTGCCTCTCGTGGGGTTTCGCCTTCGTCGGCTTGGCCGCACCGAACTCCGAAACCGCCCAAGCCATGACGTTCCCGCTCATCTTCCCGTTGACCTTCGCGTCCACGATCTTCATTCCGCTCCTCGACCTGCCGACGTGGCTCCAAGGATTCGCGAACAATCAACCCGTCAGTGAGACGACGAATGCCGTTCGAGCACTGATGACCGGCTCGCCAGCAGGCAACTCGATATGGGTCTCGTTGGCCTGGTCAATCGGTCTGGTCGCGGTACTGGCGCCGCTGGCCGTAAACCAATTCCGTAAGATCGCCTAGGTCCACATGCCACTACTCGGTGTCGAGGAGTTGCAAGCGATCCTCAGCACCGCGTTTCCCGACGTCGATACGCCGCACGTCGAAGAAGTCACTGACGAGTCAGTAATCGTGAGTTACTCCGTCCTCGATCGTCATGGTCGACCGGGCGGCACGCTGGCCGGTCCGGTGATGATGTCGCTCGCCGACACGTCGGCCTGGGTTGCCATCATGTCCCAGATCGGACCGGTGGTCCTCGCGGTCACCACGAGTCTCCACATCGACTTTCTGCGCAAGCCGCAACTCACCGACCTGATGGCGAGGACACGAATGTTGAAACTCGGAAAACGATTGGCGGTCGTCGACGTGGACCTGTACTCGCGAGGTGAGACGGAACTCGTCGCGAAGGCGCAGGTCACGTACTCCATCCCTCCCTCGCCCAAGAACTAATCCCCAACCGTTAACCTCGCGTTGTGAGTAAGGCCTCCACGAGCGACACGGCGGAGCTGCAACCGCTCTCGGGCACGTTGATCACGCTGATGTCAATCGCCATCGGCGTCATCGTCGCCAACCTCTATTACTTGCAGCCACTCCTGCACCAGGTGACCAAGGACTTTCGCATCAGTGAATCGAAGGCCACGCTGCTGCTGGTGCTGATCCAGGCCGGCTACGCCGCCGGGCTCGCCTTCGTGGTGCCGCTCGGGGACCTCATCCCCCGACGTCGACTGGCGGTCATCGTCTTCACTCTGTCGAGTGTCATGGTCTTGGCCGGGGCCGTTGCGCATTCGTTTGTCGTGTTCGCCGCCATCACGTTCTTCATCGGACTCGCCTCGTGCGGCGGCCAGGTCATCCTTCCCCTCGGCGCGGACATGGCTGAGCCGGCCCAACGGGGCCGGGTAATCGGACGACTAATGACGGGTCTCTTGATGGGCCTAATGCTGTCGCGATCGTTCTCGGGCATCATCGCCCAGGCGGCCGGCTGGCGCACGGTGTACGGGGCGGCTGGCGTCGCGCTCGCGCTCATGGCCGTCATGTTGTACCGGGTGTTGCCCAACGAGCCGGTGCGCGCGCACGTCACCTATCGCCGACTTCTCTCCGGGACGCTCGGCATGTTCACCGCGTTTCCGATGTTGCGCCGGCGCGCGTTGTACGGCTTCTTGATCTTTGCGGCCTTCTCCACCCTGTGGACGACGCTCGCCTTTCACCTTTCGGCGGCGCCGTTCCACTACGACAACCTGGTGATCGGACTCTTCGGCGTGGTCGGCGCGGCCGGGGTGCTCGCGGCCAACGTCGCCGGTCGCTACGCCGACCGACAGCGCTCGCACCTCACGACGATCGCGTGCGCCACGTTGATCGTGCTGTCCTTCGTGCTGCTCTACCTGGGACGCGACGTCTTGGTCGCGCTGGCGATCGGCATCATCATGCTCGACGCCGGGATGCAGGGTCTCCAGATCACCAACCAGTCGATCATCTATTCACTGGCCCCCGACGCGCGCAGCCGGATCAACAGCGCCTACATGGTCTGTGCGTTCATCGGCGCGGCCTGCGGTTCCTTGGCCGCCGGTCAGAGTTACGCGCACGCCGGGTGGCGTGGTGACTGCCTCTTGGGCGGCGGCATCGGGCTGGTGATCCTCGTGCTCGCGCTGACGTGGCGCGAACCGATCTCGACGACTTAGCGTCGCGGGCGTCGCCGAGCGACCGTGCCGCGCACGGTCATGGGCATTTCCAGGACACCGTCAACGGCGATCTCGTCGAATCGCGCACGCAGTTCCGTCTCCATCTCGCGGCGCTGCTCATCGGTGCGGATGATCGCGCCGGAGTACGTGGCGAAGAGCGCCACCAGTTCATCGACGCTGCGTGTCCACGTCCAGTCCACTTCGACCTGGGACTCGACGTCGAAGGCGCTCTCGACTCCCACATCGGCGGCCCATCTCCGCGGTCGCTTCCCGTCGTCCTCGGGACGCTCGCGCAGGGCGATGAGCGGCGCGAGCCACGCGACGTCACGGCTGAATCCGTTCCATAGCACGAAGAGTGAGCCATCGTCACGTAACACTCTCGCCATCTCATCGGTGGCTGCCGGCTGTTCGAACCAGTGCCACGCCGAAGAGACCACCACGGCGTCGAAGGTCGCGTCCTCGACGGGAAGCTCTTCGGCCACGCCCTTCAAGGTGTGCGCGTCGGGGCTTCGGCGCACCAACACCGCGCGCATCTCGTCGTCCGGCTCCACGACCGTGACGAGCGCGCCGAGCTCCAGGAGCAGCCGCGTCCACTTGCCAGTGCCCGCTCCGACCTCAAGAACCCTCGAACCGCGCAGGTCGCCGAGGACCGCCGCGATTTCCAAAGGGGGCGCCGGGCGAAAGAGGTCGTACTGCTCGGCGACGGTGCCGAAGCGCAGGCCCCGACCGTCATTGGCCGTCAGGACTGTCCCGTTCGTTCGCGCAGCGACGCCAGCAGTTCGGCAATCGGCACACGCACCTGCTCGGTCGTATCGCGGTCGCGAACCGTCACCGCGCGGTCCTCGAGTGAATCGAAATCGACCGTGACGCAGTACGGCGTGCCGACCTCGTCCTGGCGACGGTAGCGACGACCAATGGACTGCGTGACGTCGTAGTCGCACATGAAGTGTGGTTGCAATAGTTCCAGGACCTCGCGTGACACGTCTTCCAATTCGGGCTTCTTCGAGAGCGGCAGGACCGCGACTTGATACGGCGCGAGTCGCCAGTCGAGTCGAAGCACCGTTCGGACTTCGCCTTCGATCTCGTCCTCGTGATACGCCGACAACAAGAAAGCAATCAACAATCGGGTCGCGCCAACCGCGGGCTCGATGACGAAGGGCGTGTAGCGCTCGTTGGTCGCCTGATCGAAGTAGTCCAGGCTCACGCCAGACGCCTTGGCGTGCTGGGTGAGGTCGTAGTCCCCGCGGTTGGCGATGCCCTCCAGCTCGTCAAAACCCCACGGGTAGGCGAATTCGACGTCGGTCGTGCCACGCGAATAGTGCGAGAGGTCCTTTTGTTCGTGCTCGTGCAGTCGCAGCTGCTCGGCCGGAATACCGAGATCGAGGTACCAGTCGAGACGATACTGAATCCAGTAGCGATACCAGTCGTCGGCTTCGGCCGGCGCGACGAAATACTCCATCTCCATGAGTTCGAACTCGCGAGTGCGAAACACGAAGTTCTGCGGCGTGATCTCATTGCGGAACGCCTTGCCGATCTGGGCGATACCGAAGGGCGGTCTCTTTCGACTGGTCGCGAGCACGTTGGCGAAGTTGGTGAACATGCCCTGGGCCGTTTCGGGTCGGAGGTAGGCGGTGGCGCCTTCTCCCTCGACGGGACCGGCCTGGGTCTTGAACATCAGATTGAAGTCACGGGGCTCGGTGAACTCCGTGGAGCCACAGTTGGGGCAGACGCCGTCGATCTTGTCTTCTCGCCAGCGTTCCTTGCACTTCTTGCAGTCGACCAACGGGTCGGTGAACGTTGCCAAATGTCCTGAGGCGGCCCAGACCGCTGGGGGGCCGAGGATCGCGGCGTCAATAGCGACGATGTCGGTTCGAGTTTGGACCATTGACTGAAACCACGCCTGGCGGATGTTGCGCAGCATGTTGGCGCCCAGTGGGCCGTAGTCGTAGGTCGAGCGGAATCCGCCGTAGATCTCGGCCGAGGGGAAGATGAACCCGCGGCGCTTGGCGAGGTTCGTGACCTTGTCGAGCAGGTCGGGAATGGTCTCCGGCGGCGAATTCATCAAATAAGGCTACCGGTTCAGTCCGCGCTCCCCAGCCGGAGGATCACTTGGTTCGCGAGCAATCGCCCGTTGGGAGCGAGGGTCACTCGTCCGTCGCGCACCGACACGAGGTGCGCGACCTCGTCGAGTGAGTTGAAGGCCTCGATCGGCACGCCCCTGGCCGTGCGCAGCGCCAACGAGTCGCGTTCGAAGGTCTGCGTGCGTTCATCCAGATTCTCCTCGCCGCCGAGTGGGCGCGCGCCGTCGCGAACCATGGCGATATAGCGATCGGGCGTGCGCACGTTCCAAAAGCGGCGCCCGTGGCGATGGGAGTGCGCCGCCGATCCGAAACCGACGTAGTCGTCTTGATCCCAGTAGACGTGGTTGTGGCGACACTCATGTCCGGGTTTGGCCCAGTTCGAGATCTCCTCCCACTGATAGCCGTCCGCCTCGAGCACCCGGCTCACCACTTCGTAGGCGTCGGCCGACTCGTCCTCGTCAGGGTGTCGCTCGGGATCGTCGCCCAGCGGCGTGCCGGGTTCGGCCGTCAAGACGTAGCAGCTGATATGCGGCGGCGGAGATTCGAGGCCGAGTAAGTCGTCCAACGTGTGGCGAACGTCATCGAGTGATTCGGCGCGAGAACCGATGATGAGGTCCATGTTCCAGGTGGTGAAACCGGCCGCGGTGACGTTGCGCGACACCTCCTCGTGGGCCATGGTGCCGTGGCGCCGTCCGAGGTCGGCCAGCACGGCTGGTTGCGTTGACTGCACACCGAAACTCATCCGATTCACTCCCCCGGCGCGGTAGGCGCCGAGTCGTTGCGGGGAGGCGTCCTCGGGGTTGCACTCGACGGTCACCTCGGCGTCGTCGCTCCTGGGGATCACGTCGAGGATTCGCAGCAACTGTTCGGCCGCGAGCCGCGACGGCGTCCCCCCGCCGAAGAACACGGAGGTCGCCACGGGAAGACCGTCCTCGAGCGCCCACTGGATCTCTTGGATGACCGAGGTGACGTACTCCTCCATGAGGAAGTCGCGGTCCGAGTACGTCGCGAAGGCGCAGTAGTCACAGCGATGCGCACAGAACGGCACGTGGACGTAGACCCCGAAGATGTCCGTAGCGGTAGTCATCGTGTCGGCACGTTACCGGGCCGGCGACGGCGGCGAGAGCGGCGGCGTTGAGCGCGTCGCGCGCAGCTGTTTGCCGAAATGAGATTCGATGGAATCGAGCGCGATCGCCATGACCTCACCCGCACCGGCGGGCGACTCCTCGCGCAATACCGATGCCAAATCCCCACTCATGATGCGCCGGATCAAGACAAGCGCGTCGCGCGAGATCGACGTGCCGGAGCGACAGTCGGCGCAGAGCGTGCCCCCGACCTCGGCGTCGAAGGCGACCAGGGGCCCTTCGCGTCCGCAATTGACGCACGCGTCGACGACCGGTCCCGATCCGTCCAGGGCGAGGAGCTTGAAATAGAACGACGACGGCACCAGCATCGGGTCGTAGGACTCGTCATCGAGCGTCAGCAGCACGCGCGTCAACAGTTCGAAGATTTCCTGGTCGGCGACGTCGTCCGAGGGAATGGCGTCCATCACTTCGACGACGGCATAGCCGGCGTTGATCCGGGCGTAGGACTTGCGCAACGTCGTGAGTCGTTCGCGGTGCGCGACGTGGCGCGCGATATAGAAATCGCCGCGGGTCTTCACGAGGTCGACGTTCACGTAGGCCAACGTCTCTAGGTTCCCGCCCAGACGACTCGTGGTCTTGCGGATTCCCTTGGCGAGGACCCGGGCCTTGCCGTGATTGCGCGTCCACAGTACGACGACGCGATCGGACTCGCCCGACTTGTACGTGCGCAGCACCACGGCGTCGTCGCGAATCTCCTTCACTGCTGAGTCTCGTCGGTCCCGTCATCGAAGTGCTGCTTGCGAGGTTCGATGCCCATGAATCGCTGCAGGGCGACACCGAGGGCGACCATGACCGCGATGATCGCTGGGATGAGCAGCGGCGCGAGCAGGACCGAGTCGCCGTAGGCGTACAGCGCCCAGAGAAAGGCGTAGATGAGCACGCCGACGACGAGCATCGTCTTGGTCATGATCATTTGTCGAGGCCCCCGAAACGGCGCTCTCGTTGCTGGAACTCCTCGATCGCCTCGAAAAGGTTCTCGCGACGAAAGTCCGGCCACAGCACGTCAGTGAAGACCAGTTCGGAGTACGCCATCTCCCAGAGCAAGAAGTTCGAGATCCGGTACTCCCCCGACGTGCGGATCACGAGGTCGGGATCGGGCAATTCCGGGTGGTACATCCGGGTGCGTAACGCCTTCTCGTCGACCTTGTTGGCCGGTACCTTGTCAGCGATCAGTTGGGCCACCGCGTCCACGATCTCGGCGCGCCCGCCGTAGTTGAAGGCGATGTTGAGCGTCAGTGCCTTGTTCTTCTTGGTCAGCTCCGACGCATTCTCCATGTTGGTGAGGACTGTTTTGGGTACGCGCCAGTCACGGCGCCCCGAGAACGTGATCCGCACACCCTGTTCGTGCAGTTCTTGTTGGCGACGCTGCAAGAGACCGCTGTTGAAGTTCATGAGGTAGCGGACCTCGTCGACCGGCCGTCGCCAGTTCTCCGTGGAGAAGGCGTAGACCGTGAGGACCTTCACGCCAATGGAGAGCGCGCCGTAGGTGGTGTCGAGGAGCGACTCCTCCCCCGCGCCGTGACCGACCGTTCGCGGCAGTCCCTGACGCTGCGCCCAGCGTCCGTTACCGTCCATGACGATGGCCACGTGACGCGGCACGCTCGAGGCGTCGAGGGACGTCGGAATCGGTCGCGGACGCGGATCGGGCACGTACAAAACTTAGTTCGTTGAACTCCCGAGTCGATCCGGAGAAACCCTTAAGGTCGATGGATGCACGGTTTCGATCCCGATGAGGAGGGCGCCGTCGTCGAACCCGACGACGGCGAGGGCGAGGGCGTGCAACTCGACGACGACGTCGTCGCGATCGACGCGGAGCGGGCCCTGGCACTACTTGACCGCATCACGCACGAGCTTCCGGGCGGTGGCGAGAGTCGCGACGGCCAACGCGCGATGGTGCGCAGTGTCGCCTCCGCTCTGACGCGTCGCCGAACGACCGTCATCGAAGCCGGCACCGGAATCGGCAAATCGCTGGCCTATTTGATCCCGGCGGTCATGTCAGGACAGCGCGTCGTCGTGGCAACGGCCACGAAGAACCTCCAGGACCAACTCGCCATGAAAGACGCGCCGACCGTCGCGGCGAACGCACCGGGTGTGCGCGTCGCGGTCCTCAAAGGAAAACAGAATTACTTCTGTCGTAATCGCGCGCACGGCGTCAGCGCGGACGCACAGCTCAGTTTCGATGACGGTTCGGACGTTCCCCAGGGGGTCGCCGATCAGATGCGCCGGATCCTGCAGTGGTCGAATGAGACCGAGACCGGTGACCGCGACGAACTGTCATTCGAAGTCGATCAGCGCGCCTGGCGCCAGTTATCGGTGACGCCCCAGGAATGCCTCCATCGCGTCAACTGCCCCCAGGGCCAGAACTGCTTCGCCGAATTGGCGAAGGACCGCGCCGCCGAGTCGTCGATCCTCATCGTCAACACCCACCTCTACGCGTCACACCTCGCGTCGGGTTCGACGATCTTGCCCGCGCACGAGTTCGTGGTCTTCGACGAGGCGCACGAGATCGTCGATATCTTCGCCTCCCTGCTGGGCACGTCGCTCAACGCCACTCGACTTCGCGCATTGGCCGGCGTCGCTCGACCCCTGCTCGGCGCCGAGTTCCTGGAACGCTGTCTCGACTTGGTGAGCGTGGCCGACCGTTTTGCCGCGTCGTTGCAGATCCAATACGACCGCAACGAACTGACCGGCCTGGACGAAGACTGTGCTCGCGAACTGCGTCGCGCCAACGAACTCGTCGTGGCCCTCGTGGAAGGACTGCGCTCCACGACGACCAGTGGCGCCGACGCCGAAGCGAGAAAGATCCGGGCCCTCGGACCGGCCATCCATGTAGCCAACGACCTGGCTCGCGTGAACAACGTCCGCACCGGCGAACTTTTGTTCATCTCCAAACGCGACCGCGAAGTCGACGTCGAAATCTCGCTCGTCGACGTCGGTCCCCGGTTGGCCGACGACCTGTGGGGCAACGTCACCGCGATTCTCACCAGCGCGACGATTCCCGACACCTTGCCCAAGAGCCTCGGTCTCGTCGGCACGGCGATCGAGCACTTCGACAGTCCTTTCGACTACGCCGCGAACTCGCTGTTGTACGTGCCCGAGAACTTCCCCGCTCGCAACGACGCGGGCGCCGAAGAAGCCATCATCGAAGAACTCGTCGGACTCATCGGAGCGGCCGGCGGACGCACACTGGCGCTCTTCACGAATCGCGCGGTGATGAAGCGCGTCGCTGACGCCGTGGCCCCCCGACTAGAGACTGAGGTCCTCGTCCAAGGGACGCGCTCGCGTCAGCGCATCATCGAAGAGTTTCGCGACAACGCCGAAGCGAGCCTGTTCGCCGTGGCGAGTTTCTGGCAGGGCATCGACGTGCCGGGCCACTCACTCAGCCTCGTCACCATCGATCGACTGCCCTTCGCCGTGCCGAACGATCCGCTGGCCGAAGCTCGCCGGGCCAACTCCGAGCGACCCTTCTACGAAGTCGACCTGCCGCGAGCGACGATGCTGCTCGCCCAGGGGGTCGGCCGCCTGATTCGCAACAACACCGACCGCGGCGTCGTCGCCGTGCTCGATACGCGACTGGCCCAGTCCAGCTATCGCTCGGCGATGTTCCGCAAACTCCCGCCCATGAAGCGCACTCGCGACCGCGCTCAGGTCCTCGGTTTTCTGCGAGAGTTGCGCGGATAGCCCATCACGAAAGGGCTCTTCGCGCATCCGGGCACGAGCGACGGTTAGGTAATAAACTACTAATTCACTCGAAAATGTAGACCAGGAGTCGCGTCGTGCACATTGACATCTATCTCGTCATGGGTAGTGCCGTCGTCGGACTCCTCGTCGGGCTGACCGGCATGGGCGGCGGTGCACTGATGACGCCGATGCTGGTTCTCCTCTTCGGCGTCACGCCCTCGGCCGCCATTGCTTCGGACCTCATGGCGGCGCTCTTCATGAGACCGGCCGGAGTCGCGATCCACTGGCGTCGCAAGACCGTCAACACCGGCGTCGTGCGCTATCTCTGTTACGGGTCGGTACCCGCGGCGTTTTTCGGGACCTACGTGATGCATCTACTCGGCCAGAGTGCCGTCGCCGAACATCGACTCGAGATCCTGCTCGGCACGGCATTGATAATCGGCTCGGTCGCGATCTTCTCTCGCTCGGTCTTCGTTGAGGCCCCGGCGTCGAGCGACGAGCACGTCAAGGTGCGACGACTGCCGACGATAGTCATCGGCGTCGTCGGTGGCTTCATGGTGGGACTCACGTCCGTGGGCGCCGGGTCGCTGATCTTGGTGCTGCTGGTGATCGTCTATCCGACCTTGAGCAACAAGCAACTGGTCGGCACCGATCTGGCCCAGTCACTGCCCCTCACGTTCTCCGCGACGCTCGGCACGTTGCTGTTCGGTCACGTGGAACTGGGCCTCACGAGCTCGATCGTCATCGGCAGCGTGCCCGCGGTCGTCGTCGGATCGCTCCTGTCCTCGCGCTCGAACGGCTACTTGCTCCGTCGAGTCATCACCGGCGTCGTTCTCCTCAGTGGTCTTAAGTACGTCGGGGTGCCCACGGACTGGTTGGGCGTCGTCGGCGGTCTCGAAGTCGTGCTCATCACGTTGCTCACGATTCGACATTGGCAGCGAACTCGCGACGAGCTCGCCGATTCAGTACCCGAAACGGTCAAGGGTGTCATCACGCTTCTGCCATCCTGGCTCGACGGAGACTTTTAGTTCCAGGAAGCACCCTTCGGGGAGTTGGCGTCGCGCGGCGATGCCCACGTCCTTCAGAAGGGCCCCGCCCTTGCCGATCACCATCCCCTTTTGAGACTCGCGTTCCACGAGAATCTCCACCGTGATGTGGGGCCACTCGAACTCGGTCACGCGCGTATGGATCGAGTGCGGGAGTTCTTGCTTGGTTTTGCGCACGAGTTGCTCTCGTACCAATTCAGCGACCCACATGGCTTCGGGTACGTCAGAGACTTCGTCTTCGGGGAACAAGAACGGTGACTCGGGCATCGCCTTACGCACGTAGGCGATGAGTTCAGCCGTACCTTCACCGGTCTTGGCCGACACCGGGAAGAACTCCACTCGCTCGACGACGTCGCCCAGGTCCATCTCCTCGGCGATCTCTTCGACGGCCTTGGTCGCGGCCACGAGTTGCGCGACGACCGTCTCGCGACCCGACTTGTCCATCTTGTTCACCACGACACACGGCAGTGGCGCGTGGCGACCTCGGGCGTTGCGCAGCATCGTCGCCAGGACGTTGCGATCGCCGGGACCGATGGCGGCGCCCGCTTCGATCACCGCGAGAATCACGTCGACGCCGTCGGCCGCGGCGCGCGCGGTGTCGTTGAGTCGACCGCCGAGGGTCGTGCGAGGTCGATGGATACCGGGGGTGTCGACGAAGATGATCTGCGTGTCACCTTCGGTGAGCATGCCGCGAATCGCCTGACGGGTCGTGTTGGGTGAGGCCGCGGTGATCGAGACCTTCGTGCCCACCACCTGATTCAGCAGCGTCGACTTTCCGACGTTGGGTCGGCCGATGATGGCCGCGAAGCCGGAACGGGTCATTCGACTTCCACGAGCGGCTGGACCAGGACTTCTTCGACTCGACGACCTTCGAGTCGCAGGACCGTCAAGCGGTAATGCTTCGTCGAATAGACGTCGCCCACGTCGGGCACTCCCCCCGCGAGGTCCATGACCAGTCCCCCGATGGTGTCCCACCCCTCTTTCGGCAGGGCCAGTCCGTACTCCACGTTGGCGTCGTCGATGTTCAGACGGCCGCTCAGTTCGAGGCCCCGTTCGATCGACTGTTCGTCGTCGCCGTCCTCTTCGACCGGATCGGACTCGTCGGTGATCTCTCCGACGAGCTCTTCGAGCACGTCTTCGAGGGTGACCAAACCGGCGGTGCCGCCGTATTCGTCGACCACCACGAAGAGGTGACTCTTGGCCCGTCGGAACTCGGCGAGCAACGCCGCCACCCGCTTGGTCTCGGGCACGAAGTGGGCCACCCCCATGTGGTCGCGCAGCAACTCGTGTCCGCGGTCGTTGGCGACGAGGTCGGCCAGGTGGCGCAAGTTCACGATGCCCACGACGTCATCGACCCCCTCGCCCAGGACGGGCAGTCGAGATCGTCCCGATTGGACCGACAGATCGAGCGCCTCGCGAATCGTCGCTGAGTCGGCGATGTCGACCATGTCGATGCGCGGCACCATCACCTCGCGCACGATGGTGTCGCCGAATTCGATGACCGAATGTATGAAGTTGCGCTCCTCGGACTCGATCGCCTCGTCTTCGTGCGCGACGTCGGCCATGGCGAGCACTTCGGATTCAGTCACGCGCGACGTGCGTCCGGTCGGTCCGAACCAACCGATCACCGTGTCGGCAATCGCCAACAAAAAGTGTGAGACCCATTTGATCGGCCAGAACTTCAGAATCCGGCGCACGACCGGCGCCGCGGTGAGGGCCGCGGAGTCGGGGTGTTGCACCGCGTAGTTCTTCGGGATCGCCTCGAAGACGACGAAGATGACCATCACCTCGCCGACGGTGGCGATGAAGAGTCCCGCGGCACCGAAGAGTCGACCGGCGAGCACGCCGACCATCGTCGCCGAGACCAGTTGGCAGATCAGCACCAGCAACAAGATGGTGTTGAGGAACTTCTCCGGCGATTCCGACAACTCGACGAGGGCCTTGGCCCCGTGGCGGCCCTGGTCGCGCAGCGAGCGCGCCCGTGACTTGTTCATGCGCACGAGCGACGTCTCGGCGACGGCGAAGAACCCCGATAGGACCAAGAGCACCGCGACGGTGATGCCGAGATAGGTGTCGCTCATTGACCAGGTGGCGGCGATCATTTCGTGACCTTCTTATAGTGACGCGCCAACAACTCGCGTTCACGGGCCTCCATCCGCTCCGCCTCATCGTCTTCGGCGTGGTCCCAGCCGAGCAGGTGCAAGACGCCGTGCACGACCAAGAGCGCCAGCTCGTCGTCGAGGGGACACTCGTGTTCGACGGCGTTGCGCGCGGCCACGGCCGGACAGATCACGATGTCGCCGACGAGCTGCGGTATCTCCGGGAGTGGTGGTTCGCCGGGTCCGCTGCCGCCAGAGTCGGGGACGCGACCCGTTGGTTCAGGCTCGTTGTCGATCGGGAAGCTCAGGACGTCGGTGGGACCCTCTTTTCCCATGAACTGTTGGTTGAGCGCCGCGATCGCCGGCTCGTCGAGAAAGATCAAGGAGACCTCGGCCAGACCGCGCACCCCCTCGTCGGTCAACGCACCGTTGGCGAGCGCCACCCAGGCTTCGAGGTCGATGGTCTCGTCGTGCTGCTCGTCGGCAGCGTAGATATCGATGCTCATGACGTCTGTTGGTCGTAGGCGGCGACGATATCGGCGACGATGCGGTGTCGCACGACGTCCTTCGCGCTGAGGTGGATGAAACTGATCCCCTCGATGTTCCACAGGATCTTCTCGATCGTCGCGAGTCCGCTGTGGCGTCCGTTGAGGTCGACCTGGGTCACGTCACCGGTGATGACCGCCTTGGAGTTGAAGCCGATGCGCGTCAGGAACATCTTCATCTGTTCCGGCGTCGTGTTCTGCGCCTCATCCAAGATGATGAACGAGTCGTTCAGGGTTCGCCCTCGCATGAAGGCCAGCGGCGCGACTTCGATGGTGCCATTGGAGATGAGTCGCTGCGCGCCCTCGGGGCCGACCATGTCGTAGAGGGCGTCGTAGAGCGGTCGCAGGTACGGGTCGACCTTGGCCATGAGGTCACCGGGCAAGAAGCCGAGGTGCTCGCCCGCCTCGACGGCCGGGCGCGTCAGCACGATGCGCTGCACCTGGCGTCGGTGGAGCGCCTGCACGGCCTGGGCGACCGCGAGGTAGCTCTTGCCGGTGCCGGCCGGGCCGATCCCGAAGGTGATGATCGAGGCGTCGATGGCGTCGGTGTAGCGCTTTTGGCCGGCCGTCGAGGGACGTACGGCCTTGCCCTTGGCGCCGCGCACGACCTCGTGGCGCAGCACCTCACTCGGTCGAAGGTCGTCGTCGACCATGTCGATGGTTCGCGCGATCTTGGTGGTGTCGAGTGCTTGGCCGCTCTCCAAGACCAGCACCAACTCGTCGAACAGGCGCAGTATTTTGGCGGCGTCCGGTCCCGTCACCGCGATCTGGTTGCCCTGCACGCGAATCTTGGACTTCGGGAACGAGCTCTCGATGATGCGCAAGTGCTCGTCGCGGGGTCCGAGCAGACCCGACATCAAATGCGTATTCGGTACGAAGGTGGTCGCCGTGAGGGCCTCTTGGGCCGTGGCATCGAAGGTCATCCCGGTGGCCACTCCATCCGACGTCCCCCGAGGACGTGCATGTGCAGGTGCGGCACCGTCATCTGGCCGTCATTGCCGACGTTGAAGACGAGGCGATAGCCGCTCTCGCGGATGCCCTCGAGCTCGACGACCTCTTGGGCCAACAAGATCATGTCGTCGACGATCCCGCCGTGGCTGCTCGCGATCTCGTCGGCACTCGTGATGTGTTCCTTGGAGACGACGAGGACGTGGACCGGTGCCTGCGGTGCGATGTCGTAGAACGCGTAGACCCGCTCACTCTGGGCTGCGGGCTTCGACGGGATATCCCCGGCGACGATTTTGCAAAACAGGCAATCACTCATGTGTTGTTCTCATCATTACCGAGTTTTCTCGCCGGTGAGGGTAAATCCCCATCCACCAGCGCCGAAGGCGAGCAGTGACGCCGCGACCACGCCCGCGGTCTCCGCGCGCAGCACGGTCGGACCGAGCGAGATCCGTGGATGTTCGCCCCACTCCCCTTCTTCCCAGCCACCTTCGGGGCCCACGCACACACTGTGCACGCCGTTCCAGTCACCGGCGCCGTCGAAATGCGTGAACGCCACGTTCACCGGGACTTCACGAACGTGCAACGGTTCGTCGATGATCACGTCGTAGGTCCGGCGGCTCTGGCCGTTGGCCTCATTGGCCACCCGGCGCCAGCGCGCGACGATCTTGTCGCGCACGTCGCCGCGAAACTTGACGGTCACGCGCGAACTCATCAACGGCACGATGCGATGGATACCGAGTTCGGTGGCCTTGACGACGGTCCATTCGCTGCGGTCACCCTTGAGCGGCGTGAGGTACAGCGTCGTCGACGGCGACGGTGGATCGATGTGCACCGGTGTCACGCGATGCAGCGCGAGGTCGCCCACTTCACACAGCGACCACGAGCCCGCACCGTCACTCACGACGAGCTCTTCGCCGCTTCTCGCTCGCAACACGGTGCGCAAGTGGTGTTCGTCAGTGGCGCTCAACGTCGGCTGGCTGGGATCGTCGACGTGAAACTGGGCGATCGCCGCGACTCGACGCGGCCACTCGAGGAGGCTCACTTCTTCGCTTTTCGTCGATGGAAGAGTCCCCCGCTCTCCTCGAGCACCGGCTCGTGGCGATGTTCGGCCAATTGACGAAGCAGGATTTCGGTGGTGTCGTCGAGTTCCGTGGGCACGTCGACGACGAGGTGCACGTACAGATCCCCGCGTCCTCGTCCGTGGAGGTGTTCGATGCCCTGATGTCGCAGGCGGTGCACGGTGCCGTTGGCGCTGCCCGCGATTACCTCGACCGTCACAGTGTCGCGCAGCGTCGGCACCTCGATGGTCGCACCGAGCACCGCCTGGGTGAAGGCGATGTGCGCCTCGTGATGCAGGTCGTCGCCGTTGCGCACGAATCGACTGTCGTCCTGGACCCGCAAGTGCACGAAGAGTCTCCCGTTGGCGCCGCCGCGAACCCCGGCCGGACCACGGTCGCTCAGTCGCATCGTCGATCCGTCTTCGACACCGGCCGGCACCTGGACCGTCAAGGTCGTCGTCTCGTTACGACGACCTTCGCCGCGACAGTCGGCGCACGGCGTGTCGATGCGTGATCCCAATCCGTTGCAGCGGGTACACGGCGTGGTGGTCACCATTTGGCCGAGGATGGAATTGCGGACGCGCTGAACGACGCCCACGCCCGCACATTCAACGCACGTAACAGGTGAGGTGCCGGGCGCGCAACCCGAGCCGTCGCAGGTGGTGCAGCGATGTGGGAGCGTCACCGTGACCTCTTTGGTCGCGCCGAAGGCGGCGTCATCCAACGTGATATCGAGTGAGATCTCGGCGTCCGGTCCGGGCTGGGGGCCGCGACGTTGCTGGGCCTGTCCGCCCAGTCCCCCGAAGAACATGTCGAAGATGTCCTGCACCGACCCAGCACCGAAGGGACTACCGCCCGCACCGACGTCGGATCCGAATCGGTCGTAGTTCGCGCGACGTTCCGGGTCCGAGAGGATCTCGTAGGCCTGGGAGACCTCTTTGAATCGAGCCTCCGCGCCGGGATCGTCGTTCGTGTCGGGATGGTACTGACGCGCGAGTCGCCGATACGACTTCTTCAGCTCTTCTTCGGTCGCGTTGTGATCGACCTCGAGCACGGCGTAGAGATCGGTATTAGCCACTGTCGTCGGCTCCAGCGAAGTGGCGTGTCAGTTGCGCCGACACGGCCTCGGCGGCGGCCATTGCCTCGCGGTACTTCATGCGCGTTGGACCGAGTAGTCCTACGGCCCCGGCCGGTACGCCGTCGATTGTCACCGGCGCGACGATGAGTGCACACGTCGACAGCGGTTCAAAGCCGTGTTCGGAACCGATCGCGACCGAGAGACCCTGGTCGAGGATGTCCTGGACGAGGCTGACCACTAACAGCTCTTGTTCCAAGATCGCCAACACCTTGCGCACGGTCTCGACGCCGTCGAAGACTTCGGCGACTCTGGAAGATCCGCCGATGAAGACCTGCTCGCCTTCCATGACCGGCTGTTGCGCGTGAAGAGTGCTCACCGCTTCGCGCACGAGGTTGGCGACATTGTCGCGGCGAGAGGGCACCTGCACGCGCGATTCAAGTGACGTATTCAGGAGTAGCGCGTTGAGCTGTCGCGACGCCTCCATCACTTCCTTGGGCGTCGCCTCGAAGCTCGGCGTCAGACTGTGCTTGACAACAGATCCGTCGGAAAATACCGAAACCAGAAGATGATGGTGGGCGTCCAAATTCACCAATTGAACACTCAAGATCGTGGCGTGCGCGTGACTGGCACTCATGACGACCGAGGTATAACTCGTCATCTGGCTCAGCAATGTCGAGGTCTGTTCCAGCACCTCTTCGACCTCGCCGCGCACGCCGGCGAAGAACTCCTTCACCTGTTGCTGTTGGACCGAGCCGAGAACTCCCGACTGCAGATGATCCACGAAGTAGCGATAGCCCTTGTCGGTTGGAATTCTTCCGGCCGACGTGTGGGGCTGGGCGAGATAGCCCTCACGCTCAAGAGCGACCATCTCGGAGCGTACGGTCGCCGAGGAGACGTCGAGATCGGCGCTGGCCGCCACCGCCGAGGAGCCGACCGGTTGCGCCGTTTCGATGTGCTCGACCACGACCGCCTTGAGGATGGTGGCCTTTCGATCGTCAAGGTCCACGACGACCTTCGTGGGTTTGCGCACTACGCGACGGGCCATGCCTCTCCTTGTTAGCAGTCAATTCTACCGAGTGCCAATAGCGGTGCGCCGGTTGGGTAGGGTCGACCCATGGAGGAAATCCCCCGATTCGTACGACCGAAGCCGCTTTTGTCAGGCGGCGAACGAGACCAACTGGTGTCGTGGCTCGCCTTCTACCGAGCGACACTGCTGAAGAAGTGTTCGGGGCTCACCTTCGAGAATCTCTGTCGGCGTCCCGTCGCGACCTCGTCGATGTCGCTCCTCGGCATGGTGCGCCACATGACGTTCGTGGAACAGATCTGGTTCGACGCACGCTTCGCCGGGAACGACGTCACCGAGTACTACAAACAACCTGACAATCGCGAAGCCGAATGGACCGAGCTCGCAAGTGCGACGCTGGATCAGGTCGTCGCCGACTTCGAGCACGCGTGTGAGACGTCAGATGAACTAGCCCGGGGTCACAACCTCGACGAGCCCGTACGACAACCGGGCGCCAACCGTGAACCGGTCGATCTTCGCTGGATATATATCCACATGATCGAAGAGTACGCGCGACACTGTGGTCACGCCGACATCATCCGCGAACTGATCGATGGCACGACCGGGTACTAACGCCTTTGCGTTACCGAATTGCCCCCTTCGATCTCCGACAGCGTCGACACACTCCATTGGTGCGAGCGTGCAAAGTGTCTGTCAGCGCTTCCCGTATGTGGCGACGAAATTTCTGAGGATCACCTTGCAAAGTGACTTGTCGGTGGCTGGAAGTACACACGTCTCGGTCCAACTTCCATCACTTTTGATGTCATCGAAATAGGTCATCACCCCCATCGCCGGATATTCGCCACCGGAGGGAGTGGCGTCGCCGTGGACTCCTGGCGGGTCGGTGAATTCGGCGAGGTGAATCGTGCGCACTGTCTGAACCTCAGATGACGGCCGCGTGCTCGGACACACGTGCTGAAATGCGCGTTGGTAATCGTTCGCCGCGCTGTCGAACAAGGGGCACGCGAGAAATTCACGACAGCCAACGCAGGCACTTGTCTGTGATGCACTGATCACCTGGTCTGTGGAACCAGCACTGAGCGACCCGCTCGACACGACACTTTGACCCGACGGTGATACTTGCACCGAACTGGAGCCGTTCGCGCCGATGGCCGCTGTACACGTCCAACCTGTTGGGGCCAAGAGTGTCGTTAGGCCCTCGTTGTCCGAATAGAAAGCCAGAGTGGTCGAGTCGACCTTGTTGATTTCAACGTGGACCGTCGAAGGCAGGATCGTGGGCGTCTCACTCGAGACTCCCACTGACGTCGGGCACACGTTCAGCGGAAGTTGCACGGAGACGAGGTTGTTCGAATGTATGTAGATGTGGACATTCCTGAGCGCAAACGTGAGGCCGACGGCGACGACAAGAATGACCGCAACGAATCCCCCCGCCATGACCATGACTCGTCGTTGACGCTCCGGGTTCGCAGTTACCGATTCCGCGCTCTGAGAGGGCGCGGTCGCAACGGGAGGACTGTCCATCTCCGGAAGGCGCCGTCCGCAGTGGGCGCAGTAGACGGCGTCGTCCGAGTTCTCCGCCTGACATTCACATGTCCTCACACGCAGTCCTCTCTCGCCGGGAAGAGATTGATGTCTCAGTCCTCGAGCTTCAGTGCGGCGACGAACGCTTCCTGGGGGACTTCGACGCGACCGAGACTCTTCATCCGCTTCTTACCCTCTTTTTGTTTCTCGAGGAGCTTGCGCTTTCGCGTGATGTCGCCGCCGTAACACTTGGCGAGGACGTCCTTGCGGCGGGCCTTCACGGTCTCGCGACTGATGATCCGACCGCCGACCGCCGCCTGGATCGGCACGTCGAACATCTGGCGCGGGATGAGTTCCTTCAACCGCTCAGCCATCCGTCGCCCGTAGTAGTCGGCGTTGGACTTGTGCACGATGGTCGAGAACGCGTCGACCGGTTCGTGGTTGATCAAGAGGTCGACGCGAACCAGTTGGGACGTGATGTAGCCGCTCGGCTCGTAGTCGAGGCTCGCGTAACCCTTCGTGCGGCTCTTCAGCGCGTCGAAGAAATCGATGACGACTTCGGCGAGCGGGATCGTGTAACGAAGTTCGACCCGGTCGGTCGACATGTAGTCCATCTTGATCATCTCGCCGCGACGACTCTGGCATAGGTCCATCACGGCTCCCAGATACTCCGAGGGCGTCAGGATCGTGATCGCGAGCATCGGTTCGTCGATGTGATCCAGACGACTGAGATCGGGCAGTTCGGTCGGATTGTCGACCAGCAACTCGGTGCCGTCGGTGAGGAAGGCCCGGTAGACGACCGACGGCGCGGTCGCGATAATGCCCAGGTCGAACTCGCGATCGAGTCGCTCGCGCACGATCTCCATGTGGAGCAGGCCGAGAAATCCACAGCGAAATCCGAAGCCCAGCGCCTTGGAGGACTCCGGTTCGTACGTGATCGACGCGTCGTTCAGTTTCAACTTGTCGAGGGCGTCGCGCAGGTCCGGCAAGTCGTCACCGTCGATTGGGTAGATCCCACAAAAGACCATCGGCTTGGGATCGAGGTATCCGCTCAAGGGGGCCGCGGGGCGGGCGGTCTCGGTGATCGTCTCGCCGGATCGAGCGCCGCCGACGTCCTTGATGCCCGCGACGATGTAACCGACCTCACCGGGACCGAGTTGGGCGACGCGGATCATGTCCGGTGTGCGGATGCCGATCTCTTCGATCTCGTGGTTCTCGCCGGCCTGCAGCATCCGCACGCGCGCGTCGCCGCGAAGCGTCCCGTCGACGATGCGGATCGAACTGATGACCCCGCGGTACTGGTCGTAGTAGGAGTCGAAGATCAATGCCTGGAGCGCGGCGTCCGGGTCACCCTTGGGCGCCGGGATCCGCTCGATGACCGCGTGCAACAGTTCCGGCACACCCTGACCGGTCTTGGCCGAGATCTGGAGGATCTGGTCGCCCGGGAGTCCGAGGACCCGCTCCAACTCTTCGATGCAGCGTTCGGGGTCGGCGGCCGGAAGGTCAATCTTGTTGAGCACCGCGATGATCTCGAGGTTGTGCTCGATCGCCTGGTAACAGTTGGCCAGTGTCTGGGCCTGAATCCCCTGACTGGCGTCGACGAGCAACACGGCTCCCTCGCAGGCGGCCAGGGACCTCGACACTTCGTAACCGAAATCGACGTGACCGGGCGTGTCAATCAGTTGGATGATGTGGCCGCCGTAGTTGACCCGGACGTTCTGGGCCTTGATCGTGATGCCGCGCTCTCGCTCGATATCCATGGAGTCGAGGTACTGCGCGCGCATGAGGCGCGGATCGACGGCGCCCGTGATCTCCAGTATCCGGTCCGACAGCGTCGATTTGCCGTGATCGATGTGCGCGATGATGCTGATGGTGCGAATTTTCGCGGGATCGACGGTCGCTGAGGTAGTTGCCACGGTCCATCAAGGCTATAGGGCCTCGCCAGCAATCCTTTGCCGATAGCCGCGAAGAGACGACCTGCTATTCTTAACAAGCCCACTGGACGCAAAGTCCGTGCACTAGAACGAGGAATTTCGTGGCCAACATCAAGAGCCAGATCAAACGCAACAAGCAGAACGTGGTCGACCGCGAGCGCAATAAGAAGGTCAAGTCCGAGGTGCGCACCCGCGTGAAGAACGCCGTGGCCGCGGTCGGTACCGAGGACGAAGAGAGCGCCCTTCGCATGGCCATCAAGCGCATCGACAAGGCCGCCACCAAGAAGATCATCCACAAGAACCAGGCCGCCAACAAGAAGAGCGGCCTGATGAAGCGAATCGCCGCGCTGAAAGAGAATGCCTAGTACTGCAAGATGACCTAGCGGCGGCGCGCGCCCTGGGTCATCTTGGCCAAACGGGCCACCAGTATCTCCACGACGGTCAGATCCGTCACGTCCATATCGGTATTGAGGTCCTTGCCGCCGTAACTGACGCCGCCTTTTAGGGCGACGTCGGCGTCGGCGATCCAGTGCACGGCCGTTGCGATTCGTTCGGTCCCCAGTCGCTGGGACATCTGGAGCGCCTTGGTCGCCGGAAATCCCTTCACGCCTAAGAGCGTGGCCGCCTCGTCGGCCGAACGCACGCCGCTTCCTTCGAGCTTGGCCATTCGCAGATAGTGACGCTGCAGGATGTTCACGATCTGAAGTCCCGCGCGACCCTTGGAGTCGAGCATTCGACGCGCGACGACGATCGCCTTCGTCGCGTCGCCGCCATCGATCGCGTCGGTCAGGTCCCACTCGGGAACGTCCCCGGCGTCGCCGAGATACGGCTCGACGTGATTGAAGTTGAGCGGCGCCGTTCCGTAGATCGTCTGAAGCGTCCGCGCGAGCGCGTCGACGCGGGCCACGTCGTCGCCCAACCGGTCGGTGATCTTGATCGCCGTGTCGTGATCGACGTGCACGCGGTATTCGGCCAACTTGGCTTCGACGAAGGTGACGCGGTCGGCGGTTCGCGAGCCGACGTTGACTTCGACGACTGAGCTCGCCCCCTTCACGAGTCTGTGGGCCTTGGTTCCCACCACCGCGAGGACCAAGACCACGTCGGGTGCCGGATCGCTCATCCACGCCAGGACGTCAGCGACCTCTTCAGCGACCAGCGACTGCGCGTCGCGGACGACGACCACGCGTCGTTCGACGAGGAATGGCGGCGTGTTCAGTGCTTCGAGCACCAGTGGTGTCACCGGCTGTCCCCCGGATGACGTGACGTCCTTCGCCGTGAAATCCTGGAGCGCGAAAGAGGGATCGAGTTCACCCAGGGCCTCGACGATCACGTTGTGCACGGCGTCGTAGACCATGGTCGCGTCCGTTCCCACGACACAGACGCTCGAATTCACGATCGCTCTTCTTCGATGAGTCGCGCGATCACGTCGCGCACCCGAACCGATCCACGGACGTCATGGACCCGAACGATACGACACCCCGCGGCGAGGCCGAGTGCCGTCGCCGCCAGCGACGGCTCGCGACGATCGCTCACGGGTAGGTCGAAGAGCACACCCAGGAAGGTCTTATTCGAGGCCGAGAGCAGGAGTGGCGCGCCGAGTCCGGCCAGTCGGTCGGAGTCTCGAAGCAGCTGCAACGACTGGGCGGCCGTCTTGCCGAGGTCGAGTCCGGCGTCGACCACGATGCGGTCGGCGCTCACGCCCGCGTCGAGTGCGCGTTGACGTCGCCCGATCAGAAAATCGGTCACCGTCGCGGTGACGTCGTCGTAGTGCGGCGTGGGGTCAGCGACGCGGGGCTTAAGGCGGATATGCGTCGCGACGACGGTGGCCCCCGCCTTGGCGGCGACCGGCAGATACTCGTCATCGCCGAAGCCACTGATGTCGTTGCCGATACACGCCCCCTGGGCGAACGCCGCATGAGCGACCGACGCGCGCCACGTGTCAATGCTTATCGGCACGTCGAATCGACGCACGAGTTCCGTGATGACTGGCACCACTCGTTCCAGCTCTTCGGCCTCGCCGACGTCATCACCGGGACCGGCCTTCACTCCACCAACGTCCAAGATGTCGGCGCCATCGGCGACGAGACTCTCCGCACGATGAAACAGCGTATCGAGGTCGAAGGTGGCGGCCGGTTCGTAGAACGAGTCCCTGGTCCGATTGAGAATCCCCATCACCAACGCGCGCGACGTGAGATCGAACGTCGTCGCACCGAGCCTCAGCGATATCGGCGTCGGCGGTCGATAGACCCGCACTAGTAGAGACGGCTGGCGAGTTTTCGCCGGTACGACACGTAGCGCGGGTCCTCGGGTCCCAGTGCGTCGAGGATCTCCAGCAGCGAATCTTTCGCGCTGTTCTCGCTCGAGGACTGCTCCAACAGGTGTTCGAGCGTCAGGTCCAGGTCGCCGTCGAGAGAGACGCCACTGCGCTGAAGTCGTATTCGAGCGAGCACGGTCTTGGCGGCCAGGACGTCCTCAAAAGGCTTGAGGACTGCGTCGGCCTCGTCGAATCGATCGGCGCGACGCAAGAGATCACCGAGCGCGACCGCGGCGTCGACGTTGGTGGCGTCGAGTTCCAGCGCCGCGCGAAGCGACGTTTCGTCACCTTCGCTCACCAGTCGGTCGACCTTCGAGGCCCCGGGTGCGAGTTTCTCTATGAACTCACGCACCGTTGACTCCGGCACGGCCCCCACGAAGGAGTCCACGATCTTGCCCTCGTGAATCGCGAACACCGCGGGTATCGACTGGACGTTGAACGCCTGGGCGACCTGTGGGTTCGTGTCGACGTCGACCTTGGCCAGTTCGACGGCGCCGCCGGTCTCGGCAATGACCTTTTCGATGATCGGTCCGAGCGTCTTGCACGGCCCGCACCACTCGGCCCAGAGGTCCACGACGACCGGTACGGTCATCGAACGCTCCATCACGGCGGTTCCAAATGTCGCGTCAGTAACGTCAGTCACGTCGGTCAGCATAACGGCGTGTTCGCGTGACTGAAAGCGTCACGAAGCTTTGTTAGCCTCGCCGAATATGAACAGTGTCGTCGTCGGGATAGACGAAGTCAACGTCTCGGCGTGGATGAGCGAGAACCTCGGCGCCGTCGCTCCCATGACCTTCGACCTCATCGCCGGCGGCCGTTCGAATCTGACCTATCGAGTCGTCGATGCCAACGGTTCGGCGTTCGCGCTTCGCCGACCACCGACCAGTCACGTCCTCCCGACGGCCCACGACATGGTGCGCGAACACACCGTGATCTCGGCCCTCTATCCACTGGGCGTACCGGTCGCCCAGCCACTAGGACTCTGCGTCGACGAAGAGGTCAACGATCGGCCCTTCTACGTCATGGAGTTCGTCGACGGCGCGATTCTGCGCGACCGCGCCCAAGCCGAGGCGACCTTCGACGAGGCCATCCGGGGCGTCATCGGCGATCACCTTGCCGCAACCCTCTCTCAACTCCACGACGTCGACGTCGAAAGCGCCGGACTCGGGGACCTGGCGCGCCACGACGGCTATATCGAGCGCCAGTTGCGACGCTGGCGCACCCAGTACGAGCAGATGTACGTCGAGGGGGTCGATCACGGCGGTCTCATCGAAGCCGTCGGCGATGAATTGAGTGCACAAATCCCGCACCAGCAGCGCGTGTCGGTCGTCCACGGCGACTATCGCCTCGACAACACGGTCCTTGACGAAAGCGGTCGGGTGCGCGCGATCCTCGACTGGGAGATCTGCACGCTGGGCGACCCGGTCGCCGACCTCGGACTTTTGATGGTCTATTGGGCCGAGCCGTCGGACCCGACGGCGTCGTTGCTCGGTGTTGCTCCGACGACCGCGAAGGGATTCGCCAGTCGTGATCAGGTTCTCAAGGCGTACGCGTCGCATTCATCGCTCGATCTCAGTCACGTCGCTTACTATCAGGCGTTCGGTTACTGGAAGTTGGCCTGCATCATGCAAGGCGTATTCGCTCGTTACAGCGCCGGCGCGGCCGGTGGTGACCAGGGCAGCGTCATGGAATACCCACAGCATATTTTGATGCTCGCGCAAAGTGCGAAGATGACATTGGAGGTGAACTGATGGACG
>Ga0207933_1000721_pt1 | contig 29368 bp, 32 predicted proteins | sample NGESurdeep092012_4_FD_184488 | JGI IMG/M metagenome (GOLD analysis project Ga0207933, IMG submission 184488) | Arctic peat soil microbial communities from Barrow, Alaska - NGEE Surface sample F53-3 deep-092012 (SPAdes) | ecosystem: Environmental > Terrestrial > Soil > Wetlands > Peat ... | reverse complement strand
CGTCGCGCGCCGGCGAGCTGCTTGACGCAGCCGCGCAGTCCGCGAAAGCGCAGCATGCGCGGCGACTGCCGGAGTTGCTGGCGCAATTCGTCGCGCAGGCGCGGGAAGAAAAACAGTTCCAGGCTGTCGGCGGATTGTCGCGCGAGCAGGCCCAGATCGGTCTCGATGATCTGCCGCGAGTTCGTTTCGGGTCCGCCCGCGCGGATGGTCAGGCCGAGGCCGCACAAAACTTTTTCCAGCGCGCCGGCAAATTCGCCGACGGTGACGGTTTCGCGTTCGAGTTCGACTTTGAAATAATGAAAAACTGACGCGGCGGCATGGCGCAGCATTTCCGGGTCGAGTAATTCCTCGGAGTCGCCGGCGATCTCAATGGAAATCATTTCGGCGGAACAGGGAACGCTCTCGCCGTTGGCCAGTTGAAACAGCAGACAATCAGATGACAATGCGATCATTTTGCAGCCTCCAGTTTTTGGACTTCCTGCACGAAGTCCGTTGCTTCTTGAAACCGGCGATAGACGCTGGCGAAGCGGACATAGGCGACGTCGTCCAGTTCGCGCAGTCCTTCCATCACCATCTTGCCGACGAATTCGCCGGGCACTTCGCTTTCAAATTTTTCAGTCACGGTGGCAACAATATGGTCCACCAAATCGTCCATCGCCTTCAAACTGATTGGGCGTTTCTGGCAGGCTTTCTTGAGACCGGCCAGAAGTTTTTCGCGCGAAAATTCCTCGCGCCGCCCGTCGCGCTTCAAAACCATCAAACCCTCGTGCTCCACCTCCTCGTAAGTGGTGAAACGGTGTCCGCACCTGGCACATTGGCGGCGGCGGCGGATGGTCGCGCCTTCTCGTGAGGCGCGCGAATCAATGACCTTGTCATCCTGATCACCGCATTTTGGGCAACGCATAAAACCACAGCTAATTGTGGTTGCTCTTTTGTAACACACTTCATTTTGTGGGTCAAGAACTGGTTGTGGCCTAACTATAAAGCGTGCGCATCTCAATTTCTTGCAGTGCAGTGCAAGCTTGGGGCATGAATGCAACTTGTCTTGAGCCTGTCGATCCGACCGTCCAACTTGCGACCTCCTCCGGACCGCTCGCGGTCCTCGCGGCGCGCTCGGCTTGTGGGCTGGAACATTCGATCCAGCGATTCACCGCCGCCAGCGATCAAAACCTTGGGCATCTTGAGGTTCAAGCCGCGCAGGATGTCCAAAATCTGCTGCGCGAGACCGTGCAACGCGGCGCGCAAGCTAAAGCGGATGGCACCCCGCCCTTTTGTCCGGTCTGCCAGCAAAAACTCAGACGCCTCTCCGCCGATCACCCGCGCACCTTTGACACGCGCTTTGGCGCGATCAGGCCAAACTCAAAGCCTGGCTCAAGCCGCTGGTCAAACAACTGAAAAACGAATCTGCCATCAAAGTCATCGGCCAACTGGAGGAGGCGCTGGCGCAACTGCCGGGCGGCCCGGCCGCCGAAGCGGTGCAAAGGGAAGCCAATTATTTCCATGAGCATGAGGACCGGATGGATTACCGCGCTGGACGGCGGCGCGCGAACCCATTGGCAGCGGCCCGGTGGAAGCCACCTGTCGGCAAAACCAATGCCGCTTCAAGCGGCCCGGACAGTTCTGGAGTCAGACAGGCGATGAAGCCCTGCTATGTCTGGAAATGTTCTGGCGCAACGAGCGCTGGCACCTTCTCTTTCCCCACACCTCATTCAACCCTGCAAGAAATTGAGATGCGCACCGCCTGGCACTGGAGGCGGATTTGGTTTCCGGCTCCAACGATCCGCAGGCCAGAGGCACGCCGGTTTCGCCGCAGATCGAGAAGAAACTCGGACGGCTGCCACTCAAATGGCAGCATTATTTCGTCGTCAGCTCGCAGCAGTTTTCCGTGGCCAAGGACGAGTCCAAGAACGTGAGCTTGAGCGATGCGTGCCAGATTTCCGTCAAGAACCTGGGCGGCGAACAGGTGCAACTCACGCTCATTGGCAACGGCCAGAACGTCGGCAAAATCAAGCAGTCGCTCAAAAAAGGCCAGACGCTCGTGGCTGGCGGCAATGTCGGAAACTCCATCGGATTGACATACTGGCTCGGCCAGTTGCCGAGCACGAAGAGAAAATTATGAAATTTTTAAGGCTTCGATTCAGTATAATCGCTTGGCACTTCAAAAATTGTCGGATCAACCGGTTCGATTTTTACAGACACGAGTGAAATGGTCACCAACTGGCCATTATCCGTTCTGCCACCGACTGCGGTTTGCTTTTTCACCACCATGCCCGGTAGCAGCCGCAAATCCGGCTCCAAACCTTTCCCCACAAAAGAACTGTTCCACTCGTCAAGTTTATCCAAGTCGGCCTTGATGTTGTCATGATTGGGAAAATTCCCAGCTACCCACAGTGTTTCCTTTGTGCCGTTAAGTCCATTCCACGAATAGACTTCGGTTTTATGATTTTCAATTACTTCGGTTTTGCCCGTGTCAACCGGTAGTGGTGGAGCGAGAAACATCGCGTTGGTTTCTCCATAAGCTTTTTTCGCAGCTTCTATATCACTTTTGAGGTTTGCGCCCGAGTTTCTCATTACAGTCTTATCTTTGGGCATCAGCATAGCAGAATCATGTGTGGCCAAATCATCGATGTAAATAACGCCGCCACGACCGGTTTGGTCAGCTAATTGTTCCGTGCGAATCTTGTCACCATGAATGGAAATGATAACATTGTTAGTTGTATTGGATCGGACAGCTTGCTGGCGAATGACCAAATCAGCCCGCACAACAAAGCTGGTTGAAATAAGAAGAAGCAAGATGAGGATTCGTTTCATGGTGAAATAATAATCTTCTGCCTTTTGAAAGAAAATAAAAAACACCCCGCAGTTTCCCGCGAGGCGTTTTGTATTTTCAGAATTGCTTCAAGCGCCGACGCTCGCCAGTTCTTCGTTGTTCTCCACGTTCACGATCTTGAACTGTTCGGCGTGCATCCCGGTGTCGGCGCGGAAGGACAGCTTGCCGAAGTAGCGTTTCTCCATCTCGATGAGATGTTTTTCATCCTCGGTGCGAAGCCGGTCCAGCACGGTCGGATGCACGACGATGCGCAGTTGAAAATCCGATTCGTCGCGCGTGCGTTTCTTCAGGATTTCCTGCAGCTTGCGCTGGATCTCGACGCTCATGGTCACGACGCTTTTCACCTTGCCGCGGCCCTTGCAATACGGGCAGTCGTCATAGACGGCGGAGCGGACGCTTTCGCTGTGGCGCTGGCGCGTCATTTCCATGAGGCCGAGCTGCGAAATCGGCAGGATGTGCGTCTTGGCCTTGTCGCGGCGCAAACCGTCCTTCATGCGCTGATAGACCTGCTGCTGGTCGCGCCGTCCTTTCATGTCAATGAAGTCGAGCACGATGAGTCCGCCCATGTTGCGCAGGCGAAGCTGGCGACAAATTTCCTCGGCAGATTCAAGATTCACTTTCAGGATGGTCGCTTCCTGGTCGCGGCTGCCTTTGTGGCGTCCGGTGTTCACGTCAATGGCCACGAGCGCCTCGGTCTCGTCAATGACGATGTAGCCGCCGCCTTTCAAATGCACCTGGCGCGAGAAGGTGTTTTCCAACTGCTTGCTGACGTTGAAGCGGTCGAACACCGGCTGTGAATCGGTGTAAAGCATGACTTTTTTCGCGGCGCTCTTGGCCTTGATTTTGAGGATCATTTCGCGGATGCGGTCGTAGGCTTTTTGGTTGTCCACGACGATGCGATCCACATCTTCGGTGAGAAAATCGCGCACGGTGCGTTCGATCAAATCCGGCTCCTGAAAAGCGCACGTCGCCATCGGCTGCGATTTGATTTTTTCCTGGACGCCGTGCCATTCTTCGAGCAGCAATGCGAGGTCGCGCATGAAATACGGCTTGCGCTGGTTTTCGCCGGCGGTGCGCATGATGACGCCCATGCCTTCGGGGATGTTCAGCTCGCGCAAAATTTGCTTGAGCCGTTTGCGCTCTTCCTGACTTTCAATCTTGCGCGAGATTCCAGATTGATCGGAATTCGGCAGCAAAACCAGATAGCGACCGGGCAAAACGAGATTCGTCGTGATGCGCGGACCTTTGGTGCTGATCGGACCTTTGGTGACCTGCACGATGATTTCGCTGCCGGGCGGATAAAGACGCGGAACGTCCTTCTGCGTGATTTTTGGCCGGTCGCGGCGGCGTCCTTCGCGCTCGACGATTTCGACGCTGCTGTCGAACTGGTTTGGCACGATGTCCCAATAATGCAGAAACGCATTTTTCTCAAAGCCGATGTCCACGAACGCGGCTTTCAAGCCGTCTTCGAGGTTGCGGACTTTTCCCTTGAAAATGCTGCCGACGAGGCGCTCTTCCGTCGTGCGCTCGATGTTGAATTCCTCCAGCTTGCCTTCCTCCATGACGGCCACGCGCGTCTCCAGCGTCTCGGCATTGATGACGACATCCTTGTTCGTCCGCTTTTCGGGGCGGATAAGCCGGGTGACTTTCTTCACTATTTTGGTCGCGGCGGATTTGATGGCCTCGACAATGCCTTTCGGCGGCGGCTCCGGCAATTGCACTGGCTCGAATTTTTCCTCCTGAACTTGCGCGGGAATTTCCGAATGCGGCTGGCGGAAATCTTTTTTGTCGAGAATGTTCGCCGGAGTTTGCGGAATTTCCGCGCCCTGCGGCGGCAATCCTGCGGCGATGTTTTCCGCGCGCTCGATTTCATTCGTGTATCGCCTGTCAAACACACGCTCGTTGCCGCCTTGTTCCCCGACGACTTCGGCGCGCGCCTGTGTCGCGTCGCGGTCGTTTTTTTGCGGGTTCGGTCCGAGACCGCCCTTGGGTTTGAAACGCATTCCGCGGCGTCGCCGGGAGAAGTTGTTGCTGCTCATAATTAATACCCTCTTCGATGGATGTGGACGTTTTGCATCAGGCCCAGCGCGATCAACGAACACAACACTGACGATCCGCCGTAACTTAACAGCGGCAGTGGGATGCCCGTCACCGGGACGATGCGAATGTTCATGCCGATGTTGATGAAAACGTGGCTGAACAGGAGCGTCACGACGCCCACGGCCACGAGTTTCCCCAGGCGATCGCGCGCCTGGCCGGCGATTCTCAAACCGGTGAAGAGAACCACCGCATACAGCGCCAGCACCACGATGGAGCCGGCGAATCCTTCCTCCTCGGCAATGACGGAGAAAATGAAATCATTGGGCGCTTCTTCCCACGGCAAAAATCCGAGCGAAGTCTGGTCGCCCTTGCACCAGCCCTTGCCCAACAAACCGCCGGAACCGACGGAAATCAGCGCCTGCTTGCCCTGATACGAACTTTGCCGCTGCAATTCCCGAGCCGCAATTTTTTGTTCCGGCGTCGAATTGGCCGACGCAAAATCTTTTCCAAAATAAACCAGCAATCTTTGGCGCTGATATTCCTGCACTTTGATTTGCAAGGCCGGCGGCGCGAACAAAACATCCGCGAGCAGCAACACGACCAAAATCCCGACAGCCGCGCCGAGCTTCAGCAGATATTTTTTCGGCGTGCCAGCGACGAACATCATCGCCACGCCTGTCGGCAATAATACGAGCGCCGAACCGAGATCAGGTTCCTTCAAAATCAAAACAAACGGCAGCAGCATCAGCCCAATGCCTTTCCAGAAAATGTCGCGCTGCTTCAATTCATCCGCCGGACGGCTCCAGAAATTTGCGGCCGCGAAAATGAAAGCGAGCTTCGCAAATTCGCCCGGCTGAAATTGGAACAGGCCCAGATTGATCCAGCGTCGTGCACCGTTATGCACCGTGCCGATGTGCGGAATTAAAACGACGACGAGACAGAAAATTGTCACTGCATACGCCACGAACGACCAGCGCGCAAGCGTGTGATAATCCAAAACGCACAACGCACTCGCCGCGCCGATGCCGAGCGCATACCAAATGAGTTGATGAATCCAAGTCTGGCCATACCAGGATTTAGCCGCTTCCGACGCGTTCACCATCGTCGCGCTGTAAATGAACGCCGCGCCGATGAACATGAGCGCCGCAAGCGCGGCCAATTGCAGCCGGTCAAGCCTTCGATGATGTTCGTTGATGGATGGATCAACCATAATTTATTTCACAGCCGCCAGCATTTTTGACGCGCCGAATTTTTCTTTTTTCAAAATCTCCGCGTAAATGTCGTGCGCGATCGGCGCACAAACAGAACCGCCGGAACCGATGGTGACATCCGACTGGACCATGACAACGACGGCATATTTGGGGTTTTCATACGGCGCGAAAGACGCGAACCAATAATTCCAGCCGGTTTTTTCTCCGCGTTCATTCTCAATCTGCGCCGTGCCGGTCTTGCCGCAAACACGCAGATTCAAAACGGAACCGGCTTGGTGAAAAGCATTGTAACCGGAGCCTTGCGGGTCTTCGGTTTCGGAAAGCATCGCCTCGCGCAAAATGTTCAGGCTGCGCGTGCTGACGCCGATTTCATCGCGCACACGACCAGCCGGAAAATTCGTCGCCACTTCGCCGCCCGTCGGGTCTTGCGGTTCAATTCGTTCGACAAGTCGCGGCCACAAAACCGTTCCGCCGTTGGCAATCGCCGAATACGCGACGGCCATTTGCATCGGCGTCACGGCCATTTGACCCTGGCCGAAAAAAATGTTCGCCGAATCGCCGTCGCGCCAGTCAGGCGATTTTATTTGTTTCAGCGTCGGGAAATTTCCCCGGGCGTCTTGAAACGTGGGCAAATTTTCCTTCTCGCCGAAATGAAATTTCTCCGCGAGTCGGACGACCTTTTCGATGCCCGTGCGCAATCCGTTGAAGATGAAATAGGAATTGCTGGATTCCTCAATCGCGCGTTTGAAATTGTATGGGCCGGGTTGAACCGTATCGCCGATTATTCGCGCGCCAATCTTGATTGCGCTGTGCGACAAATGCCTCGGATCGGGCTGCACTTCGTAAACCTCGTCCGGGTTCAATCCATTGTCCAATGCCGCCAGCGCGACAATGGGTTTGAAAATCGAGCCGGGAAGAAAGCTGCCGTAAGTCGCGCGATTCATTTGCGGCAGCAATTTCGGATCGTTCAAATACGCCGGACTGTTTGACGCTAAAATCGGATTGATCGCCGGCGACGAAACCATCGCCAGCACGTCGCCGCTGCGGACATCCATCACGACAACCGCCGCGCGCGCGTCAGCGCCCTGGTGCGCCGCGAGCGATTTTTCCGCCGCGCGCTGGATGTCGAGGTCAATCGTCAAGACGACATTTTCGCCGGGTTCGGGCGGATCCGAAATATTTTCAGATTGCCGATAGCCGCGGCTGTTGATGATCAGCGATTCTTCGCCCGCACGTCCGTGCAATTGCGAATCAAACCCGGCCTCGATTCCGACCTTGCCGCTGTAATCAGGCAGCCGATAATTAAAAAACGCGTCCTCGCCTTCGAGTGAACTGTTGTCTTTCAAAACGTAGCCAAGCAGATGCGCCGCCGTCGTGCCGTCGGGATAATTGCGGACGGATTGCAAATCCAGATCAACGCCCGCGCCGCCGGAAAATTGCTCCTCGAACCGCGCGATGTCAGTGGTAGTCGCATTTTTCACGATTGGATACGGCACATAAGGACTTTCGGCGCAGGCGCGCTCAAAATTTTTCTGATCCAACGCGAGCGGCTGCTGCAATTTCCGGCTCAATTGCGCGGTGATGTTGTCGGCGACCGCAAACCGCGCCTGCGCGTGAAGCTGCTCCAATTGCGCGGTTGTAAATGCAAATTGTTTTCTTTCCGCTTTTGACAGCGAATGTCCAAGCTGTTTCTCGCGGGCGGCGATGGATTGCTTTTGGGCGGCGAGCGCCTGCTTGTGCAACTGGTCGTAGGCGGCGTTGAATTTTTTCTGCAAATCGCCGAGGAACAGGCTCAAATTGTAGCTCGGCTGGTTTTCCGCAAGCACGCGGCCTTCGCGGTCGAGAATTTTTCCGCGCGCGGCGGGCATCCTGACCGTGCGCGACGATTGCGTTTCCAAATGCGACTGATAAATGTGCGACGAGACGACTTGAACCCACCAAAGTCCCGCGACCAAAATGCACAAGCCCGCCGCCAGCACCACCGCCACGAGGCGGAGCTGCGGATCGTTCTTTTTCAGTTCGTCAAAGACTAACATTTTATTTTTGCCACAGAGTCACAGAGCGAACAGAGATTTTGAAATTCATTTCTCTGTGCGCTCTGTGACTCTGTGGCTGATAATTTCATTTCACATTCTTGTCGCGGTGGATTTCGCGGTCGGGCCGGAAACTCGTTTCCGTCAGCGGCTGATAGCCGAGCGCGTGGTTGCACCAGTCGAACAGCGCGAAAATGACCGGCGTGGCAAGCGCGCCGCCCGCCGTCATCACGATCCATTGCCAGAGCGAACCCCAGCCGATCAGTGGCTCGTTGCCATCGCTCAACAAAATCAAAATTGTTAAAACTGGAACAACCGCGCTGGCGAGCGCGCCCAGGAAAAGCTGGGCGAACGGCAGTTCGCGCAAAATAAATTCGCGCTGCACGCAAATCGGAAAACTAATCGCGAACAGCGGCAAAATTGTCACGCCGGGCGGATTTGCGGAAAGCGCGTCGAACCACAAGCCGCCCGCGACGGCGAGGATTGACACGCTGACGACGTTTGTGTTCAGCGCGGCGTAAATCATCAGCGCGGGAAGCAGATCAATTTGCGCGCCGAACAGATGGCGCGGCGCGGAAAAAACCGTTTCACCGAACACCGCGAGGAACGCGGCGGCCAGAACCAAAATTGTATTGAAGACGTTCATGGAAACAAAACCCACACTTCTTCGAGCGCGCCCAGGTTGGCGTCAAGTTTCACGCGAGCCTCGGTGTAGAGGCCGAAATCGACCTGCTGCGCGTCCACGATCTGGCCGATGGGAATTCCAGCGGGAAAAATTCCGCCTTCGCCACTGGTGACGACGCTCTGGCCGGATTTCAGATTTGCGCCGCTGGAAAGGTAGCTCAAGCCGACGAGCGAATCGTCGAGCGGGCCGCCTGCGCCGAGGACGCCGATGTCGTGCGTCGGATTTTCGACGCGCGCGGAGACGCGGCAATTTGGATCGCCAATCAGGATTATCTGCGATTTGAACTGGTCAACGGATGAAACTCGCCCGATCAAAAATCCTTCCGGTGACAAAATGGGAAGGTTGGCGGTCAAACCATTGCGGCTGCCCAGATCAATCTGCGCGGTGCGCCACCAGTTCGCCGGGTCGCGCAGGACGACGCGCGCCAGTTTCAATTTCCACGGCGTCTGTTTCTGCCGGCCAATTTGAGCGCGCAGTTGATCGTTTTCGCGTGCAATTTCGGAGGATTGCAATTGCAGGATTTTGAGCTGTTGATTTTCTTGTTCAAGACTCCCTACTTTTTTAAGCAGTTCGCGGCGGGGCAGGATGGCGTCGGCGGCGGAGACGGACGCCTGCTGCGCGGCGTTGGCGAGGCCGAAAAGCGGCAAAAACAAACTGCCGACGACGAGCTTGAGACGGGAAGCGGCGAGCGGCGGCAGGCTGAAGATTGCCAGCGTCACCAACACGACTGCGCCGAGCGCAAAATAATTTTTTCGTTTGAACATCCTGCATTTGCGGCCGTAATTTCGGCGCACACAGGCAAACGCACTTGCAAGAAATCAATACTTCGGTCGGACGGCCTGGTTTTTTATGAATTCCAGTTGCTCCAAAACCCGTCCGGTTCCCTCGGCCACGGCGCTCATCGGGTCGTCGGCCAGATGGATGGGCAATCCGGTTTCCTCGGCCACCAGCCGGTCAATTCCGCGCAGCAGCGAGCCGCCGCCGGCCATGACCAGCCCGCGATCCACGAGATCGGAGGCAAGTTCGGGCGGACAGCGTTCCAGCGTGAGACGGATGGATTCCAAAATGCTCGAGAGCGGTTCCTGCAACGCTTCGCGAACTTCCTCGGAACGGATGGTCAATGTCTTTGGCAGTCCTGCCGCCAAGTCGCGGCCTTTGACGTCCATGGTCAATTCCTGTTCCAGCGGAAATGCGGAGCCGATGCGTATCTTGATTTCTTCTGCGGTGCGTTCACCAATCATCATGTTGTAGGCGCGTTTCATGTGGGCGATGATCGTGTTGTCAAATTCGTCCCCGCCCACCCTCAGGCTGCGGCTGAAGACGATGTTGGCGAGGGAGACGATTGCGATCTCGCAAGTCCCGCCGCCGATGTCCACGATCATGTTGCCCGCCGGTTCATGCACCGGCAGGCCTACGCCGATGGCCGAGGCCAGCGGCTGGTCAATCAGAATCACGTCACGCGCGCCCGCGTGGGTGGCTGAATCCTTGACCGCCCTTTTTTCAACTTCCGTGATGCCCGAAGGCACCGCCACCACTACTCGTGGGGCAATCAACTTTTTATGCTGAACCTTTTTTATGAAATGCCGGAGCATCGCCTCGGTGATCTCAAAATCGGCGATCACGCCGTCTTTCATCGGGCGGATGGCAATGATGTTTCCCGGCGTGCGGCCGAGCCAGCGCTTGGCCTCCTCGCCCACGGCCAGCACATTGTTCGTGCCCGCCTGGATGGCGACCACGGAAGGTTCCCGCAGGACAATGCCACGACCCCCGACATACACGAGACAGTTGGCGGTGCCCAGGTCAATTCCAATATCGTTGGAAAAAAGGCTTTTAAGTTGTGCGAACATGAATTTGCCTGCTAACAACGTGAATTAAATCCGTTGCCGGGCCAAAGGTCAAGCTGTGAATAACTTTAATGCCGGACAATTCGCGCAGTCCCTTTTTATTGAAATTGACAGCGGCGGGGGAAATGTGGGAGATTACCCACATGACAACCCTCGTCAAAGCCGACAGCCGCGGACGGGTTCCGATTCGCGGCACAAAAAACCGCCAGCAATACCTCGTTACCGCCGAAAACGGCGGTTGGTGGGTCATGCCTGCCCCGAAAGTCCAGACGCCGCCGCGCGACGATTTTGACGCGCCGCTCATGAAAACGCGCCGGACGAAAGAAGGCTGGCTCATGCTCGCCAAACCACTTGACCGTAAAAAAGTGGTTGCCGCAATCCGCGCCGACCGTGACGCGCGATGAAAACCTACTGGGATTCTTCCGCGCTGGTTGAAGCCGCTGGCAATGATGTCTTGCGCCGCCGCTTGGCGGAAAACGGCGGAGTCACGCGGACGCATACCATGGCAGAAGTTTTTTCTACTCTGACAGGCAGACACGCTGGCGGGCGCGTTACTGCCGATAAAGCTGCCGGCATCGTGGCGGAACTCTCCGCCGATTTAGATTTCGAGGAACTCACCGCGCCTGAAGTTTTGCGCGCACTGGCGCAGGCGGAAACCAAAGGCGTTCGCGACGGCCGCGTGCATGATTATCTTCACGCCGTGGCCGCGCAAAAGGGCAGGGCCGGATTGATTCTGACGGCGGACAAGCACGGCTTTGACGGACTTTTCCCGTCGGTGGAACTGGTTTGATTTTCGATTGATATTTGGTAGGGCGCGTCACTCCGTGCGCGCCATTTTTTGTAGTTCGCGGCGGGCAGAGGATTGCCCGCCCTACCGACACAGTTTTCACGGCGTTTTGAGCCGGTAAAAACCGCTGCTGCTGTTTGGCGAAAGAACCAGTTCGTTCTGCAAATTGGTGAGGTTCAGCACCGGCGAGTTCGTCACGTCTGACCACGAAGCCATGTCGGAACTTTGCTGCATCACAAAATTCGTCGAGGGAATGAGCCATGAAAGTTTGAAGCTGCCGTTCGTCGGAGCCGAAGCTCAAAGAGAAGGCTGGTGCCAGCGGGAGGAATTGAACCTCCGACCAAAGGCTTATGAGTCCTGCTGCAAAGCCAATAAACACGCGGCTTTAAGTGCAATAAAAAATCGGTTGCCAGACGGTTGACAATGCCACGGCTATAAGGGACAATGGGAATCAATGAGAGCAACCAAGCAACGATTCAAGATTATCACTTACGACAATCCGCGCACCGACTCCGTTTCTTGGCGTGTTACCGGCACAAAACGCGACGGCTCGCGCGTCCGTGAAAACTTCACCCGCGAACATGACGCCAAGTGTCGGCACGTTGAACTAGAAGCCGAATTTCTCACCCGCGAAACCGAAACCAACTTGCGGGCAACCAGCTTGACGGACGTGCAAGTCAAACTCGCGGAAATGAGTTTCAGACGGTTGGCCGATGATGCAGACCTGCCCCGCGCCGTGGATTTTTGGTTGAAGCAAGGCAGGCGAAATTCCGTTGCGACAGAATCGCCCCGGCTTGATGAAGCGATAAAGCAATTCACCGCATGGCTGGACGGCGCAAAGGATTCAACCGGCAACGGCATTTGCACCTTGCGCGATTTTTCCCGCCGTGGACTCCGCAACCGCGTTGCCATTTTCGGCAATAGCATCGGCAACTTGCACGTTGACGAAATCACGCCGGAAATCATCGAATCCTTTTTGGGCAAGTTGAAAGTTTCACTCGTTACCCGCGACAATTACAAGCGGGCAATTTCCCGTTTCTTTTCTTGGAGCATCGAAAGGCCGCGCCGATGGACGGCGACAAATCCTTGCCGCGAAATCAAAATCGAAAAGGGCGAGAAGCAACCACCTACTGTCTTGACCTTAAAACAGTGCGAAGATTTGTTACAGGCATCCGAGCGCAACGGGATTGCACCTTATTTGGCCTTGTGTCTGTTTGGCGGTTTGCGTCCATTTGAAGCCACCCGTTTGACATGGCAGGCCGTCAATCTTCAAGACAAGGAAATCAGGTTAGAAGGAAATCAAACCAAGACCGGGCGCGCTCGCGTAGTGACAATTTGCCCGACGTTGCACGCTTGGCTGAAAACTTACAAAGACACGCCGTTTTTCCCGTCCAACTGGCGCAAGGCTTTTGACGCCGTGAAAGAGGCCGCTGGATTCGGGACTACGGACGCCGACACCAAGCGGACGCCGTGGACACCGGACGCAATGCGGCACACGGCGGTAAGTTATTATTTCCGAAACACTGGCAGCTATGGACAGACCGCCGAGCAATTCGGAAACAGCGAAGCGATAATCAAAGCGCACTACCAAGGCCGCGTTAGCACTGCCGACGCCAAAAAGTTTTACGCGCTTCGCCCGCAAAAAGGAGCCAGCAAATGAAACCTACATCCGAACAAATCAGCAAAAATTTTTGGTGGAATCAAATTGATCCCATAAATGAAAACTTTGAAAATGTGTTTCCGTCCAAAGTGTCCGGCTCTTTTACGCAGCCAAACAATTTAATTTGTGATTGGAATTTCGGGCGCGACTTTGCCGCTTATGCTTACGAACTCGCCCGCCGTGCCGATAGAAAATTGAAATTGAGGCCGTATCCAAAACTTACAGTGGACGAATCGCAGTTTCTATTTCGTGCCTTTGGAGAAAAAAAAGGCCGCAAGACTTATCAGGTTTGTATCCGCAACTTTCACGCGGCGGAACCGCTCGCAAGCCAAGCTGGGTATTCACAGCCTGTCATCTGGAAACTTGATGCACCAAAAAACACGCTCATAAAGTCCTTTGAAAAATTTATTGAGCAGCAACAAAATCAGCACGGAATCAAACCGCGCAAAACGCCCGGCGATACAAGCAAGTCTCCGCCGTGGAATTATGTTGAGCTACTGGACAAAGCCGACCTTTTAGGCGTTGCTCACATAGACCGAGCAGCCGACCCGGAAAGAACGTTGAGAACGGCTAGAAGTGACGCAAAAAAATATTTTCAAATCTTCAAATCTCAATGGAAAAAAGAAACAGGCAAAAATCAGAATCTTCGTGCCTGCCTTTGGCCGGAATTGGAAAGATTGTTTTGTAAGTAATACGCCTAGTGAAGCTACTACCGAACTTAACTTAAAGTTTCGGTAGTTATGGAAAACAAACCGATTCAAAATGTCCGGCTCGCAACAATGGGCGAGCTACGAGAAAACATCCTGCCGAACTTCATCGCTCCGCTTCCATCCGTGGACACCTTGCGCGCTTGGTTTGATGAAGCAAAAATTCCACGGATGAAAAGTAACCCGTCCGCACGGCGCGGTGGCGGCAAAGTTTATTTTAGCGTAGCCGCCGTGGAAAAGTTTTTCAGGTCACGCCAACTCACCGGACGCCTTGGGCAATGAAAAGTTTTTCACTGTGAATTGCCCCGCTCAAATTTCGTTTAGCTTGGACGTGCGCCGCCCTGATTTGCTGGAAACGCGCAGCACGGGCGACGTGTTGCACGGCATTGCGTCCGGCGAATGGCAAGCCCCCGTTGCGCGTGTCCGCGAACTGCCAGCGGATTCAGCGGAGCAAAAAGCGGCCAAGCTCGCGTTGCCGTTTTGCACATGGGCAGGCGTTTTCACACGTCGCGCAAATTCCGGGCTTGTCCAACATTCCGGCCAAGTCGGGATTGATCTCGACGGGCTAGGTGAAGCGGGCGCGGTTGCCGTGTTGCAAGCTGCCGTTGCCGATAGATTTTGTTTAGCTGCATTTCGTTCCGCTCGCGGTGAAGGCGTGCGGCTGATTTTCCGAATCCCGCCATGCTCGCCGGATAATCACGCCGTCGCATTTGAGCAAGTCGCCGGACACGTCCGCGAACTCTACGGACACGAAGCTGACACTTCCGGCAAGGATGTTTCCCGCGCCAGTTTCGTGAGTTTCGACAACGGACTTTGGTTCAAGGCCAGTGCTGAAGTTTTACCGATACAACTACTCGGTGAAACACAGCGGTTAAGAGTCAACAGTCGCTGTGTTTCACCCCCGCTCTATTCTGGCTTGTTGGCAGAGACTTGGCCGGGCTGGTATGGCAGGCACTTGGCGAACACGGCGAACCGCGAAAACGGGACGGCCAAGACTCACGGCTCGCTGTTGACGCTAGGCAAGTCACTGGCCTTGCACGCGGAGCGGATAAAAACACCGTTGACTGTCCGGCTGCTTGATTCGGCGTTTGATTCGTGGCTGCGTGAACATCACCGGCAAGGCGTCCGGCTGCGTTGCGAGCCTGACGAATACCGGCGCGAGCTTGTAGCCAGTGTGCGCGGCGCGGAGCGCAAGCCGTGGTTCAAATCCGCCGCTGAAAAATGGCTGCGATGGACACGGCACAAGGAATTTCCGCACGGCGGATCGCCGCACGAAAAGATTTTGTTCGCCGTTCGCCAGCATTGCGCCGAATCCAAGAGCCAAGATTTTTTCATCGGTGCGCGTGACGCTGGCCTTGTGGCGGGCGTGAGTTACATCACGGCTTCGCGGATGCTGAAAAAACTTTGCGCGGACGGGCATCTGGAAAAAGTCGGCACGCGCCGCAATCCGCGTCACGCCCAAACCTACCGGATTAAACCATGAATCTGTTCACCGCCAGACAGTTTAGCCTGACGGCGCAACAAACCGAGATTGCCGCGAAGTTTTTGGCTGGCGAGAAAATGCCGTTCGCGTTGCAAAACTACCCGATAGAAATTCGGATGTTCGTTGCAAAGATGCGCGAGCAAATAGAGCAGCCAAAAAATCCATTCGGTAAAAAAGACGAATGACCAACAACCAAAGGAATAAAAAATGAATGAAAAAACACCAGACGAATCAGCCAAAGCATTTTTGGTAGAAGCCTCGCAACTCGCAAACGACATTGATGCGATGAGGCAAAAACTTTTCGGCATTTGTAATTCTGGTATTGAGTCAAAGCTATTCGACAGGATTTGCAACGTCGAAGAATTGCTCCGAAGAGGCAGCCGCTCATTGAGCTATATCGCGTTCGACAGCGCAGCCGCGATACGCAATGCCAACGCCAGCCCGCCAAGCGCAATCAGCGCGAACACGACGCCGGACGTGGACAACACAAACGAGCAATGAATACAAGCCACAATCAAGGCAGAGAGCAAGGACTATCGTTCTTGATGATGGTCACCACTGCCTATCGCCAAAAACCATCCTGCCGACCTATCAGCAATCAGGTGACCACGACCACATTCTTCATCCAGCGACAGGAAAACGGAAACAGGATTTGAGTTGTTGAAATGAAAATACCAGAACTGGCAAAAAAATACGGAAGAAGCGCGGAATGGGTGAGGAAGCTTGTCAACACAGGATTCATTCCGAAGCCTGTTGACAGAGAGATTGACTTTGAAGCGGCAGCGATTGGGATATTTCATTGGCAAGAGAAGAGGTTGGAAGTTGCAGAAGGAGCGAGGGCGGAGTTGAGCAGATCAAGAGCAGGAGTGGCGGACATTCACAAGCAGAGAGAGGAATTGAAATTGAAAAAGGAGTTGGGGAACTTGGTGGAATTGAAGTTGGTTGAACTTGTTTGGACTGCCCAAGTCATCGCCGCCCGCCAAGTGGTCATGCAATCGTCACTATCCCGAACTGAACAGGACGCGCTGCTTTCAGAATTGGAAAATGCGCCGGTAGAAATTTATTTAGACCAAGCCAAAAAAATCAAACCATGAAAAAAAACAAAATCGTCAAATCGCAATCCGCGCAACTAAAAGCCCTCCTTGAGCTAGACCGCAAGACACAAGCCGCATTTCTGACGGACGCGCAACGCGCAGACCCGGCCTTCATGCGCCGGTTTAAGAAATTTGTGAAGACGGGCAAGCTATGAAAAAAAACCGTCTGGACTTGGAATTGGAAATGCAAAGCCTTGTTGACCGCAAAACGGACAACATCGCGCTAAAAAATTTGAGCGGAGTCGAGCGAGAAATAATTGTTTCAATCTGGTTGGAAGAACGCGACCCGGACATTCAAAAAAATTTAGGACTGTCTCGCGGGGAACTAAATTATGCCGTGGCAAAACTTCTAAAAAAATTCAACAGGACGGGAAGGGTTGGACTTGCTTTAGCTTTCGAGCGTAGTCGGCACGCGCATTGCGGAAACATTTCAATTTGGAAGCATAAATCGCCGTCAGTGAAAACACGCAACTAATTTTTTGATTTTCGAGCATTGCTGAAAGGCCAATATATGCTCGAACTATCAAAACGGGAAAAATCTGAATACTCAATTCGCTCCGCCATCGCTTCAATGCTGGACGGCGGCCAAAACTCGCTCAAAGGTTTGGAACGTGAAGCTCACGACGAACTCGCCAAAAGTTTTCCGCAGAAAACTTCGGGCTGTCTGATACCAACTGAAATTTTTGAAATGCGGCGCAATTGGAAGCGCGACCTCACTGCCGGAACTTTCGGCAACGGTGGCGCATTTGTGCCGACAATTGTTGATTCAGACGTTGTTCCGATTTTGAGGAACAAACTTTGCGCACAACGGCTCGGAATGAGGGTTATGACTGGTTTGAGCGGGAACGTAGCCATTCCCCGTCAGTCAGGCGCGGCGACGGTTTACAGCCTGCCGGAACAGGCAACACTGACCAAATCCACGCAAGCCCTAGACCAGATTTTGCTCACACCTCATCGCGTCGGCGCATACAGCTCATATACCCGTCAATTGATCCTGCAAAGTTCAGTTGGCGTCGAAAATTTTATTCGTGACGATTTGAACGAACAAATTGCCGTCAAACTCGACTCACTGATTTTGCAAGGTCAAGGAGCAGGCAGCGAGCCAACGGGAATTTTGAATACCAGTGGCATCGGCAGTTTAACTTTTGGCGGCACGGCAACATGGTCACAGATTACTAGCTTTGAAAACGCGCTCGCAAAGGTCAATGCGGACGGCGGCAAAATGGGATGGGCTGTCACGCCCAACGTGCGTAACAGATGGAAAGCGATTGCCAAAACAGGCGTCGGAGTTTCGACAACCGTGCCAATTTTCCTTTGGGACGAAAAAAATCAGATTCACGACGGGACAAACGATTGTTACGTCAATGGCTATCGCGGAGCGGCAACCAACAACGTCCTGAATGATTTAGTTTTCTTTGGAAATTGGGACGACGCGGTTTTGGGGCAATTCGGTGACGCGCTCGAAATCATAGTGGATCAATTCACACAAAGCACGGATGCAACAATCCGAATTGTTGCAAACGGTTTTTACGATGTTGCGATTCGTCGTCCTGCATCGTTCTGTGTCAGCGCGGACTCTGGGGCGCAATGAAATTAAATTTCACGCCGTTTCTTCCGGCGTGTAGTTGCGGAGGCGGGCATATACTCGGAGGATGGCTCCGGGAACGGTCTAGTAAAGCCGGGTTTGAACACCGCCAATTTATTTTCCGCTCCTAGACGGGCAGCGGGATAACAACCGACTGGCGGCGGTTGCCATTGTCGCCAGTCGCCTTTGATTTGAAATTATGTTGCGACAAATCGGAACTGCACTGGTTGACCCGAACGGCGGATTTGAACCGACGGCGCAAAAAATGTCCACGACGCTGAAACTTGAAGCCATGAATCTAGCAGCGCAAGCCAACGCTTTTCCAGTGGCACGCCAGCGCAGACGACGCACGGATGAAGATTTAATCCGGCACTGGATGCAAACAGGCAAATGGATAGACCGATTTTATTTTTCCTGAAATGAAAATCATTGGACAAGCTGACCATTCCAACTTCACCGGCGAACGGTCAAAGCGTTTCTCAATTCCCGGCTGGCAACGGATGAAAACCGGCTGGACGAAAATCAGAGACAATTCCAAGCCGCAAATTAACGTGCCGCTTTCCGCTGGCGCGGCCTTCACCGTCGAAACTGCATTGCAAATCGCGCAGCGAAATTTCGTTCAAGCGCGGGACGTGTCGTTAGGGATTGCCGACATTCCAACATCGGCGAGTTTTCCAGACGGGAAAGTTCACGGCGGCATGGACAAACTCTAGGAGCGAAACCACAGCGGGAAAAAATGATGCAACATCGCACCAATGAAAATCACAATGACGGCGATAGACACCCCTATGATGATTTTTACATACCACTTATCGCCGGTTTTGTTAGCGGCCTTGTTACTCTTTATCTTTTGTTTTTCTGATTCTTTGGTTCGCTCAATCTCTGCCAAAATCTGTCTGCCTTCGTCACTGTCAAATAAACAAGTCCAATGAGAAATTGATGTGTAAAGCTGTCCTTGTTCTTTTGAAAGTTTCTCAAATGGCAAATCACCGCCGATTGAAAAAACCGTTCCTCTTTTGACGTGGCGTGAATTATTTGCAAGTCCAAGCGGATTGTTTGGCCCTTGGCTAAAGTCTGCCGTGGCGATGAGCTTCATGTGATTTGAAAAGTTTCTGCAATCAATTTCCAGTTGTCTCGAAATTCTTTCAAGTGTTTAGGCCAGACGGCGCAATGAAATGATTCTGGGGCTTTGGGACGTTTGCGGCTTTTGTAAATCTTGAACGTGAAATTTTGCAGGTCACACAGACGGAAAATAAAAAATTCGTCTCGCTCGTTTGGGCGTAGCAAAATGTAAATGCAGACAAGGTTTGGATTCGGCAACGGCTTTTTGCCGCGAACGTGTTGGAAACCGTCCACAAGTTCAATGTTCAAAAACGTGTCTGCCTGATACTGCCATGATGCACCGTTAATGGCTTTGACTTGAATTGGAATTGAGTTGCGGCGAGCAGGTCAAACAATGGCACGTTGCCAGCAAACGGAGCGGCGACGTAACCCATGCGCCCTAACTTCGCGGCGACAAGATGCTCGCCTATTTGCCGCGTGAGTTGGTTGGAAAGTCCGCTTTGCATTTTTCCGATTCTCCGTTGCCGAATGAAAATCGGCAAGCGTATTTCCGCCGCGTGTTCGCGTCTTTTTTGGCACTTGACGTAAAAGAAAATTTAACGGGTAATTGAAACATGAAAAAATTCAATAACGGAAAACCATTTCACGGGTCAACTGCGGTCGAAGATGGAAAATTAAAAGGCGCAACGGGCAGGACTGATTATTTTTTCTTTTTTTGTCCAAACTGCCCTGACAAATATATCATGCGGATTTTGGATTATTGCGCGATTCAAGATACGCCGGAAAATCGCGTGAATTCTGAAATGAAAATTCCAGCGGCAAAAGGATTCATTCTAGCGTTCAAACTTTATTGCGAAAAGTGCAAGCACACCGATTTTGTCAAAATTGATAATGTGGGATTGCAAGGCGGTTTTTACAAAGACGCAATTTCAACCTAAAATTGATTTATGAATTCCAATGCCCAAGAAACGAGAACTCCGACTGTATCCGACCAGTGCCGTTAGTGCGGAAATTATTTTGAGCCGGTTGCATCGCTCGCCACAGACGCCGCCAGACTTCGCCACGTCACGCCAGACGCGCTTTGACCGGGCAAATTGCTCAAGTCACACGAAAAGAGTGCCAAGCGCGCCTTGAAAGTCTAGGAGCGGTTGCCAACGGTTGCCAGACTTTGCCGGTTTGCGTCCAATTCAACAGCATTGCATCCGATTAAAAACAGAAACTTGAAAACCGCTTTTAACCCTTATTTTAAGCGGATTTTATTGGCTTTTGAAGTGGTGCCAGCGGGAGGAATTGAACCTCCGACCAAAGGCTTATGAGTCCTCTGCTCTACCCCTGAGCTACGCTGGCAACCGAGCGGAAATATATTTTGCGGACATTCCACGCGCTGTCAAACCGAGAATTCAAAAGGGTGCATCGCCACCTTCGTTCAGCATTTCTTGATTTGGGTTCGCGCAATTCGTGTCAAAACCTTTGCGTCTCCGCGTCTTTGCGCTGGAAATTTGTCACATCCGCCGCGTCGTCCGTCGGCGGCTGGCAGGCGCCGCCCGTGCAAAGATAGGCGACCGCGCCGTTTTTCGCGGGCAAAGTCCTCTCAAATTCCCCCACCGCGCCGGCGTTGCCTGAAATGATCTTGTCCGGCTGATAAACCGAATGTGCCGCGCGCAACAGTTCCTGGAATTTGTCCGAGCCGGGTTCCCCGGCGATGACGATGCGCGGCGGTTCCTCCAGCGAAAAACCCAGCGCGTGCAGCATGAACGGCATCGCCTGCGGAAATCGTCGCAGGCGCGGCGCGAACAGCCGCAATGTTTTTTCGGCGGCCTCCACGAATTTTTTTTGGCCGGTGATCGCGCCGAGTTTCAACAGCGACAAGGCGGCGACGGAATTTCCGCTCGGCTCCGCGCCGTCGTAATCGTCCTTGACGCGCAGGATCAAATCTGTGGAACCGGCGGCGCTTTGCCAGAACCCGCCGTTCTCCGCGTCGTAAAATTTTGCGAGCATCGCGTCCGCCAGTTCGACCGCAAAATCCAGATGCTCCGGCGCGAGCGTCGCCTCATACAGATCAATCACGCCGGACAAAAGAAACGCATAAGCTTCGAGCAGCTGCACACCGTCGCGTTCGCCGTCGCGCCAGCGGTGGAAGAGCGTCTTTGCATTTTCGTCCCACAACTTTTCCCGGATGAACCGCAGATTTTTTTCCGCCGCCGCGCGATATTTCTCGCCGCCCAAAACGGCGGACGCGCGTGCGAACGCGCCGAGCATCAGCCCGTTCCACGACGCGAGGATTTTGTCGTCAAGATGCGGACGGATGCGCTTCGCGCGGGTGGCGAACATTTTCGTTTTTGCGGAGGCGAGCAAATCCGCGTCGTGGCAGTCGGCGTGAGTGAACTCACTTTTTACAGCAAGCAGAGAGGATATTTGAGCGGACTGACGACCGCTGCTACGGATCGAATTGACAATGCTCAAGACATTTTGCCCGGCCAGCGGTTGCGGATGACTGTGGTCTGTAAAATTTCCTTCTGTCGTAATTCCGAAACATTTTGCGGCGACATTGAATTCATCAACGGTCAGCAGCCTGGAAAGTTCATCTTTCGTCCAGCAATAAAATTTTCCCTCGTGGCCTTCGCTGTCGGCGTCCTCGGCGGAAAAAAATCCGCCGCCGGCATGAGTCATGTCGCGCAAAACGTAATCCAGAATGTCGCGGACGACTTCCGCGTGCCGCGCGTCGCCGCTCATTAGAAATGCGTCAAGGTAAAGTTGCGCGAGCTGCGCGTTGTCGTAGAGCATCTTCTCGAAATGCGGCACGAGCCATTCCGCGTCCACGGCGTAGCGCGCGAAGCCGCCGCCGAGATGGTCGTGGATTCCGCCCGCCGCCATTTTGTCGCAGGTGAACAAAACCATTTTAACGGCTTCGTCGTCATTGAACCGCTTGGCGCAGCGCAGCAGGAGCGACGGGATGGCGGGCTGCGGAAATTTCGGCGCGCTACCGAATCCGCCGTGGACTGAATCATAACCCTCCTTGAAAACTTCCACCGCGTTTTTCAAATCGTCTGCCGTTGGCGATGAATTCGGTTCGGCGGAATTTGCCATCGCGCCTTCGAGACGCGCATGGATTTCATTTGCCGACGCGGCGATTTCATCCTTTTGCCCCTGCCAGAGCGCGGCGATTTGCTGGAGCAGTTGCAGAAAACCTGGCCGGCCATGCCGCGCGTCCGGCGGAAAATAAGTGCCGCCGAAAAACGGCTTCAAATCCGGTGTGAGAAAAACATTCAGCGGCCAGCCGCCCGCGCCGGTCGTGGACTGCACGAAGGTCATGTAAATTTTGTCCACGTCGGGACGCTCCTCGCGGTCCATCTTGATGCCGATGAAATGTTCGTTGAGAAATTTCCCGATGTTTTCGTCCTCGAAACTTTCGCGCTCCATGACATGACACCAGTGGCAGGTCGAGTAGCCGATGCTCAAAAGGATGGGCTTGTTCTCCGCCCGCGCCTTGACGAAGGCTTCGTCGTTCCATGCGAACCAGTCCACGGGATTGTGCGCGTGCTGCAAAAGATACGGCGATTTTTCCCTCGCAAGACGGTTCGTGTGTTTGGCGGTCACAAGACAGGATTAACAGGCTTTAGAAGAATTAAAACGGCAAAAATGGCCGGCTGGCTGCAAATCCCGCATTCAGGTTTTGAATCGTCACGGTTGCGCCGTGGCATATTGACATTTGGGGCAACCCGCACCAGATTGCGGTGTTGTAACATACAGGTGAATTATGAAAACAAATTGCATGAAAAAATTGCTTTCCATCATGGTGGTTGCCGGTCTGGCTTTGCCGGCGGCAACCCTGCTGGCACAGCCCGCCGCAGACACCACCACGAAGTCCGCGTCCGTTGCGTCCGCCCCGCAGTTGTCTGACGGCCCATCTCAAATCCTGCGCCTCGCGCAGGCCAAGGTCGGCGAAGACACGATCATCGCCTTCATCAAAAATTCCGGCAACAGCTATCCGCTTGACGCCGGACAGATCATTTATCTCCGGCAGCAGGGAGTTTCAAACGACGTCATCAGCGCGATGCTGACCCAGCCCAAACCGGCGGTGGCCGCTGTGACTGCGCCGCAAACGTCCGATTCAACCGTCACCACGGCATCCGGCACGACCATCACCACCCCGAACGGTTCCACCGCCACGGTCGCGCCCACCGTAACCTATGTTCAAAGCGCCCCGGCGTCGAGCGTTTATGTGATTCCCGACACGCAGACTTACTATTATGACAGCCGTTATTATTATCAGCCATACTATTATCCCTATTATGGCTGGTCTTATCCGGGGGTGTCGCTTTCGTTTGGATTCGGCGGCGGTTACCACGGTGGTGGATTTTACGGCGGTGGTTATCACGCTGGCGGCGGATTCCACGGCGGTGGTTATCATGCTGGCGGCGGATTCCACGGCGGCGGGCGACGTTAAAAAATCAGCCACGCTTCAAGCGCCGCGCATCGTTTGCAACGGGGACATCGAACTGCGATGTCCCTGGATTGTTTTTCATGTCAGATGGACGCGGATTTCAATACCTTTTCCCCATGTTGTCCGAAAAACCGTGGCGGGTTGAGGCCGTGATGCAGTTCATCGCGCTGCAATTCGCCTGCCTGTGTTTCGGCATCGTCGCCGTCAGTCTGTTGCACAGGCTTGATATCAGCGGCTTCAAGGACGATGAAGGCTTCGGCACCATCCTGGTCGGCACGCTGTCCTTTCAGGGCGCGGCGTGGCTGCTGATTTTATTTTTCCTGCGACAGCACCAGACCGGCTGGCGCGACGCGTTCGGCTTTCGCGGGCCAAAAATTGAAAACGTCCCGCGGCTGGTCTCTGGATTTGCCGTCGTGTTCGTAGTCGTCATGCTGTTGCAGGGCGCGTCCATCTGGACGCTCACAAAACTCGGCTGGCCGACGGAAGACGAGGTCGCCGTGAGGCTGCTGTCGGAATCGAAATCGTGGTGGACGAGCGCCTATCTCGGCGTGTTCGCGGTTGTCATCGCGCCGGTCGCGGAGGAGTTCATTTTTCGCGGGATGCTGTTTCCGTTCGTCTGGCGGCTCGGCTTTCCCGGCCTCGCGCGATTCGGCGTGAGCGCCCTGTTTGCATTGATCCACGCCGACGCCGCGACGTTCGTGCCGCTGTTCGTGTTCGCGCTCGCACTGACGTGGCTTTACGAAAAGACGGACAATCTGCTCGCACCCATCACCGCGCACGCACTGTTCAATGCCGGGAACCTGGTTTTGCTCTGGGTAGGCGACGAATTCAGCCGGACGCTGCCGCAACAATGAACGAATTTGAACTCATCGCGCGTCTGACGAAATCGCTGCCGGCAAATGAAACCGTCGTGACCGGCGCGGGCGACGACTGCGCCGTTTTGGATCTGGGCATGCCGGATAAATTGATCCTGTTCAAGACGGACGCTGTTGTCGAAGGCGTTCATTTCACACGCGAAATGCCGCCGGAAAAAATCGGGCGCAAGGCGCTCGCCCGCTGCTTGAGCGACATCGCCGCGATGGCCGGAACGCCGCTCGCCGCGCTCGTGACGATTGCGCTGCCGGACGGTTTCGACGCGGAATTTGTGGTGAAAATTTACGACGGCTTGAATTCGCTCGCGGAAAAACACGGCGTTGCGATTGTCGGTGGCGAGACGACGACAAGTCCAGGACGCATTTTGATTTCAATTGCGCTGCTCGGAACCGTGCGGCGCGGAAAACAGGTTTTGCGTTCCGGCGCGAAAATTGGCGACGCGATTTTTGTGACGGGCGAACTCGGCGGCTCGCTCGCGGAAAAGCATCTGGATTTCGAGCCGAGGCTGGCCGAGGCGCGCTGGCTCGCCGAACATTTTTCCATCCACGCGATGATTGATTTGAGCGACGGGCTGGCCGGAGATTTGCGGCACATCTTGAAGACGGGCGGATTCGGCGCGGAATTGTTGAAATCGGCGGTTCCAATTTCGCGCGAGGCAAAACTGGCGGCAAAAAAAAATTCCTCGACAAAGCCCGCGTTCGCCGCCGCGCTGACGGACGGCGAGGATTTTGAACTGCTGTTCACGGGCGCCGGCAAGGACGCGGTGAAATTGCTCGACGCATGGAAACAGAAATTTCCGAAATTGAAACTGAACTGCATCGGCAAAATCGTCGCGGGCGAAGGCATTTTGATCCGCGACAAAAGCGGTTCGCACAAACTCAACGCGCATGGCTACGTTCATTTCGCATAGTCCGGCGGAGACGGAATCGCTCGGCGAAAAGCTGGGCCGCTCGGCGCAAAGCGGATTTGTCCTTGCGTTGACCGGCGACTTGGGCGCGGGCAAGACGCAATTCGTGAAAGGCATCGCACGCGGGCTGGGTATTTCCGCGCGCGTCCATTCGCCGACCTTCACGCTGGCCAACGAATACGGCGGCGGACGGTTGAAATTGTTTCACCTGGATTTATACCGGCTGGAGACGCGGAAACAGATTTTGTCGGCGGGCATTGAAGAATATTTGCAGCCGGACGGCGTGAGCGTGATTGAGTGGGCGGAAAGGATGGAAGATGGAAGATGGAAGATGGAGGGTGGCAAAATCAAAAAAGTGAAAATCGAAATCGCGGGCGAAATGGAACGGAAAATTATTTATGACGATTTTGGCGCTTGAGTTTTCTTCGCCGCAGCGGAGCGTGGCATTGGCGCGTGGCGGAACCGTCCTGTCCGAGGCCGTCGAAACCGGCGGCCGCAACACGGCGGCGTTCGGCATGATTGAAAAAGTCCTGGCGGAGGCAAAAACCGGACGCGAGGAAATTGATGTGATCGCCGTCGGTCTCGGCCCGGGAAGTTACACGGGCATCCGCGCGGCGATTTCCATCGCGCAGGGCTGGCAACTGGCGCGGAGAACAAAATTGCTCGGTGTCGGCAGCGTTGGGGCAATCGCGGCGCAGGCGCAGGCGGAAAAGATTTTTGGACGCGTGAACGTGGTGGTTGACGCGCAGCGGAATGAATTTTATATGGCGACGTTTGAAATTTCGGCCGATGGCGTGAGGGAAATCGAGCCACTGCATATTTTACCTCTGTCGGAGATTCAACTGCGTGCAGATGCGGATAAAATTTTAACCGGGTCAGAGGTGATGAAATGGTTTCCAAATGGCCGGACGATTTTTCCGCGCGCGGCGGCGCTGGCCAGGCTGTCGGCGGGCCGGGATGATTTTACGGCGGGCGAGAAACTGGAGCCGGTTTATCTGCGGGAGACGAATTTTGTGAAGTCAACGCCGCGCAGTTCCGGCGCGTTGGCGGCGCAGTGACCAGGTGGCCGGCTGGTTTTTATGCGGTTCTGACTTGCGTGATTGACTTGTCTTGGAAATCCGCAAAATTCATCCTATGTTTTGTTCAAACAGATGCGCTGACGTTGCAGTTAGCTTCGGCGCGAAATTACGCAGCGCCTTCGCAAGCCGGCCGCGAAAGCGCGAAGGTCATGCAATTTCTGATTGAACATTACGCAAGGCAAAAAAATTATTTCCCGGCCAAACGCCATGAGCTTCAAGACTTTTGAAAAACAGACGCAAGGCGTTCAATTGCTGCAACGCTCCCTCGCCCGCGGACGCCTCGGCCACGCCTATTTGTTCGCCGGCGATTCGCTTGAAAATCTGGAGTCTCTCGCCCGCACCCTGGCAAAAACCCTCAACTGCCGGAATCCGGTCAAAATTGAAAATGCGGCCACCGATTGTTGCGACGAATGTTCAAGCTGCCTGAAAATCGAAAATGGAAATCACGCCGACATCCATTGGGCGCGTCCCGAATCCAAATCGCGCGTCATCACGATTGACCAGACGCGCGACCTGATGCAGCAAATCCAGCTCAAGCCGGCCGAGGCCGGACACAAGGTCTCAATCATTGTCGCTGCCGACCGGCTGAATCCGCAGGCCGCAAACGCCTTCCTCAAAACGCTTGAAGAACCGCCGCAGAATTCCGTCCTGATTTTGCTTTCAACCGAACCGCAACGGCTTTTGGAAACCATTTTGTCGCGCTGCCTGCGCCTGAATTTTGCCGGCGATGGCAAACGCGAATTGAATCCCGCCGAAGCCGATTGGCTGGGAAAATTCGGCGGACTCGCCGCTTCCGAACAAAAAAGTCTGCTTGGCCGCTACCGCCTGCTTGACGCTCTGCTGCAAAAGCTCGCCGAAATCCGGTCGCAAGTTGACGAAAAACTTGCCGCCGGTTCGCCTCTCGAAAAATACGACGAGGTGGAAAAGGATTTGCGTGAGAAATGGGAAGACGAACTCGCCGCCGCAATCGAGTCCGAATACCGCCGCCGCCGGGCCGACCTGCTCCTGCTCCTGCAATGGTGGTTGCGCGACATCTGGCTGCATACGCTCGCGGCCGGAAGGGGATTGCTCAACTTTCCAAAAATCTCCGGCGCGGAAACTGTTGCCAAAAGAATCTCGCCAAAACAGGCGCTGGAAAATCTGCAAACGCTCGAACAAACGCAGCGGTTGCTTCACAGCAACGTGCAGGAGGCCCTCGCGCTTGAAGTCGGTTTATTGAAACTGCATTTCTAATGAGTCGAAAGCCGAAAGCCGAAAATCGAAAGCCAGAAAGCGGTTCTGCCCCCGGCCCTCGGCCCTCGACCCTTGACCGCCTATACGCGCTTGCGTTCGGATTGTTTCTTGGCCTGTGCATCTGGAAATTCGGCAATCCGGTCATTCTCGACTACAAAATCGCCCCGCCCAATTCACTTTCAGAAGCGTGGACGGATTTCTGGCCGACACATTGGGCTAATTGGATTTTACTGCTGCCCGCAATGGCAGGCGCAGTTTTGGCAGTTATAAATAATCGCCGTTGGTTGCAAACAAAATGGCTCTGGTTGCCGCCGCTGCTCTGGTTCGGCTGGCAGTTGTTTTCCGCGACGCGGACGGTTGACGCAAATTTGACCTCGACAACACTCTGGCAGTTCTCCGGCTGCGTCGCGTGTTATTTTCTCGGCGCCTGTCTTTTCGGAAGCGGACGCGCGCTCAACTTTCTGCTGGTTGGAATTCTCGCCGCTTTCACGTTCTGCCTTGTCCGCGCCGTTGACCAGCAGATTTTTGAATTTCCACAAAGCCGCCAGATGCTGGTCCAAGGCGAACGCACGGGCTGGACAAATTTTCCACCGGAATTGCTCCGGCAAATGAAACAGGACGGCTCGGTCATCACCACCAACGGCATGGACGTGGCGAATCCCGCGATCCTCGCCAAATTTTCCAAAGGCCGCGTCAACGGCACGCTCGTTTATCCGAATGCGCTTGCGGGGATCATCCTGCTGCTGTTTCCGGTTTCAATCGCGCTCGCGTTCAACTCCACGAAAAAAATGAAGCCGCCAATCCATTTTGCCGCAATCGTGCTGGCGCTTTTTCTCGGCGGCGCGGGATTTTTTTGGACGGGATCAAAACTCGGCTGGCTCATTGCGATTGCAATCGGCTGCTTGTGCCTGTTCCGCTTGAACTGGTCAACCCGGTTAAAATTTGTCGCGCTCGGTGTGATTCTTTTGACCGGCCTCGGAATTTTCGCAGTCCGCTTTCAAAATTATTTTGCCAAAGGCGCGACGAGCGCGGTCGCGCGGTTAGATTACTGGCGTGCGGCGGCACAAACGACGCTGGCAAATCCGCTTGCCGGAACCGGGCCGGGAACTTTCCAGCGGCCATACGCGAAAATCCGTGAAGAGATGGCGGCCCAAAATCCGAAATTGGAACTGCCGGAAATGGCGCGGCTTGCGCACAATGATTATCTCGAACAATTTTCGGATTCGGGAATTCCCGGCGGAATTTTTTACGCCGCGTGGATTTTTCTTGCGCTGGCAGCCATCGCGCGGCGCATTTGGAAATCGGGGAATCAAATTACATTCGCCATTTTCGCCGGGCTGCTCGGCTGGTTCGTGCAGGGAATCGGCGAGTTCGGCCTTTACATTCCGGCTCTGGCCTGGACGGCCTTCACGTTGCTGGGCTGCCTGTTGGCAATAATTTCTTCAGAAAAAGTCCGAAGCTGATGGCTGGCTGAACAGCCGGAACGATTTTCCCGTTCCGGCCTTGTTCTCTCGAAGCCATTGCGGGGCGATGGGCGGACACTTTCTTTATAGAATTTGGCTTGTGCCCGAAGAATCCATCGCCCGGTTTGCGTCTGTCGTAGGCGCAAAGGGTGTTGATGGTCTTGGGTTGATAGTCTATCAACCATCAGCCCTCAACCATCAACTTGCCGTTCAGGTGGACATGAGGGCCATGACCGCGCTCCACGGGCTGTATTGCGTGGAACCGCCGATGGCCTGGATGCGGGCGGAATAGGTCGTGCCCGCCGTGGTGTTGGGCAGCGCCAGGTTTTTGGTGTTGGGGAATATGCC
>Ga0207933_1000720_pt1 | contig 29387 bp, 22 predicted proteins | sample NGESurdeep092012_4_FD_184488 | JGI IMG/M metagenome (GOLD analysis project Ga0207933, IMG submission 184488) | Arctic peat soil microbial communities from Barrow, Alaska - NGEE Surface sample F53-3 deep-092012 (SPAdes) | ecosystem: Environmental > Terrestrial > Soil > Wetlands > Peat ... | reverse complement strand
GCCAGTGTTCGATCATCTCAAACATTTGGCGGCGTAATTCCGGATTGTTGCGCATGTTATTTTTTTTATCATGCAAAACTATTGGCTATTATATTTGTGGACAAGATGTGGTTGGACGGACGGATACGTTGCGGCTATTGTATTTTGAGCTTGTGTGATGTAAAAAGTATATCTGCTAATTCTTCACAACCTCTTTAAGTACACCGGTTATGTCAGCCGATATTTTAACACCATCAGATATTTTCGACACTGGGATGATACCTTTTAACACGGTGCAACGTGTTGGTATCAGTATGGTGCATTTCTTCTCCGGTAGCAGCAAGTTTTAAGATAATATCGGAAGTGTGTGTAAAAGTTCCGTCTTCATTTAAGGTAAACGTGTGTTCATAACTCTTCAACTCCGCACGCTCCATCAGATACTTGTTTTGAAGAATACCATAACTTGGATCGCCGGGAGTAGCCTTAAAACATATTTGTTTGTCGCGTGCCTTGCCATCACATCCGGCAAGGATAGCAATTCCGCGACCAAACACTACAGATTGCATAACCTGTCCATTTTTCTTGTCCCACAATAAATATCCACACTCATCATGAAAAGGATCCATTGCCTCTTCTCCGTGACGCCAATTGGTCATTTTGTATGCCAACCCCTCTAATTCCTGATGGCCATTCTCTTGTATCGGGATAGGCTTGAACGACGCGCGTTCGAAACTTGAAGTTTTTGTAGTCACGTCATCATTATTGTGATAGGAAAGATCAACACCAACATTACCTTCCCACTCTCCAACTAATGGAGTTAATGGCCCTAATTTTTGTGGGCCTAAAATAATTTCTTCTGCCATAATTTTTTTTATTATGAAATGTTTATTTGCATAAACATAAATCTTGAACTGCTAACATCAGCATTACTACAAAGTTCCTGCATATTGCCTGAATTTACAAATTAGGCTGCATTTCGCACGCCCCAAATTGAGAACAGGCAAATACAACTGAACAGAAATACCAATTAAAAGTCGTTTTACTGGTTTTTACTTTCTCAAACAATTTCTTTCATTGACGACTAATCTTTGAGGAAAGTGTAAGCAAGAGAATTTCAATCCGGGCTTTTCACAAAGTCCTACGTCAGTCTCTCAATTACGTAAAACGAAATGGAAGGCTAAGCGGATTAAGATTCCACCTCAATTTGCTTTTCTCTCACCACCACCACACCGTCAATAGCAACGGTGATAGGAATAGTGCCTACCTGCACAATGGCCTTTTTACCACGAATATCCGTTACGATTCCGATCTGACGGTTCGCTTTCATAATTACTTTATCGCCCGGCTTTACAGGTTCATCTGTTTCTATGAATTTATTGTCAATTTTCTGTTGTTTCTTTTTGAGAATTTGTTTTTCAGGTTGCTTAAAAAGCAATGCCTGCATGGTTTTTACCACTTTATTCTTGTCGTCGGTTTTCTTCCATTCGGTGAGAAGCGATTTAAGCGTTCGCTCCATCTCTTTCAGGTACACAAGCTTTTCTTCATTGATTTTATTTTGCTCTTTTAGTAATTCAACTTGTTGCGTATGTTTTTCTTTATGGATTACATGCTGCATTTCCGTTTTGAGCTGTTCATTTTCTTTGACTAGTTTTTCGAGGTTCTTTTTTTCCGCCTGTATTTGTTGTTGATCTTGTTCCGTACTGTTCAGTAATTTGTCAAGAGAAAAATGATCATCATCCACTAGCTGTTTTGCTTTGTTGATTAAATGTTGTGGCAAACCTATTCGCTCGGCGATAGAAAAAGTGTAGGAACTGCCTGGCTTTCCAATGATCAGTTGATACAAAGGCTTTAAATTCTTTTCGTCAAAAGCCATTGCGCCATTGATGATGCCACTCACCTTATTGGCCATCACTTTTAGGTTGAGGTAATGCGTTGTCACCAGCCCGATGGAATGTTTTTTTGCGAGCTCCTCCATGATTACTTCTGCAAATGCGCCTCCAAGGTTAGGATCACTACCGCTTCCGAGTTCATCTATAAAAAACAGCGTTTTGCCATTCGCGTTTTCCATAAAATATTTCATATTGATCAGGTGAGATGAGTAGGTGCTCAGTTCGAATTCAAGGCTTTGCGTGTCGCCAATGTGGATCATGAGTTGTTTGAAAATTCCAAATTCACTGTCATGGCTACACGAAACGAGAAGGCCACTTTGTAGCATCATCTGCAAGAGCCCGGCTGTTTTAAGCGTAACTGTTTTTCCACCGGCATTAGGTCCGCTGATAACAAGGATTCTGGCCCGGTCATCCAATGAAATATTTACCGGGATTGTTGGTTTTTCTGATCTTTTATTGAAAAGATAGAGTAGGGGATGTACCGCATTTACCAGTTTTATGATGGCCTTATCATGCAAAGCGGGAAGTGTGCCGTTATAGTCCAAAGCCAGCATAGCCTTGGCTCTTATAAAATCATACTCGCCAATGATATCATGATAAATGTTTAATAGTGAATGATAAGCCCTCATGTTGGTAGTCAGCTTTTGCAAGATCACATAGACTTCTTTACGTTCGTCGTTTTCTAAAGAAACAATTTCATTATTCAGATGGGTAGTTTCTTCAGGTTCAATGAAAGCTGTCCTCCTGCTATCACTTTCGCCATGCAAAATTCCCTTTACCATTCTTTTTTGTTCCGCAAAAACAGCAAGTACTTTTCTGCCATTCATAAAACTTTCTTCGATGTCTGTGAGATAACCTTCTTTTCGTAATTTGGAAACGATCCGCGCAAAAACCCTTTTGAGCTCCGATCTTTTTTTATACAACGCCATCCTGATATTACCCAACTTTTCAGATGCACTGTCTTTTACAATGCCATACTCATCAAGTATTTCGTCAATTAATATTGCGATCGTTTTTTCAAAATAGGTTTCTTCAATTATTAAGGATAAAGACGGGTAAGCGACTTTTCTGTCGGGCGAGAACCAGCGAAATATTTGCTGTATGGCATTGGCCAGTTTTTTTATTTGAAGAAATTGTTCTCCGGAAAGTACGGAAGATTCAATGCTCAATAATCTTAATTCTCTGGAAAGATTCAACACCGCGTCGTCAGGAAAATACAAATGATTTTGAAAAAGCAATTTGTATTCATTCGTTTGCAAGAGTTGTGGTTCTATGAATTTCTTTTGCGTATGAATGCGCAGTTCAACGGCTTTGTTGCGCGCATATTCCGACCGGCAATGCGCGGCTAACAATTCTTTTATTTTATCAAATTCCAATTGCTGTGTAGCGGATTCAGGAAACAGTTTCATTTGGGGTTCTGATGATTTGTTTTTTGGCATAAATGTAAGGTAAGTTTCTGCATAGAAAAATTTATGCACGAATTCAAGTGCAGACGAACAATTGCCTGACCCCTTCTCTAAAGGCCCTCCAATGGAGATGGGAAGTGCATTCTGACTGGCAATCTCCGTTCATTACGCCATTTCGAGAGTCTCATTGTTGATGCGAATCATGGCGTAGTAATTTGTTCGTCCTGAAATCAAATTCAAACTGTGAAAGTTGTATGGGGCTGGCCGCTTTCTTCAGTGAACTGGTCTATTTTTCGTTACAGGTTGCGGTTCGTCTAGTCGTATTTTGTCGCAGTAAACAAATAAATAAGTACGATTTTTATTTTCCCTAATCCTGATTCTCATAGGCCATTGCAACACTACTTATAATTCACGCTTTGCGTGTCATCTTTAGACATGCTAAAAGTATCTTTTTTTAAGAATTGCAGTAGTTCATGCATTTAGGCGCCTTCATTTTATTATCTTAGCTACTCAAAATTTTAATACATGTCAAGACAAAGAAAAATTACTTTACAGGAATCAGAAATTCCAACACATTGGTACAATATTGTAGCAGACATGCCTAACAAGCCGTTGCCGCCGTTGCACCCCGGAACAAAACAACCTGTTGGTCCAGAAGATTTGGCTCCATTATTTCCAATGGAATTAATTAAACAGGAAGTGAGCACTGAAAGATGGGTAGAAATTCCTGATGAAGTAAGAGACCTGTATTCAATCTGGCGACCAACGCCTATGATCCGGGCTTATGGCCTTGAAAAAGCATTAGGCACTAAATCTAAGATCTATTATAAATATGAAGGCGTTAGCCCTGCGGGTTCTCATAAACCTAATACCGCAGTTCCCCAGGCTTATTATAATATGAAGGAGGGTGTCAAGAAAATTGCAACAGAAACCGGTGCCGGACAATGGGGAAGTGCATTGAGTTTTGCTTGTAGATTATTTGGCATAGAGTGCGAAGTGTTTATGGTAAAAGTGAGTTATGACGGTAAGCCTTACCGGAAAATTATGATGAATACATGGGGAGCAAAAGTGCATGCGTCTCCCAGTAATTTGACGAATGCCGGACGATCTATATTAGCTAAAGATCCTAACTCTCCGGGAAGTTTAGGCATTGCAATTTCCGAAGCTGTGGAAGTAGCCGCCACACATGATGATACCAAATATTCTTTGGGCAGCGTACTGAATCACGTGTTGATGCATCAAACTATTATTGGCCTGGAAGCAATGAAACAAATGGAAAAAGCAGGCGACTATCCGGATATTGTGATAGCACCTTTTGGTGGCGGGTCAAACTTTGCAGGTCTTTCATTTCCTTTTTTACAAAATAAATTGACGGGTGGAAAAGATATAAGGGCTATTGCAGTAGAACCTACATCTTGTCCAAAATTAACACGTGGTGTTTTCCGTTACGATTTTGGTGATACTGTTGGAATGACGCCTTTAATTCCGATGTACACCCTGGGGCACAATTTTATTCCGTCTCCGATTCATGCAGGAGGTTTGCGCTATCATGGCGCCGGCGCTATTGTGAGCCAATTGTTGAAAGATGGAATCATCGAAGCGGCTGCGATTCACCAAACAGAATGTTTTGATGCAGGTTTATTATTTGCAGGAGCCGAAGGAATTATTCCTGCTCCCGAAGCTAATCACGGTATCGCAGAAGTAATACGCCAAGCCAAACAAGCGGATGAGGAAGGCGTTTCTAAAACAATTTTATTCAACTTGTGCGGGCATGGCCATTTTGATTTGAGCGCTTATGAGCAATACCTGGCCGGAAAATTAGTTGATTATGAAGTAACGCAGGAACAGATTAATGAATCATTGGCAGAGTTGACTACTCCAATTATTTAATGCCTTTTATTTAACAACGAATATAATCTTAATGGTGATACGAATATCCTTTTGCCGTGGTACACTCATTATTAATTAGTTTATTCTTGATTTTGTTTTGGGCTAAAACAGTAAAGGAAGAAATAAATGAATTTTCTATTTTATTCCACGCGATCGATTTAATCCAAAATAATCTTCGTGTCCGAATGGACAGGCTTTGGAGACTGTAGAGAAGTTTTTCCCTGCGTTAATTTAAGTTGCAAACTCTCAAGGAACCTTTCTGGCTTTCCATCTTGCGGTGTATGTTCGTTTGTTGCGTGCAGAGCATCCAAATAATTATCGGGAGAATTTAAAATTCATCAATGCGTCGATTTCCATTATTCAAGGCTTATTTAATTACCTTTGATAAAACGATTTTATATAAAATAGAACCCTATGTCAGATAATAAAAATCTTGAAACAGCGACTCTTGCCAATGGTTGTTTCTGGTGCACCGAAGCCGTTTTTCAACAATTGAAAGGTGTAGAAAAAGTAAGCAGTGGGTATAGCGGCGGCCATGTAAAAAATCCTACATACGAACAAGTTTGTAATAAAGATACCGGGCATGCGGAGGCTTTGCAGATAGAATACGACCCTTCTGTTATATCATTTGATGAACTGTTGGAAGTGTTTTGGAAAACACATGATCCCACCACTTTAAACAGGCAGGGGAATGATGTAGGCCCGCAGTATAGAAGCGTGATTTTTTACCATAACGAATCACAAAAAGAAAAGGCCGAAAAATACAAAACTTCACTAAACGAAAGTGGCGTTTTTGATAAGCCGATCGTGACGGCGATTGAGCCGTTTAGCTTTTTTTATCCCGCAGAAGATTATCATGCAAATTATTATAAAAGGAATCCTTCCCAATCCTATTGCTACTTTGTAATAAAGCCAAAAGTGGAAAAACTTCACAAATTGTTTGCAGACAAATTAAAATAAGACTGAAAACAACGGCGCTTTTAAGATGCAGCGCCGTTTTGTTTATCCAAAAATCCAAATTGTCTATTCGCCAATATTCCACCTTGCTGAAAGATCATCAGAAATATCAACCACTGTATTTAAAATTCTTTGATGCCCACTGTCGGAATTATAAATGACCGAAGAAATTCTGCAAGGAAATTTTTTTCCTGATTTTCTGATGCCTGTTATTTCTGCTATGGCAATGCCTTTATCGCTCCTTTTATCTATAAAGTCAATAAACGCTTGTTCATGAATTTCCAGGATTTGTGTACTCTTTATATTCCACATTTCTATTGTAGTGTATTCAAATAGCCTGCAACATCTTTGATTAAATCGGAGAATATTTCCTTCTTTATTTGCATAGAACATGGCATGAAAAGCGCTTCTAAAAATCGCATCATATATCTCTGAGGCGGTAAGCGGTCTGCTTTCCTTCGATCTGCAATTTGTCAGACGAGCTTCCTTTGTCGAAAAAGTAATACTACCGGGTTGTGGTGTCAAATAATTATTCATAGCATAATTATTTAGGATTATGAAAATGATGCTATCGATATAGATAAGGCAATTACTATGCTAAGAAGTATGAAATACACGAAAATGTGGAAAACTTTAAATCTGTATATCTTTTTGAATGAATAAAAAAGATGTCTTTGTCTTCTATATAGGGGTTTTGGTGGATGGAACTTCTATGGGTTTTAACCGAATAATGCGCGCAAAATGCAAGCCTTTCATGATCTGGTAAGTAAGATCCAACTCATACCATTTTTTTGCAAAGTCAGGGTCGGATTGTGCATAATGATGATTGTTTTGAAATAATTCCCCCATCAATAAAATGCCAAACGGAGTGGTATTTTTAGAATGATCGCCGTTGTTATAATTGCTGTAACCAACTTTGTGGCCAAACCAATTTACGATTGCCCCTTGTATCGGCCCTATAAAAAAGTGGATCGGCAGCAGTAAAAACCACCAATAGTTGGGTGCAAAAATAATATAGAACGCAACGTAAAAAGCGCCAAATGCAACTCTCGTTACCATGTGGTTTCCTATTTTGTCAAGCTTGTCCCAAACAGGGATATAGTCCTTGGTAAATTGCGGATCAGGTAGATTTTTCCCGGTCACAAAAGCGCTGAAAATTTCAGCAGTATGCATCATCATGTGCCAGATATCTTTAAAAAAATGGGGGGAATGCGGATCATCTTTTGTGTCGCTGTAACTGTGATGCATACGATGCAAAACAGCATAAGCCCGCGGCACTAAAAATGAAGTGCCCTGCGTGAACCAAGTGAGAAAATAGAAAGTTTTCTCCCAGCGTTTGCTCGTGTTGTACATTTGATGTGTAGCATACCTGTGAAGAAAAAATGAATGAAAGAACAACGAAAAAAACCAGTGACAAAAGAAAAATATTAGGATAGCGGCCATTAATTGTATTTAGGATGTTTAAAAGGCGTGTAAGATACGTTTAATCTGTGGAAGAGGATTTTCGAAATTTGGTTTTTAACTAAATTCCATAAAAATTGTCGTTAAAAAGATTTCAATGACGGAGAGCTAATTCTCCAACTTGACGCGTCGTAATTCCAATAAATTCAAACCATTAGGTACGAAGTTTTTTACATAAGGTTGAACCAGCCAAATTACCATATCGTACCATAAAGGCACAACGGGTGAGTCTTTCATTACTAACTGATCTGCTTGTTGATATAATTTATATCTTAAAGAATCATTCTTTTCGGATAAAGCTTGTTCATACAATTTATCAAATTGTGGATTGTTGTACCTGGTATAGTTAGGCGGTGCCGGGTTCTTGCTGTAAAAAACACTTAAAAAATTTTCTGTATCAGGATAGTCCGCTATCCAACTTCCCCTAAAAAATAATGCTTCCGATTTAGCTGTCTGTTCCAGCAATAAACTTTTCTGCACTACTTCCACATTTATCTTTATTCCTATTTGCAATAGTTCATTGGCAATATAGCTTGCAAAATCTGCATACAGTGGAACTGTCAATAGTTTGAAAGCCGGCAACCCCACGCCATTCGGATATCCGGCTTCTTTCAAAAGTTCCAACGCCTTGGCTACATCGTAGTGATATCCCTTAACCGAAGACGAATCGAACGAAGGAAACGCTGCGGGAACAAACCCACTTGTTGCCGCTGTGCCAATAGAATTCCTGATGTAAAGCATCATCTTTTTTCGATTGAATCCATAGTTGATTGCTTTTCTGATCCTAACATCTTTGAGTGGTGAGTTTTTTACGAGATCCAGGCTGCTGTCGCATAAGAATCCAAGATACTCAACGGTGAGCGCCGGATGTGTTACCAACACGATTTTTCCGACCCAATCTTTCCGAAGCTTTCCTGCTTTTGTGAGTATTTCATCTTTGAAAGAAGGATCAATCTCATTTACGAAGTCAAGACGTTTTTGTTGAAATTCCAGGAACTCCGTAGCCTTATTTTGAAGAAAAGTAATCTTGACGCCATCAATATAAGGCAGCCTTTCACCCGCACTGTCTTTTTCAAAATAGTTGGGATTCTTTTTCATCACCATGGCCTGGTCTTCTTCCCATGCCACCAGCTCAAAAGGACCTGTGCCGCATGGATGGCGACGAAAATCTTTTCCATATTTCTCCACTACTTCGTGCGGTATTATTGAGCAATATTGCATGCTCATTACACCGAGAATGGGATGAAAAGGCTTCAATAATTTTAACTGAAATGTGGTATCATCAATCGCTTTGAAAGGCTGTAAAGAATCTACTCTTCCGTTAAATATCCAGGCGCCGCTGCTGGCCGTAGCCGGGTCCATGATCCTTTTGAAACTGTATTCCACATCGTGGGCTGTCATCTTTCTTCCTTTGCCATTAGGGAAGGCATCATTATCATGAAAAAATACATCATTGCGCAAATGAAAAGTAAACGTGAGGTTATCATCGGAAATTTCCCAACTTTTAGCGAGCGATGGTATAAGGTTCAGGTTGTTGTCGGTTTGGACCAATGTATTATAAAGTTGATGCACAGCCCACATAATAGACTGGTTTTTTGCAAAAGCGGGATCAAGTGTAGCAATGCCTGATTGCTCATTGTAATGAAAAATATTTTTTACTTTTTCATGATGTGAGCAAGAAGCAAAACTTAGTGCGAACACGGTTATCAAAATAATAATCTTCCCTTTTAATAATTTTTTCGAGCGGAAAGTATTTTGTTTTTTTAACATCATCTTTGTTTATAAAAAAATAAATTTAGTAAATGAAAAAGATAATTTCGGTTTTTAGTTTCCTGGTTATTGTTTTAAATATTTCTTTCGCGCAACAATTTACTCATGCAGATACGTTACGAGGAAGTAACGGCCCCGGCAGAGTGTGGTGGAATGCTACTAAATACGATCTTCATGTTACGTTCAATTTTTCAGATAGCAGCATCAGCGGATATAATACGATCAGTTATAAAGTTTTGGATAAAAAGCATCCGGATTTTTTTCAGATAGACCTACAGGAACCTATGATCATTGATTCAATAATATTGGAAACAGGCTTCGAAAAATTTCCATTAAACAGGGAAAAACTTTCGTTTACCCGTGACGGTAACGCTTGGTTTGTATATTTAAAAAGCACGAATCCTTTAACAGATAAACACGATCCTAATAAGATAATGCTGACAACCAATAGTCCTAAAAACTCATCAAATCATCTAAATGAAGAAACGACAAATTTGTTGGTTTACTATCACGGAACGCCCCGCAGGGCAAAGAACGCACCATGGGATGGAGGCTTTGTTTGGGCCAGAGATAAAGCAGGTAATCCCTGGGTAGCGGTCGCCTGCCAGGGCCTTGGCGCCAGCGTTTGGTATCCTTGTAAAGATTACCAGGGCGATGAACCTGACAGCGCTGAAATGCATTTTACAACGCCATCCGATTTGATGACGGTGAGTAACGGAAGGTTGCGTGGAAAGATAGATAACGGCGATGGCACTACCACTTATGACTGGGCTGTGGTGTCTCCGATCAATAATTACGACATTACTTTTTACATTGGTAAGCTGGTTCATTTTGGCGAAATATACAAAGGAGAAAAAGGTGATTTAACCATGGATTATTGGGTGCTCGATTCTAACTTAGCAAAAGCAAAAGTGCATTTTAAAGACGCACCAAGAATGATGAAAGCTTTTGAGTATTGGTTTGGTCCATATCCTTTTTATGCGGATGGGTACAAATTAGTAGATGCGCCATATCTTGGAATGGAGCACCAGAGTGCGATTGGATATGGCAACCATTATTTGATGGGTTATAATGGGCATGATCTTTCGCACAGCGGCTGGGGATTGAAATGGGATTTTATTATTGTGCATGAAAGTGCGCATGAATGGTTTGGGAATAACATTACGTCGGTAGATCTTGCTGATATGTGGATCCATGAATCATTTGCTAATTATGCTGAAGCACTTTTTACAGAATATTATTATGGCAAACAAGCTCGAACAGATTATATAGTAGGCGTAAGAGAAAATATAGAGAATGACAAACCCATCATCGCACATTACGGGGTGAACGAAGAGGGGAGTGGTGATATGTATTACAAGGGTGGAAATATGATTCATACCATCAGGCAAATCATCAACAATGATGAAAAATTCAGGAATATTTTAAGAGGATTAAATAAAACATTCTATCATCAAACCGTTACTTCAAAACAAATAGAAGATTATATCAATCAACAATCAGGTATTGATTTTTCAAAAGTATTTGAACAATATCTTACTACCACTGAAGTTCCTATGCTGGACGTAAGGTACGATGAATACGGAAAGCCATCGTACCGGTGGAGCAATAATTGTGTCCAAGGTTTTGATATGCCGATAAAGATTTATGATCAGAAAAAACGACCTTATATTATTCATCCCGCAAAAAATTACAAACAGGCACCAAAAGGAGTAAGGGATATTAAAATTGATGAGAACTATTATGTTACGATGAGTATTTCCCAGCTTTATCCGAAGAAAGATAAATGAGATTTTTGTACCAAAGGGTGTAGGTAAAAGGCAAGCTTTATACCTACAATATTTATCTTGCCTAAAAAATAATTAAATAGGAATCGTATTTAAATGTTTGTTTACTGATTGGATGCCACGTTTACTTCGTCAATCAATAAACTTATCCTACACATTAAACCTGAAGTGCATCACATCGCCATCCTGTACAAGGTATTCTTTTCCTTCTATTCTCAGTTTTCCATTTTCGCGGCAGGCGGCTTCTGACTTATATTGAACGTAGTCGTTGTAAGCAATTACTTCCGCTTTTATAAATCCTTTCTCAAAATCGCTGTGAATGACACCCGCAGCCAGTGGTGCTTTCCAGCCTTTATGAATGGTCCATGCTCTTACTTCCTGCACGCCGGCCGTGAAGTACGTAGAAAGGTTTAAGAGATTATAAGCAGAATGGATCAAACGATCCAACGCAGGTTCGTCCATTTTATATTCTTCCATAAACATTTGCTTGTCTTCCGAATTTTCAAATTCGGCAATTTGTGCTTCAATAGCGTTGGTCATTACGATCACTTCAGCACCTTCCTTTTTTGCCGCGGCTATTAACAAATCAGAATATTTATTACCAGTATGCATAGACGCTTCGTCCACGTTGGCTACATACAAAACAGGTTTGTCTGTCAGTAAAAAACTTTCAGCTATCACAAGCTTATCTTCTTTTGAAAGGTCGAGAGAAAGAACATTTTTCCCTTGTTCCAGGTGAGCTTTGCATTTTTTTAAAATTTCGAATTCGATTTTTGCTTTGACGTCGCTGGTTTTGGACATCTTCTCGGCGCGCGCCAATTTCTTATCTATGCTCTCAAGATCTTTTAGTTGCAATTCAGTTTCGATAATTTCTTTGTCGCTGATTGGATTGATAGGCCCTTCTTCGCGCAACACATTTTCATCTTCAAAGCAACGGACAACATGGATGATGGCATCCACTTCCCTGATGTTTGCCAGGAACTTATTACCCAATCCTTCGCCTTTGCTCGCTCCTTTTACCAATCCGGCAATATCAACTATTTCGATTTGAGTGGGCACAATCTTTTCAGGTTTCACCAATTCTGCCAGTACATCCAGCCTCTTGTCCGGAACATTCACCAGCCCTACATTTGGCTCGATGGTACAAAAGCGATAGTTGCTTGCCTGGGCTTTTGCACTGTTGCTGACTGCATTAAATAGAGTCGATTTTCCTACGTTGGGTAATCCTACAATTCCTGCGCGTAATGCCATGCTTCTTTCAGATTTTATTAGGTATTAAAAATATTACTTTTTTAAAAGCGCGCAAATATACCATGAATTCTTTTCAGTATCTTTTCGATGTATAATTTGCTAAATGGGAACATGAAATAAATGTTGTTTTACTAGAGATGCAAATTCCGGGTAGAAGATGATCTGGCTAAATATCTAAAATTAGAAAGTGCCTGCTTACAATCTGTTGACCGTTTTCCGGGAAAGATCTTTTCACGACTAAAAAAAAGATCGCCATTTTTGATGACGATCTTTATAAAAATTGCATAGACTTCTATTGACCCATAGCTCCCTGTGGCATATCGGTCGGAGTAGTGGTGTCGTTCATGTTTTTGCGTTTGAATAAACTAAAATCTGATTTACCAAACCTCCAGCTAACATTAACCCTCACTTGTTGCGGGTTCATAATGCGTTGCACGTCCTGTACGGAATTAATATCTTTTGAAATGTAAGACTCAGAGTGAGTACGTGAAGTACGAGTTTTGAAAATATCGCTCATACTAACAGAAACAGAAAGCGTTTTGCCTTTTAGGAAATCCTTTTTGATAGCCGCGTCCACTCCACCAGTGGGCATGATGTAGCCATTGGCTGTCGCAAGGTTACCACCACCCCAGTGGCTACCACCTCCGTTTCCGCCTGGAGGTAAAATGGTCTTACTGGTATAATCTCCTGATATCTGAAGAGAAAAACTTTTTGGCAAAGTGAACGTGTTGTTTATTTTACCAAACCAACTCACTTTTGAGTTAGTTAGACTCGCCTGTAGATTGCTGCCATCTATTGCAGAATTGTAAAGATTTATGTTCGACGTGATGTTCCACCATGAAGCTATTTTGTTCATTGAGGTTAATTCAAGACCGTAAGCCTTGGAACTGGAGGCGTTTTCGTAAGTGGTAATAAAAACAGAATCATTCACTGCCGGATTCGGATTTTCGCCCCAATATTGATACTGTGAAATGAGGTTGCTGGTACCGCGATAGTATATGGTAGCCAGGATGTTATTCCCATTCTTAAAATTCAGATTATAGTTTAGTTCAAGTGAGTTGGTAAATTCAGGAACCAGGTTGGGGTTACCTACACTGATATTGAGGGGGTTGCTAAAATCATAATATGGAATAATTTGATAGAAATTGGGCCTGTTAATTTTTCTTGAATAATTCAATTGCAAATCTTGCGTCTCACTTAGCTTTTGAGTCAAAAACACGCTTGGGAAAAAGCTTAGCGGGTAAGAATTGTGAAAGTTTTGATTAGAATCTACTAATTCTCCACGGTATTCTGAACTCTCTACTCGTCCGCCCAATTGGTATGTGAAATTATTTAACATCTGTGAAAACGTAACGTAACCCGCGTAAACCTGATCGTTATATTTGTAGTTACTGTTGAGCGCTTCCACATTTTGATATTTTCCCGAAATAGAGTCGAGCACATAGTTCTCATTGTTACTATTAGAGATTCTGACGTTTCCTCTCAAACCTGCTTCCAGTTTCATTTTGTCGGTTATCGGATTGGTATAATCTGTTTGGAATGTAAAATTAGAATTTATTCCGTCTCCGGTAGTTCGCACATTACTTGCGGGGCTTGAAGGATTATTATTCGCATCGTAATATTGAATAAATACGTCGTTATAATTACTATTATTGCTATTATCATAATTTGCGTCAGCAGTGATATATTTATTTGGCTTAGCAAAATTGTGTTTGAAACTTATTTTACCACCGTAGTTCTTCCAGGTAAAGTTCCCGGCGGAATTGTTGACGCCAGTGTTCTGTTTGTTGTCATTATCTAACAAAGTATCCGTTGTCATACTCAGGAATTGGGTATTCCCGAATTTGCCGTTTCTTGCGCTGCCTGAAACGGAAAGGGTATTTCTGTTGTCTATAAAATAATCGAATCCTAAAGTCCCTGAATACATTCTCCCGTTACGGTTTTGATCGCCATTCTGAAATAGAATGGATTTTGAATCATTAACATTATCTACCCTATTATTGGTATAACCGCCTTTTGAGACAAAATGAAAATAATTTCCGTTTGCAAATACATTTATTTTCCCTTGGCGCATATTAACACTTCCACCAGCATTCGTGCCGCCCTTTGAGTCAACGCCGCCTCTCACGCTACCATTATATCCCGGCTTTTTATTTTTCTTCATGATAATATTTAAAATGCCGGCACCACCACCTGAAGCGTCATATTTAGCTGAAGGGTTGGTAATTATTTCAATATTGTCAATTTCATCAGCAGGTATTTCATCCAACGTTAGCGTAGTAGGTCTTCCGTCCACAAATATTTGCGGAGCCTTATTTCTTAACGTCACATTCCCATCCATATCTACATTTACTGAAGGAATGTTTCTCATAACATCTTGAGCCGTGCCGCCCACACTGGTAAGGCTCTGGCTTACATTAAAGACTTTTTTGTCAATATCCATTTTCATGAGTGGCTGTTTGGCCGTAATTACTACTCCTGCCAGTTCTTGTGCCTGTGGCTGCAATTTTATATTTCCGAGGTCTTTATCTGTGGCATTCAACATATCGTCACCAGGTTTCAAATTGAAAGCTATTGCTTCGTTATAAACTTCATGCCCTACAGTTGAAATGCTAAGTTGATAAGCTCCAAAAACCGGTAATTTGTCTATGCTGAATTCTCCTTTTTTATCTGTTAACATGGCCGCAACAACCACTTCTTTCTTTTGCTTGGTGACAGAGTCAAATTGGCTATGAGAAAGCTGTACGGACGCAGATTCAAGCGGTTTGTTAGAACTTGCGTCTACGACTTTGCCATAAAAATGTCCCATGTTCATATTTCCTCCAACAGGTCGTTTTCCGTATCCGCCACCCATTGGGCTGCCCCCAGGAGCGCCACCAGGGCCGCCCTGAGGGTATTGTGCCATCACTGAGGCAGAACAAGCTATAATAATTAAAATAGTCAGGTAAAGGTGCCGGGTAATAAGTTTCATATTTTTTTTATTGTTTATCTTTTAAATTCGACCGCAAATTTCTAATGCATAATTGACATGGATTTTGTAAATATGTATGAATGGTATTTATCAAAGAGCAGGCGGTTGAAAGCAAGTATTATAAATTACAACTCAAAAAATGATTTTAATTTTTAGGAATATTTTTAATGTCGTTGCGCTGATTTGTTTTTTAGATTAATTTTTTAATTAGTTTCGCGTTCCGAAAATGGTGGTTGTAGCTCAGTTGGTTAGAGCATCAGATTGTGATTCTGAGGGTCGTGGGTTCGAGCCCCATCATCCACCCTGTTAAAGCCCCCACGGTTGTGGGGGTTTTACTTTAAAAATGATTTACAATAATCCAGCTATTAAACCGTATATACTTTTTACAAAACCTTTGTTAATTCAATTCGTTAGTTTTAAAGTACAAATTTAATTTCTGTTACTTTTACTTATGAACCCAATAATCAGTTTTATTATGAGCAAAAAATTTATTCCGGTACTTATTATTCTTATACTGGCAGGCCTCTTTATAGGTTATGGTGTGATGGGAAGAGGAGACAAGAGAAGCGACGATCCCAAAACGAAATATGAAAAAATACTTCGCAATGTAGGAATCGTATTGGAACAAGGGCATTATCAACCAAAAAAAATAGATGACAGTTTTTCCAGGGAGGTTTTGAAAAAATTTGAGGAAGAGTTAGATCCGGATAAATATATTTTTTTGCAGTCTGACATTGACTCTTTTAAAGTATACCAAAACAGAATTGATGACGAAATTCATGGTGCGCCATTAAAATCTTTTTATGCTATAATGAATGTCTATCTCAAAAGGTTAAATGAAGTATCAGCTTCCTATGATCAAGAATTAAAACGCCCTTTTGACTTCAATAAGGATGAATATTTGCAAACGGACGGCGACAAAAGAAATTATCCGGCCACCGTTGCCGAACAAAATGACTATATACGGAAGCGTCTAAAATATCTTGTGTTGGTAAGGTATGTGGATTTTCAGGAAGAAAGGGATTCAAATGTTGTTAAAGATTCTGCTTACAAAGCCGATTCTACACTGAAGCGCAAATCAGTAGAAGTCGTCACACGCCAAATGAATCGCTATTTTGAGACTCTGAAAAATCACAATTCTTCTAATGAACTTTTCAGCACTTTCGTAAATTGTATAACAGGCAGTATGGACCCCCATACAACGTATTTTAACCCGGGTGACAAGAGAGGTTTTGATGAAATGCTAAGTGGCACTTTTTATGGAATAGGCGCTCAACTTCAGGAAAAAGATGGAAAAATTACTATTTTTAGTCTTATAACGGGCATGCCTGCATGGAAGACGAATCAAATAACTCCTGGTGACGAAATTATAAAAGTTGGAGAGGGTGATGCTGCACCTGTTGATGTAACCGGATATTCAGTAACGGATGCAGTAAAATTGATCAGAGGCGAAAAGAGAGGTTCCATAGTAAAACTTACTTTGAAGAAAGCTGATGGAACGGTTAAAGTGGTTACTATTGCGAGGGATCAAATTTCGTTAGATGATACATTTGCGCGAAGCGCTGTAATCAACAACAACGGTCACAAGATAGGATATATTTATCTGCCTGAATTCTATGCAAATTTTGATGATCCTACTGCAAGAAGATCTGCTACCGACGTCGCCAAAGAAGTTGAAAAGTTAAAGGCTGCCAATGTTCAAGGGATTGTGATGGATTTGAGAGGAAATGGTGGAGGATCTCTGCAGGATGTGGTAGATATGGTGGGCTTGTTTATAAAAGGTGGTCCGGTAGTTCAGGTAAAGGGCCGTGATGGAGCACCCAGCATTTTAGAGGATAAAGATAAATCGGTTCTATACACAGGTCCGCTGGCAGTAATGGTGGACGAGCTCAGCGCTTCGGCTTCAGAAATTTTTGCCGCAGCTATACAGGATTATCATAGAGGTATTATTATTGGAAGTTCATCTACCTACGGTAAAGGTACCGTTCAACGAAATGTGTCTTTAGACCCCCAATCTGAAAATCCTTTTTTCAACAAACCCGATGAAGGACTCGGAGATGTAAAGCTCACTTTTAGAAAATTTTATAGGATCAACGGGGGAGCTACTCAATTAAGAGGTGTTGTTCCAGATATTATCATTCCTGATAGACTGGAAAAAGCTAAACTACGTGAGAAGGACAACCCTGATGCATTGCAATGGGATGAGATACCAAAAGCCAACTATACGCTATGGGATCCAGGGTACAGTTATAGTCCGGTAATTGCCAGCGTTAATGCCAGTATTAAAACTAATAAAGATTTCCAGGGCATCGGTAAACAAGTTTCTTTATTAGAGAAATATAGAAACGAAGAAACACCGTTAAACATAGAGAAATACAAAGAGATGCAAAAAGAAGTTGATCAGGATGCAAAAGAATTAGATAAATATTCGATGTCTCCTGTGGCACTCCAAACATCTACATTACCTACTGATTTGTTGGAAATTGGCTCAGATACGACTAAAATAAAAAGACAGGCGCAATTTTTAAAATTAATAGGAAAAGACATTTATGTAGATGAAGCCGTAAGAGTATTAGAGAAGGTAATTGGCGAAGAACAGGTCGCTCAAAGTAAATAGTAAATGGATTTTTATTAAAGCTTATTGTACTAAGAACCGGCAATTTTGTCGGTTCTTTCTCTTTTAAAGATGTGCGTCTAATTTAGAGTTTAATAGCTGACGTAAAGAGAGGTAACAAAATGAATACTTGTTTTTAATTTTCAATCTTTAATTTTAACCGATGCAAACAAATAATTTAAGAAGCCAGTTTCTTTTAAGAAATGATATTGCTTATTTGAATTTTGGAGCCTTTGGCGCATGTCCGCGGCCTGTCTTAGACAGGTGTCATCAAATACAGGAAGAGGTTGAAGAAGATCCGAGTTATTTTATTTTGGAAAAACTTCCTGGATATTTAAAGGATGCGCGAATCGCGCTAGCAGATTTTTTAACATGCGATTCTGACGATGTGGTTTATGTTACCAATCCATCTTACGGGGTGAATATAGTAGCTAAAAGTCTGGACCTGAAGCCAGGCGATGAAGTATTGGCAACAGAACTTGAATATGGTGCATGCGATAAAGCGTGGGAATATTACTGCCACCAAAAAGGTGCTTCGTACGTGCGACAAAAGATTCGCTTTCCCATAGATTCAAAGGAAGATTTCATTGCGCAGTTTTCAGAAGGCATTACATCGAAGACCAAATTAATATTTATCAGCCATATCACCAGTAGCACTGCTTTACGGTTACCTGTACACGAAATATGTCGCATAGCAAAGGAAAAAGGTATTCTCTCTTTTATAGATGGGGCGCATGCACCCGGACAGGTCGAAGCAAATCTGGCGGAGTTAGATGCCGATTTTTATGTGGGAGCCTGTCACAAATGGATGCTGGCCCCTAAAGGATCTTCCTTTTTATATGTCAGAAATGAATTGCAAAATATATTGGACCCACTATTAATCAGTTGGGGCTACAATAGCGATCATCCTTCCAGTTCTCGTTTTTTAGACTATCATCAGACACAGGGAACCAAGGATTATGCCGCATTTTTAAGTGTTCCGGCCGCTATCGATTTTATGCACGAAAATAGTTGGGAACAAATAGGATCAGCATGTAAAACAATAACTCAAAACAACGCCGAAAGATTTTGCAAATTGCTAAATGCTTCACCGCTGTGTCCAATCAACGATGATTTTATCGCCCAATTATACAGCATCAATTTAAAAATAGAGGCACCGGAAAAATTACATGATATTTTATACAACAAATACAAGATACAAATACCAGTGATGCCTCACGGCAATAAATTTTATCTGAGATACTCTATAAATGCTTTTAACAGCAATGAAGATCTGGATAAACTGTATAATGCGTTGGAGGAGATTTTAGCAAAATAAAAGGCCGCAACAGCAAATGAACAAAAAAACCGTTCTTTTTATTTTTAAAATAATTTCCAAAGTGAGAGCATTTCTCATTTTGCAGCTTACATTTACAATTATATAAAAATACTTTTTGTCAAATACCGTGATATATAGTGAAGAAGATTTAGTTGTCTTGCTGAAAAGCGGCGATGAATCCGCATTCAGCTATTTGTACGATCATTATTCTGGTGCGCTGAACGGGATTATTTATAAAATGATCAATGACACCGCGATGGCTGAGGATATATTGCAGGAGGCATTTGTAAAAATATGGAACAACTTTTCGAGTTATGATTCGACTAAGGGGCGATTATTTACATGGATGCTAAATATCACCAGAAATCTTGCGATTGATACGATAAGAAGTAAAGGTTATAAAAAGCAATCAAAAATCCAAAGTTCAGAAATTGCCGTAGGTAATGTCAGTAACAATATAAATGAAAACGAGAGATTTGACGGGCTGGGAATTAGGAAACAGGTTACGCTGCTAAAAGAAGACCAAAAACGAATCATTGATTTAGCCTATTTTGAAGGATTTACCCAAAACGAGATATCCCAGCAGCTTGGAATACCTCTTGGCACAGTAAAAACAAGAATGAGAGCAGCTATGTCAGAATTGAAAAGATTATTACAAAATTAAAATTGAATAAAGAAGAATTCATATCATCCGGTTTACTTGAGCTTTACGCTTTAGGAATTTCTTCGCCAGAGGAAAAGCTACTGGTAGAGGAAAACCTGTCTCAGTTTCCTGAATTGAAAGAGGAATTGAATGATATAGAAGGCTCACTCGAAAGCTATGCACAGGCGAATGCGCTTCAACCTTCATCGGATGTAAAGGAAAAACTGATGAACCGTGTTTTTTCTCAAGAGTCAAAAGTAGAAAGTACTCAGGCTCCTGTGGTTTCTATCAACAAGAGAAACACATCAATACCATTTTATAAATTTTTAGCTGCTGCTTCGATTATTTTATTGTTTGGCAGCATCGTTCTTAATTATACTTATTATCGCAAATACAATAAAGCCACCGATGACTTGCAGGTAGCGCAACAGAAAATTGAACAGACAGATGCTTCTAATGAGGCCATGACCAAAGACTTGGAGGTAGTTACCAACAGATATGCGAGGCCGGTGGTTTTGAACGGAACCGCTAACTCGCCTGATGCAGTTGCTAAAATATTCTGGATGAAAAATACCGGCCAGGTGTATATAGATCCTACCAATCTTCCGCAAGTGCCCGCAGGTAAACAATACCAGCTCTGGGCAATTGTAGATGGTAAGCCTGTTGATGCCGGTTTAATTACAACAGAAAAAGGAACCTACCATATTCAGAAAATGAAATCTTTTGGTAAAGCGGAAGCCTTTGCCATTACGCTCGAAAAAGAAGGCGGAAGTCCTGCGCCTACCATGAGCGAAATGGTAGTGATTTCAAAAATGTAAGCGCTACATTTCTTTCGCTATTTCCAATCATCTTTTTTCATTTTCAACATCCCACTCATCAACATGCTTTTTAGTAAAGCCATCACTGGTTAAATAGAAATTACTTCTAATTGCCTGCCTGCAGGTTGGTTTGTTTACTATAAACAAGCTTTTATTTACGTCTAACCATTATTGTTGTTTCTTTTATTTTAAAAATCTAAAACCAATCTTTTTGTAATTCCGTAAATGAATGAAATCAACCAATCATTAAACAAAAATTACAAAATGAAACAAATTAAATTTTTAGGATTATTAATCCTTACCGCATTTTTCTCAGGAAACACTTTTGCACAGACGAAGATGGTTGGAGGCGCCGCGATGTATCCATCAAAAAACATTGTAGAAAACGCAGTGAACTCCAAAGATCACACTACACTGGTCGCCGCTGTAAAAGCCGCAGGACTGGTACCAACTCTGGAAAGCAAAGGTCCATTCACGGTATTTGCACCTACCAACGAGGCATTTGACGCGTTGCCCGCGGGAACTGTAGAGACTTTACTGAAACCCGAAAACAAAGCAAAGCTTACTTCCATACTTACCTACCATGTGGTACCAGGTAAACTATCTTCTGAGGATCTTATGAAGATGGTAAAAAAACATAAAGGCAAGGCTACTTTAAAAACAGTAGAAGGAGAAAATCTTTACATAACCATGAACGGGGAAAACCTGATGGTTACGGATGAAAATGGTGGTACTGCCAAAATAACCATTTCAGACGTAAATCAAAGTAACGGCGTAATTCATGTAGTCAATAAAGTATTGCTTCCTAAATAATTTATGAGAAGCGAGGTGTTCACGTGGGGTTTTATAGAAGCCGGCTTTTAAAGCCGGCTTTTTTATAGGAATGCCACTCTTCAATATTGTTTTTTTAGGCACAAATTATTTTCTTTTTTGCCTTATCTTTGCGGCCTAAAATTTAAAATCTTGGCTACAAAGTTTTCAAAAGAAACTTATCTCTACTGGTACGAACTGATGCTTCTCATGCGTCGTTTCGAAGAAAAGGCCGGACAGATGTACGGTATGCAAAAAATTCGCGGATTCTGCCATTTATATATTGGGCAGGAAGCAGTAGCCGCCGGTTGCATGACTGCAACTACGCCTGATGACATATTTATTACCTCTTATCGCGATCACGCGCTTGCTATCGCAAAAGGGGTAGCACCCAAAGCCTGTATGGCCGAATTGTACGCGAAGGCTACCGGTTGCAGCAAAGGAAAAGGCGGAAGTATGCATTTTTTTGGCGTGGAACAGCGGTTTTTTGGCGGTCATGGGATTGTAGGGGCACAGATAGGAACCGGTGCTGGTCTTGCATTTGCAGAACAATACAGAGGAACAGATAATGTAGTTCTTTGTTTTTTTGGCGATGGCGCGGCAAGACAGGGTATTCTGCATGAAACGTTTAACCTGGCCATGCTTTGGAAACTTCCCGTAGTGTTTATTTGTGAAAATAATCAATATGCAATGGGTACTTCTGTTGAACGTACTTCCAACGTGCTTGATATTTATAAACTGGCCGATGCTTATGAAATGCCCGGTGACCAGGTAGATGGGATGATACCCGAAACTGTTCACGAAGCAGTAAGCAGGGCGGTGAAAAGAGCGAGAGAAAAAGGTGGCCCAACGTTGCTCGAAATAAAGACATACCGATACAAAGGGCATAGTATGAGTGATCCGGCAAAATATCGCTCAAAGGAGGAAATGGAAGAATATAAACTTAAAGACCCAGTAGAAACCACGCTACATAAGTTGAAAGAAAACTTTGGAGTCAGTGATGAAGAGATTGAAACAATTAACGATAGGGTGAAACATGAAGTAGAAGAAGCGGTAACTTTTGCAGAAGAAAGTCCATATCCTGATGATGATGAAATCTTTAAGGATGTATATGCGGAAGATAACTATCCATTTATAATGGATTAGGTGTTAAGTAGGCGGTTATTAGTAATGAGTGATTGGGTTTTCAGATTATTTGTTGGTTTACTGTAAAAATTTAAAAAGCCCTTCCCTTTGAGGTAGGCACTAAGAGAATAAAAATTCAATATGGCGAACACAAAAGTACAAACACACGAGCCGGATATAATAGAGAAGGCAAGAAATTTTTGGGATGATTATAATAAACCCATTTCATATATTGGTTCTGCAATCGTTGTCTTGTTGGCAGGATGGATGATTTATCATTACATGTTTAAAGTGCCTGAGATCGAAAAAGCAGATAAGGAAGTATTCGTTACACAGAAGTATTTTTTTGATTTTACAAGTGCTACGGATTCTGCCAAATTGTTCCTGGCTACCAAAGTGCTTAATGGCGATGGAATGAATCCCGGCGCATTAAAAATCATTAATAAATATTCCGGTACGCCGGCAGCAAACCTTTGCGAATACTATGCCGGGGCTTGCTATCTACATCTTGGACAGTTCGCAAAATCTATAAGTTACTTAAAAGATTTTGACGCGAATGGCGCCACACAAATAAAAAGTCGTGCGCTTGGAATGATGGGTGATGCAAGTGCCGAACTTAATAAAAATGATGATGCGCTTGATTATTATAAGAAGGCCTCTGAAGTGAATGAGAAAGATAATTTCACTTCTTCTGAGTATTTGTTCAGGGCGGCATTATTTGCCCATACAATTGGCAAAACACAAGAAGCCGTAACTCTTTTTAAGAAAATTAAAACAAATTATCCGCTTTCTGAAAGAGCAAACGACGTAGACAGGTATCTTGCAAGATTGGGAAGTTTTTCGGAATAAAAAGCGCGAAGTTAAAAATGGCAATAGTCAACCAAACTCTTTATAGCATTGATACAGGCATTCTACCAAAGGATGCCTGTATCGTTATTGTACAAACCGAATGGAATCAACCGGTCGTTAGTAAGTTGCTCGACGGGTGTATTAGAATTTTGAAGCAATACGGAATTACAAATTATAAAGTAATCAATGTGCCGGGCGCTTTTGAAATCCCTTTTGCCATTAAAAATTGTTGGGAAACTTATCATCACGGTTTTGAAAAGCCAAAGGTGTTCATCGCACTGGGTTGTGTAATACGCGGTGGGACGCCACATTTTGATTATGTATGTAAAGCCATTACGGAGGGCGTTTTACAGTTAAATTTATTATTGCCCGTGCCTACCATCTTTGGTGTGCTTACTCTGGACAATCAGCAGCAGGCCGACGAACGAACCGGTGGTGTTCATGGAAATAAAGGAGAAGAGGCTGCATTATCGGCGTTAAAAATGATATCCCTTAATTATTCGAATTAAAAGGCTTCTTTTTTTGAAAATATTTTTTTTACATTTCTTCCAATGAAAGTTAAAATATTCATACCATGTTTTGTTGACCAGCTGTACCCTCAAACTGCTTTTAATATGGTAAGGGTTCTGGAGAAAGCGTGCTGCGATGTTTCTTATAATACAAATCAGACTTGTTGTGGGCAACCTGCTTTTAACGCTGGTTTTTTCGAGGAAGCAAAAAATGTGGCAACGAAATATTTGAAAGATTTTGACGGCACGGATTACATTGTAGCGCCCTCAGCTTCTTGTGTTGGTTTTGTAAGAAATTACTATTCAAAACTTTTTGAAGACTCTTCGCATCACAACCATGTAAAAGATCTTTCGTCAAATATTTTTGAATTCACAGAGTTTCTCACAAAGATTTTAAAGATTGAAAATTTCGGGGCCGAACTAAACGTAAAAGCTACCTACCATGATAGCTGCGCCGGCTTGCGTGAATGCAAAATTAAAGAAGGCCCCCGCAGCCTGCTGAGTAAAGTGAAAGGACTCAAGTTGGTAGAGATGGCTGACACAGAAACCTGTTGCGGCTTTGGAGGCACCTTTGCTGTAAAGTTTGACACAATCTCCAATGCGATGGCCGATCAAAAAATAAATCACGCGATAGATACCGGCGCTTCCCATATTATCTCTACAGACCTTAGCTGCCTCATGCATTTGCAAGGCATTATTACCAAAAAAGAATTACCGCTTACCACGATGCACATTGCTGACGTACTGTCAAGCGGCTGGGAAGCGTAAAGAAAATTTGTTCAGACAACTGAAAAATATCATGTATCAGTAAAGTAACAAATAATAAGATTTTTTGATTTTATTTTCACTTCAAACCAGTTGTAAAAGATTAGAATAGCCGCCTAAAAAAAATGGTACAGGCAAACACCTATACCATCTCAATAAATTGAAGTCCGCGGTTTCATTAATACAATAAAAAACTGCAAAGAGCGTTACATTCCTGTCATAAACGCGATAGCAGCCATTATAGCAAAAAATGTCAGAATGATGCCGATAGCAACGAATGTGTCATGCAATTCGACTGAGTGAATCTTTTTCATAAACCTGAAGTTTAAATGATTAAAAAATAAAGCGAGGATTTTACAGGAAAATTGGAAAGAAAAAGATTAATTAACTAGTTTATCGGGGAGAGGATTAATACGAATCTAATATTTATTTTTTATAAGTGCAAACTTTTTAATGAAAAAATTAGAAGGTATTCTCTTTTATCCCAATTTTTTTAACGCCAATCCTTAGGTGTTAAACCCCTAAGCCATCAATTTTTAGTCCTTCAAGATTGCGAACGGTGAACCAGGAAACAAAGAAATGTCCTGAAAATTAAAAATTCTTTTAAACTTATTACTGCTTACCCAACAACAAATTACGAATAATTTTTAAATATTATTTGATGATATCTATCTAGATTTTCCTAAGCTTTTATTTAGAAGGGAGTTTATCGCACTACTACTTTTATAATCCACCATTCCGTTAAAACGAAGGGCATGAATCGTAGAAGGTATCGTAAGACGCAAAGACTTGTCAGAAGCCATCCGCGCCTGGACGGACAGACGACTAAAAGCTCCCGTAGAAATAAAATTAAATATTTTTGCCAGGTTATCATCCCTTAAATCTCCCCACGGCAAGTCTACAAAGTCACTCGCCAACTGATCAGGAACAATACCGTTGAAGAAGCCTCCCTCATTGTTGGCATTTCTAGTTTCGAAATTGATCGCATACAAATCGGCAAGATGCTTTTCTACTCCCTTTGGAAAATCGGAAATAGAGAATGAAAAGAAACCTACCGGCTTTCCATAGGTCGTATCGCCGACCAGTTTTACATCCAGATAAGGTTTTAAGTTGTTTAGCGTTAATTCGCTGGCCGAAGCAGTATTGCCGGTTCCGATAAAAAATACATGAGCTAAATTCAAACTTCCCCCTCCGTTAAAAAGTACCTGTGACTCAAGTCCGATCTGGTTCGCAACTGCAGCTAACTTGTCATTGTACAAATAATTATACATGACTTTGCCAGCCACTGATGAGGGAGCGACAAGGCTATCAATATATTCCGCAGTAGCCACAGAGCCACCGCCATTATACCGGAGATCAACTATTAAGTCCAAAATGCCTGCTGCCGAGAACTTATTGAACACCCTGTCTAACTCTAATTTAGTAAGGGTGGGTCCGTTGGTATTCAATACGTTAGAAAATGTGTTGAAAACAAAATAACCGATGTTTTTTCCTCCAACAGAATAAACTGTGTCGAATAAAACAGGGTTGATGTCATAAACAGCTTTTGTAAGCGTACTGGTCTGAGTTTTTCCGTCCGGTGTTAAAAAAGTGAAAGAAGAAGTAGATGCATTATAAACCGCGTTGTTGACTTTTTGCACATTAGTTCCGTTGCTGCCATCGTAAGAAATATTATTATCCCCATTAATGGCAGTTATTTCCCATCCACGTGTAACGCCCACTTTCCCGGCGGGAGAATTTTTATCTGCAAACAAAACAAAAAGATAATACTTTCCATGACCATCTGATGCATAAGTTACCTGCATCCCCAAATCTCCGGCTACGCCTTGCTGAATTTCTCCGGCCACAGCCCCTGTTTTATCCAGAAAGCTATACCTATCGTACGGATTTCCGGTTGAAGGATTAATTGCATAAGTTTTCATGTTGGCCAACAAAACATCCGCAGAATCATAGTTGGAACTCAATGGATTTAATTTTGGAATCTTATTGTACCAATAATAAGTAGGAAGATAACCAGCACCGGACGTATCTCTACCACCGTACGCAAAACTTAAATTTACTTGCATAAGATTATACATCAGGTATGTAAGCGAGTCAGCATCAGACAGCTGCGCAGATTGATTTGCGGAGGTGGAATTATCTTTATCTTTTTTACACGAGGAGATTAAGGATATAAATGCTAAAACCAAAATATATAGGTAGCGGAAATTTCCTAAGTTTTTTTTCATATAAAAAAGGTAATGAATTTCAAGTACCAAAGTAACCAATTTAATGAAGAAATTGACTATATATTTCGACATTTTTTTCCGTAATTTAAAATCTGTTTTGTTTTAACATATTGCGTAACTAACAATTAATTTCCTTGTTTTAATTTGGTTATTAACGAATGAATTTAAATATGGTAAGCGTTATATTAAATTGATGGACGAAAGAATTCTATTGAAAGATTTCATAGTAATAAAGCTTTTGCAGTTTGTTATCTTTACAAAATTTAAAAAACAATAAATCAATTATTTATGGATCAACTGACACTAGGCGTAGGCACCAGGCTTCAGCATACGCAATACGGACCGGGGGCAATAGTAGGAGTGAGGCTGGCCAGTTATCTTATATCTTTTATTAATTATGGGATAAAAGAGATTGACAAAAAAGATACCAAGTTGGAAGAAATTATTCCTGAGAATGTTACCGTGGAACTGGAAACTACGAGTGAGGTGGAAAAATCACTCTTGAAAATACTCAGGCTTTGGGGTGATCCGTCCGAATTAGTGCCATTGGGAGATCGCTGGAAAGGTGGATCGATGATTTTGCAGCCTGCCGATGATAATCAAAAAGCTAAAGAAATTCCGATAGATATTTTCTTTCATAAAATAGTGATGCTGCGGGACAGGCTGCGCGTGATGGAACAACAAATCAACGCGCACAAAGTTTTGAGTGATGAAGAAAAAGTAAATCTTCAGCAATATATCACAAGAATCTATGGAACACTAACGACGTTTAATGTGCTGTTTAAGAATAAAGAGAATTGGTTTGTTGGCGATAAAGGAAGTGCCGAATAAGTTGAGTGATTAAATGATCAATATTCAAGTTTGGTAAGAATCAATTCTATTTTCTTTTAATCACCATCTTCTCATTGTCCTCATCATTTACTTTTTCAAAAAAGTGAAACACTTCCGCAAGTTTACCTGCGGGAATAATGTTGTGAGTGAATTGAAGAAGTGTTATTGATGTAATAGTGTTGGCCTTTTCATCGTAAAAATATTTCGTTTGAAAAATGCCATAATCTGATGAAATATCTCTTACGATTTTCATTTCTTTTTAAAGGCTATTTTTTCATCTAAAGCGCTGTATAATTTTTTATAAAATTCTTCTAACTGGGGATAAACTTTTGCATCATAATAGGACCTTTTATAATTCAACATAATTCGGAAGCTCAATACGCTGTCGCTCATCCCGAAATACTTTTCCAACACGATACTCGAATCAGGCATTGCTAAGTGTAAATCTGAAGGTAAACTAAATAAGTAACCTTCAGGTACTGCTACCGTTCCTTCAATTTTAAAGGATTGTTTATAATTAAAATCAATATCTGTATTTCTTTCACTCGTTACAAAGGGATCGTTTTTAAAACCCTGGAAGAAGTTGACCGTGAATGAATCATGGCCTTCCTTTGAGGTGAATGGCATTGCAAAGTCAAATTTCTGTTCAAAGGCAACTGAATCCATATCGGCCCCCTCCACCTCAATGTTTTTAATTTGCATAAGGCTGTCTCCGGCTTTGTAATAATTAACGAAGGAACTGGTGTCTTTTCCCCAAACTTCTAAAACTTTATTTTTTGCATAGTCGTAACTATTTATCACTGCCTTACCCGTTAATGAATCACTCGGGTTAATTCTTATGTTAATTAAAACATCATTCCTTAGCACGTTATTATTATCGGATAGAATGATCCAACCGCCATTGGTATTGTCTGCAATGTACGCGTCATTGTTCAATACGCTACAAGGTACGTGGTAGACCGGATTGTACCTGTCTGCGGCATCTAAGATGTATTTTTTATCGTCGATTACTGCGCAAACCATTGTGGTATTGAACTGCTGCAAAAATGGATATTCGGTATTGACGGTGCCATTATCTTTGGTGCTTACCAGCAGTGGATATGCATGAATGCCCTGATCTCTTAATAAGTTAATGACTATAAAATTTATGTCCGTTTCATTGCCCTTTTTTTTATCCCATGCCTGCCTCGCGCCTGATGCAGGATAAATTCCTCTATCACCATTCCAAGTCATTCTGTTTGCTACAAAATGATAGATCGTTGACATCTTTTTATAATCTCCGGTTGCAGTTACTAAAAGATCGTCCAGTTTTTTAGTGTGGGGAATTTTTTTTGAAAACTCGCCACCAAAATCGGGATTACCCAATAGTCCGGTAGTGAGTTCAGGCCAGGTGGCACTCAGTTCTTCTTTTTCGCCGCTACCGTACTTTACTCCTTTTAAACGAAATACGACACGCTGAAAATAATCGGTGGCCGCACCCATGAACGGCTCGTCTCTCAACCCAAGAACATTTTCA
>Ga0207933_1000719_pt1 | contig 29400 bp, 31 predicted proteins | sample NGESurdeep092012_4_FD_184488 | JGI IMG/M metagenome (GOLD analysis project Ga0207933, IMG submission 184488) | Arctic peat soil microbial communities from Barrow, Alaska - NGEE Surface sample F53-3 deep-092012 (SPAdes) | ecosystem: Environmental > Terrestrial > Soil > Wetlands > Peat ... | reverse complement strand
GCTGCCCAGGCGTCGCCGCAGACGTCCCTCCTATCCCAGAACAGTATGGAACAAGGGCGCCAAATACCCCAATCGCCAGAGATGACCGCCCTATGCCAGAAAAACTATATGGCATTAGGCTGAAGCCCGCCCCACGTCACTACGGGTATTGGCGGTTACGGAACAGATCCCGCCACCGGTTTACTTCCGTATAGAAATCCCTTTCCGGGCAGCTACCGGGGATATCTGGCTGAACATCGATGTCGAGGCCCCGCACTTCTTCCAGATAGCGGAACAGGCGGGCGATCATGGACGCGCCCCAGTCCACATCCTGATAGAAGCCGCTGCAATGGAACCCGGATAAATGAACCGGGTGGTTGCCGCTGAAATTCACTTCAATGACACGGAATTCACCCGCGGCGGTCACGGCGATATCCCAGCCGAGCAGTGAACCGTTCACGATGCCCGCAGGCAGGCGGTCCAGCAGATTCTGCACGAAGGCGTTCGGAAGATCGCGTTCGCCGGGAATGTTGCCCGTGCCGAAGCGATGGAACGTCATGTCTTCCACGACATCGTTTTCGATACTGTGGACCCTGTATTCCTTTTCGATCGGAATGCGTTCCTGAAGAATGAACGGCTCCTCGCCGATGGGTACCGGGCCGCCTCCGTTGAAGTGCGCCGTTTCGCCGAAGATCGCCGGAGGAATATCGAACCGGCCCTGTTCGCCCGAGGAGTGGCCGAGGACGGCCTTGATCACGTATTTTCCATCGAACGCGGCCGCCGCGCGGGCTGCTACCGCTTCTCCGCGGTCGTTGCCCGCGAACCGGCGGAAACCGCAGGTGACGGGGACCGCTCCCGGAACGTAATGGTTGAGAATGAGCGCCTGCACCAGTTTGTGATCGAGCCGCCAGGCGAAGACGCGATTCTCGTCGAACCCGAGAGCCGCGCTCAGTTGCCTGATGGGCAACGCGCGAAACGTGCTGCGCATGCCGGACATAAAAGGCGCGGCTTCGGACAAGCGCAGGAAGATTTTCCCGGGATTCGGGCTTTGCCGGGGGGCGTCGATCCGCTCGATTTTCGCGATCGGACACGCCGCCTGGGCAATTTCAGTTTCAATCCATGTGGCCAATTTCTGAATTTAAACGAAAAGGTATTGTCCGCGCTATGCTTCATTCTTTGGATGCGAATCTTCGTGACGACGTCGGACTACTACAATCCGCTGCTGGCGGGATTTTGCCATCTGTTCAATCGCAACTGGCCGGGGGTCCAGCCGGTAACGATTCTCTGTTATGAACGGCCGGATGCGGCTTTGCCAGGAAACTTCAGTGTGCATTCCCTGGGTGCGGCGGCGGATTTCGGAGGCGAGGTTCAGGAGTGGTCGCCGGGACGGCGCGGCCGGAAATTCCAGGAGCCATACCCGAATCCACGCTGGACCGATAGCCTTCGCCCCTTTTTCGAGAGCCTGCCCGAAGAGCCGTTTATCCTGCTTCAGGTGGACTATTATCTGCACCTGCCGGTGGAACTCGGTAAAATCGAAATCCTGTGGAAATACCTCGCACGGGAGGATGTCGTGAAGATCGATCTCGCGCGGGACAGGGCTTTTTTCCCGCACGAAAGCTATGCGCGCGAGGAAGGAATGGAGATCGTGGTGAGCAGCCAGACCGCGCCCTACCGGACTTCGCTTCTGCCGGCCATCTGGAAGCGGGACTATTTTCTCAAGCTGCTCAAACCCGGCCGCAGCCCCTGGACCTTCGAGACCATCGGGATGACCGAGATTTTGAACGACGGAAAATCGATCCTCGGCGTGGATCAGCCGGTGTTCGGCCCGGTGCCGTATCTGAACGTCTACTACTCCGGGAAAGTGAACTGGCAGCAACTGGGGCAACTCGACCCGGAGACGCTGCAGGATATGACGCGGCGCGGCATGATCGGGGTGGGATGGAACGGGTGGGTCGAGCGCCAATGAAGGTATATGTGACCACTTCGGACTGGTATAACCCGCTGGTCCCTGCCTTTGCGTGGCTGTTCAACCGGTACTGGTCGGAATCGCAGGAAGTGGTGATTCTCTGCTACACGCCGCCCGAGTGCGATCTGCCGGACAATTTTTCGGTGCAATCGCTGGGCAATCCGGTGGAGTTTGGCAACGATCGGCCGGAATGGTCGCCCGGCCGGCGCGGCCGAAGGTTCGACGAACCCTATCCCACGCCGAAGTGGAGCGACAGCCTGAAGCGCTGGATCGAGCGGGTGGAAGATCAGGCTTTCATCCTCCTGCAAATCGACTATTTCATCCACAGGGACGTCAATCATCGGCAGATCGAGATTCTGAAGACGTATCTGCCGCGGCAGGATGTGGTCAAGATCGATCTTTCGGCCGACCGGTATCACAACCCTCACCATCATTTCGCTTCGGAGGATGGCTTCGACATCCTGGTCAGCGATCAGAAATCGCGTTATCGATCCTCTCTGCAGGCGGCCATCTGGAAGCGCGATTATCTGGCCGGAGTGCTGAAGCCCGGGCGCAGCCCGTGGGATTTCGAAAAGGCCACGATGTATGAACAGATGGACGATGGAGGTCTGATTCTCGGGGTGGCGCAGCCGGAACTGGGGCCCGTCCCATACTTGAATGTCTACGGTGGCGGGCGGACCAATTGGGAGCAACTGAACAAACTGGAACCGGCGATCCTCGGGGAATTGCAGGAGCGGAGGATGATCGGCCCGCATTGGAACGGTTGGGAGGACCCGGCTGGATGGAAGCGATGCTAGCCTGCTTCCGCCCGATGGGTTTGCCGTTTCAAATCGCTTCGAACAGCCAGGCGGTGATCGACGCGGCAACCGACGTGTTCGGTGGCTATGGCGTCTGCGATTCGGGTGAATCGCCGGAATTACGCTGCTCCCTGATGGAGATCGAAAAACCTGACGAATCGGCTGACCCTCAATATGAGGTGACACCCGGCGAAGCCTTCGTCAGGTTCGGAGACTCCGGCGGGACATGCATTACGGTGGACCGCCTTCGCGGCGAAGCAAGCGGGACCGTTGCGGCGAATCTCGTCAGCCGCCCCGCCGCGTTGCGTTATCACGTGCTGCAATTCATTCTGTCGACCATGCTGGCGCCGCGTGGATTCCTGGGCATTCATGCGGCGGCGTGCGTGCGCGGCGGGCGGGCGATTTTGCTGCGAGGCCCGAGCGGATCGGGCAAAACGGCGGTAGCTTATGCCTGCGTCAAAGCCGGATGGCAGACGCTGGGCGAGAGCGTGGTCTGGATCGATACTCGCACGGGCGAAATCCGGGGGATGCCGTGGTACTTTCATTTTCCGCGGGGATCGCAAACTTTGTTCCCGGAATTGCCGCCCGAGCCCGCGATTGTGGCCGGGGGACGCGAGCGGCTGGAGATTGAAATGGAATCCGTCCGGAGGGGCAGCACGGTGACGCGCGCAGTTCCAGCGGGAGTTGTGTTCCTGCGGGAGGGGCGGCCTTTCGCGCCGTTGACGCGCGAGCAGGCCATAGCCGAGTGGCCGCGGGGGGCGGCGGGGATGGAGACCGATTTTCCCGAGTATGACCGGCATATCGCGCGTCTGACGCAACTGCCTGCCTGGGAACTCGCCCGCGGGTGCGCGCTCAGGGCTCCGGCTCTGCTCGAAAGGGCCGCGTGGTAACTTTCTTCACCTGCACGGTCTATCCGGACATCGCGCGCATCTGGTATGCGTGTCTCCAGCGGGCTGTTCCCGAGGGCGAGGCGCGCTATGAGATTTATCACGATTCGGACATGTGCCGGATCGATCCGGCGCTCTTTCCGGGAGCTACGATTCTGGGACAGGCCGAATCCCGGAGAGATTTTCAGGAAGCCTACAATGACGCGCTCGCACGGGTCACAACGCCCTGGCTCGCGTTTGTGGACAGCGACGTTTACTGGATTTCGAGCGCACTCTGGGGCGCGATCAAGGAACAAATGGCGGATCCGCGCGTGGCCGCCGTTTCCTGCGTGCGGCGCAACCATCGTGCGAGCACGGGAACGTTCTCCGTCGTGATCAAGGCGGACATCTATCGTGAGGTGCTGCGGAACCTTCCGGAGGGATTCCTGCCGGCCAGCGAACATATGGACCCGGCACTCCCCTATGAGGCGTGGAAATGGTACGACACGGGCGATCTGGCGACGGAAGCCGTCGTACGCGCGGGGTGGGAAGTGCGTTTTCTCGATTCTGAAACCACGGGCGACCTGGTCATGTTCCGCAACATCACTGTTTTTCGCCTGCCCGCCGAATGGGTCGGCCTGGAGGCGCTGTCGAAGATCGAGGGGCGATACTTCTGGCGTGGTTATACCGGCAATCTGGCGCTCAAGTATCTGCATGACCGCCTGTTTCCGGCAGGCCCCGCATATCGCGTTCCGGTGCGCCCGTGGCTGGTATTGCGCAAGCTGGTTCGCGGGAATCCGAAAGAAATTTTCTGGCGGCTGCGGCTGATGGCGGAAAGCTGGAAGGGAGCGGAAAGAGTCAGGCGTTTCGCGCGGGGCAGGAACGGGGCAGGGAATCAGATCGACAGAAAATGACCGAGCTTTTCTTTCTTGGTCCGCAGGTAATCGAGAGAGAACTCCGAGGGCTCCATTTCGATCGCCACGCGCGCCTCGATATCCAGGCCCGCCGCTTCGAGCGCGCTGATTTTCAGAGGATTGTTCGAGAGCAGGCGCAGCCGCGTGACCCCGAGATCCCACAGAATTTCGGCGCATTGAGCATAGTTCCGCAGGTCGATTCCCAGGCCCAGGCGCTCGTTCGCCTCCACGGTATCCGCGCCGCCATCCTGCAGTGCATAGGCGCGCAGTTTATTGAGCAACCCGATACCGCGGCCCTCCTGCATCTGGTAGACGATGACGCCTTCGCCTTCCTCCGCAATCATCTCCATGGCGCGCCGGAGTTGGGGGCCGCAATCGCAGCGGCTGGATCCGAAGACCTCGCCGGTGAGGCACTGGGAATGAATTCTGACCAGAGGGGACGGAGCGGCGGCCAGATCGCCGAGGCAGAGTGCGACGAACTCTTCGGTACCCTCGCGGGATTTGTACCCTTCCAGACGAAAGCACCCCATCGGAGTGGGTAGCGCCGTGGTTGCGACTCTTTCGACGGACAAGGGACGTTTCATCGTTTATCGGGCAATGATCTTCGAATATAGCAACAAAACCAGGGCTTGAGGCTAAGAAATATCGTGAAATCGGGAGGGTAGTTGCGTTATGATTACTCGCAAACCCAGCGGCACCGGGAAAAATTATGGATTTCACAACCGTCGAAGACGCAGTATGCGCATTTGCCCACGGCGAATTTGTCATTGTAGTGGACTCGAATGAGCGCGAAGACGAAGGCGATCTGGTGATTGCGGCGGAAAAAGTGACCCCGGAGAAGATTGCCTTCATGGTGCGCCACACGAGCGGGCTGATCTGCGCGCCGATGACGGCCGAACGGCTGGATGCGCTGCGGATACCCCTCATGCTGGCGCATAATACCGAAAAGCACGGCACGGCTTTCACCGTTTCGGTGGATGCGCGCCAGGGGACGACGACGGGTATTTCCGCCGCCGACCGGGCCGGCACCCTGTGTGCTCTCGCCAATCCGGCAAGCGTGGCGGCCGACTTTCTGCGGCCAGGGCACGTGTTTCCCCTGCGGGCCCGCGCGGGCGGCGTCCTTGAGCGGGCCGGCCATACCGAAGCGGTGATCGATCTGGCGCGTCTGGCCGGAGTGGGACACGTGGGCGTGATTTGCGAACTGGTCCGGGACGATGGCGAAATGCGGCGCTATCCCGACCTGGTCGACTTCTCGCGGCTGCATCGCATTCCCCTGCTGTTGATTGAAGATCTGATCGGGTATCGGATGGAAATGCAGGCCTCGGCGGTGAGCGCGGGAGCGTAATTTATGATTCGGCTGAAAGCCGCGCTCTTCGCCGATTTGAACGGAACTGTCGAAGGGCTGCGGTCGGCGCTCCAGAATGCCATCGAGCTCGAGCACGCGACGATTCCTCCTTATCTTTACGCGCTCTACTCCATCAAACCGGGCACGAACCTCGAGATCGCCGGGCTGATCAAATCCATCGTGAATCAGGAAATGCTGCACATGGCTCTCGATTGCAATATTCTGAACGCCATCGGAGGCACGCCGAAGATCGACGATCCCTGCTTTGTCCCGAAGTATCCCGGGCCGCTGCCGGGCGGGGTGGAAGACGATCTGATTGTGCCCCTCGCGCCATTCTCGAAGCAACTCCTGAACGATGTCTTCATGGCGATCGAGGAGCCCGAAGACCCGATTCATTACCCGGTGCTGGAACTCCTGGCCGGAGAGGCGCCGCGCCAGGAAACGATCGGCGAATTTTACGCGGGCATCGTCGATCAGATTCGGAAACTCTCGAAAGACGGCATTTTCGCCGGCGATCCGAAGAGGCAGCTGGCCACCGGTTTTCCGCCGCTGCAAACCATCCAGGTGCACGATGCGGCGACGGCCGTCGAAGCCATTGAACTCATTGTGAGGCAGGGAGAGGGCACGAAGGATTCGCCGCTCGATCCGGAGCATGGCCTGGCGCATTACTACAAATACGCCGAGATCTATTACGGCAAGAAGTTGATTCCCAATCCGAATCCCGCGCCGGGCGCTCCGGATTATGTCTATGGCGGCCACGGGATCGCGTTCGATCCGGCGGCGGTGTGGCCGGTGGTTACGAATCCCGATCGCCACATCTATCCGCCCGGGTCGAAAACGGGCCAGCTGAATCATGCGTTCAACTCGACTTATACGGCTCTGCTGAAGTCCCTGCAACTGGTATTCAGCGGGGAACCGGACCGGCTGGGGCCCGCCATCGAACTGATGCTGGAAATGCAGGCTCAGGCGAGGGTGCTGATGTCCACGGAAACGGTTCCGGGCCAGACCGCCGGGCCGACTTTCGAATATACGCCCGGAAAGCAATAGACAAAATATGGCGAAGAGCAATTGGTGGATGTATCACGGCGATCCCGGGCACACCGGTTCGGTGGATGGCAGCCGGATTACCTCGCGAACGGTGAGTTCACTCGCGCTTCTGCACGATATCGATGTCCCCGGTCCGGTGTTGTCGGTTCCGGCCATCGTGGATGGGTTCGTTTATGCGGGCCTCGCGAACAGCCACGAGGCGGCCGGGGCGAATGGCGGCGTCTTCCTGAAAATCGATGCCGCGAGCGGACAGACGGTGGCGCGGTTCGACTGGGCGATCGATCCCGCGGAGGGCGACACGCACGGTTTCATGGGCATGGGCTGCACCCCGGCCGTAACCAATGGCAGCGTTTATTTCAGCGCCTTCGATGGCAAGGTCTATTGCCTCAAGGCGAGCGATCTGAGCAAGCAATGGGTCACCGATCTCCGGCATCCGGACCCTGTTCACAACCAGCCGGTCTCCAATGTGGGGGCGCCCGGTTATCCGCCGGCGGCGGGATGGAGTTCGCCGGTCGTGGTGGCCGATATCCTGAATGGCTGCGTCTTCGTGGGTATGGGCGAAGGCGAGAATCCGGCCCTGTTCGGGTTCGTGTTCTGCCTCGACCTGACAACGGGCAATGTGAACTGGATCTACTCCGTATGCCAGTTTGCGGAGGGTGTTCCCAACCAGCCGAATGTGCTGCCGCCGAGCGTGGTCACGGGCGATCTGGCGGCGCCCTTCACGGTGGGTCCGGTGGATCCCGCGATTCGCGGATGTTCGGTCTGGTCGTCCATCGCTTACGACGACAATCTGGGCCGGCTCTACTGCACGACGGGCAATCCGGTGCCCGATTCCGCGCTGCCCGCGAAAGGCTTTTCGAACGGTGTGCTGGCTCTCGACGCAACCAGCGGCGAGTTTCGCGGATTCTTTCAACCGCCGCCCGAGAGTAGTTACCGGGCAACCGACGTCGACGTGGATTTCGGCGGGTCGGCAGTGCTTTTTACGGCTAACGGACGCCGTCTGGTAGCAGCCGGCTGCAAGAACGGCGGCTTGTTCGTGCTGGATGCCGCGAGCCTGGAGCTGGTGCGCTGGCGGCAGTTGCTGCCCTATTACAACGACGGCAGGCAGATTCCCACGGTGGACCCGCATGTCGGGCCCAACGATTCCAGGCTCGATCCATCGGTTCCGAACCGCATGTCCGACGAGGAAGATCAGGAAAACTATTCCGGGACTTACAGCACGCCGGCCATTCATTACGCGCTGGGACGAATTTTCATCGGCATCGGGGGCAATAACTACCACAACGTGCAGGCGGGCATCGACTATGCGACCACGCCGTTCCTGCGCGCGATGAATTGGGAAACGCTGGATGACGCGTGGGCCATGGACAACAGCGATCCGCGGCTCTATATTGAGCCACAGCCGCCCATGTACGGGACGCCGGGCGAATCGGGGTTGAGTTCGCCAGCCGTGGTCAACGACGTGGTCTTCTGCTCGACGTCGAAGGTGGCTGTCTACGCGTTCGATGCATTCAGCGGGAAGATGCTCTGGGAAGACCGGCTGGGCGTGCAGACCGGCGGCATGAACGGCGGCTATGGATATTGCATGGGGCCGGCAGCTTCCGGCGATTACGTGGTCGCGGGGGCGCTGGTCTTCGGGAAGCGCGGCGGTGTGCTTCGGATCTATTCCCTGCCGGGGACGGCCGGCTGATGACCGGGGCGATCCTGACGGTTCTGCTGTTCGGGGTGCTGGCGGGGCTGGATAACCTGCAGGTGTGTTCGTCCATCGGGCTGCTGCCGATGGCCCCCGGACGCAGGCACCGTCTTGCGATGGCGTTCAGTGCGTGCGAGATGGCCGCGCCGATTGCGGGTCTTGCGGCGGGACACGCAGTGCTCGCGGTCATCGGACCTTACGCGCGCATCGCGGCGCCAATGGCGATGATTCTGTGCGGCATCGCCGTTTTCATTGCGGCGATGCGTGAAAAACCGGTGAGCGACAGCCCATTGCTTTCCGGCCTGCCGGTTTCGTTGAGCCTCGATAACCTGGTGGCGGGATTTGGCATCGGCGCGCTGGCTTGTCCCGTCTGGATTGCGGCGCTTCTGATCGGTACGGTGAGCGCGGCGATGTCCTGCGCGGGGCTTTACGGGGCGGCCGCGATACGGTTGCGGCTGCGCGTGCCGGTTGAACTCGCAGTGGGCCCGTGGATGTGCATTATCGCTATCCGGATGCTTGTGGGGAGGTTTTGATGACTTCGTCCGTCTCGTTTGAGAAAGACATTGTTCCCGTTTTCCGCCAGTTTAGGGGACCGATGATGTGGCGGCTGGATCTGACGAAGTATGAGGACGTAAAAGCCAATGCATCCATGATCTACGGCCAGATTTCCTCGCACAGTATGCCGCCGGGGCCGTTCCCGCCTCTGACCGCGGGTCAGATCGCGATGTTCAGGGCGTGGATGGATGGCGGCTACCCCGCGTAGGATTCACGATGCTTTCCTGCGCTCCAGATCCGCGATGCGGTCTTCAACGGCTTGAACGCGATCGTCGAGCGCGCCTACTACGGCATGGCTCTGCCGATAACGCGCATCCGCGGTACGCGCCCACTTCCAGAATTCTCCGAGCAGGTGCGTTTCCACAGCTTCCGTGTGCTCGCGCAACTCACGTTTCATGTTGTCGAGATACTGCTTCAGATCTTCGTCCATGTCAGGCCGCTATCCGAACATCAGTATAGCGTCGAAGCGTCAGGGCGCTCAGTCTGGCCGCTTCATTGCCCGAATACGTGATAAAGCACTCCGACCCGGATGGAAATCCCCGGATTGGGGAAGCCGATGTATTCGTGGTATTTACTGTCGAACAGGTTGTCGCCCCTCAGATAGACCGAGAGTTTCCCGTTCAAGTCGTAATTCGCCGAAAGATTGGTGTTGGAATAACCTCCGACGCTGGTTATATCCGGCACGGGGACCTGAAAATCGTATCTGCGGCCCATCCATTGCGTCTCCAGACGCGAGCGCAGGCGGGACGAAATCTTCCAGTCGAGATGAATGCCTCCATTCGCGTGCGGTGTATCGCGCAGAGGCTCCGTGGTGTTCTGCAGGTTCCAGACCATATACGAAATATCGACCCCGAATTTAACCTTCGCGGTTGGCGCGTAATCGGTCCCGAATTCGGCGCCCTGCGTGAGCGCGTGGCTGCGGTTGAGCAAGTGGAACGTAGCGGTACTGAAATCGACCAGATCGGTGAAATCGTTCCGGAAATACGTGGCCGATACCGTGACGCGGGGCCGTTTGAATGCCTGCTCCACGCCCGCGTCGAACGATCGGCTGCGCTCCGGGCGTAACGAGGGGTTGCCAACCACCGGATTTCCCAGCGCATAAAACGACGGCAGTTTGAAACCCTTCGCCCAGCTCGATTTCAGGCGCGGGCCACCCTCTTTCGTCAGCCATGACACTCCCACGCGGGGCGACGTTACCTCTCCGTAACCTTCCGTCTTATCGAAGCCGAATCCGGCGGTCACCGTCAGCCTTGCCGTGGAATATTGCAGCTCCGAGTTGGCCAGCAGCGAGGTGCGCCCGATGCGAAACGATTCGGGGATGGTTGCGTTGAGAAATCCGACCGTGCTGCCCTGCTCGTCGCGGACTCCCACTCCGATATTGGCGGAAAGATTCCGATGGAAGTTGAAATGGCTCGTCGCCCCAAAGTGCGTGCGCGTGAAATCGGTGTAGCTGGTGGAAGAGGGCAGGGAATTGTACGTGGGCGGAATCCGGTCGAGCACCGCGGGGCTCGCATTGTTTTCAGTGCGGTTGACGCGGTCGAGATCGATACTGTAAGTCCACCAGGGCCGGACTTCGCCTTTGAAACTGGCGCCCAGCAGTAATTCCACGGCGTGATCGCTGACGGGCTGGCGCAGAATGGACAGCTCAGGGCCGCCGCTCCCGGCAGGAAAGCCTGCGCTCTCGTCGTTGGTATAGCGGGATTCGAATTGCAGCACGCGGTTCCGGCCCAGCGCGATGCTCCCGTTGAACGAGGCCGAGCCTACCGAATAGCCGTCGTTCAAAACCTGCTGGCCGACATCGAGAAAAGAGCCCGACGCCGAATATTGCAGCGCTTTCCAGGTGCCCGCGGCGCTGACTTTAAATTGCCTTCGCAGGAAATTCCCCAACTCACCCGAGACGTCCAGCAGCGACTTGCGCGCGCCCCGGCGAGAAATGAAGTTGATCACCCCGCCGATTGCATCCGAGCCGTAAACGGACGAAAGAGGGCCGCGGACAATCTCCACCTGTTCGATGTTGTCGATCGGCAGGCTGGAAAAATCGAACGAGCCTCCGAGCGTAGTCGTGATGTCGTTGACCGGGATGCCGTCGATCGTCACCATGGTGAAATTGGGTTTGCCACCACGAATTGTGATGGTAGTGAGCCCCCCCGAAGCGCCGCTTTGCGCGATCTGCAGAAAGGGCGCGGCGCGCAACAGGTCCGCCGCGTTTTCCGCGTGGCTGCTTTCGATATAATCGCGGGTCAGCACGGTGACCGATGCCGATGTGGATGCGAGCGGCATTGCCTGCGCCGTGACGGTGATGACATTGGGGTTGTCCGTGACGTCGCCCGGCGCTGTCTGGCCCTGCGCCGCGGCTGCCAGGCCGAAGTATAAAATCCCTGCCATACTCCATCGACGATTCATCGCGGTTCCCCCACACTTCGTACGATTCTCTCCGATTTATGCGGATTTGTGTGGAAGTATTTTCCACTGCCCCCGCCGTGCCCATATGTGCTACGATTCGTCCTTTATCGCTATGCTGGAACAATCCCTTCAAACATTTCAGGAACAGGTGGAGACCTCGCTTCAAAATGTCAACGCGTTGACCCGCCGTTTGAAAAAATTGAGCGGGGCGGCCCATGCCGGAGACCTGCGGGAAATCGCAAAAGGTCTGGGTGAAATCGACGCTGTTGCGGCGGCGGCCCGCGATCTGGTGGGCAAACTGGAGTTCGGTTTCGATGAAGAGAGTTACTTTCCCGACGGGTTCCTCCGGGAGATCGTCGAAGCTTCCACCGCGGCGGGCATGCGGGTCTTTGCGCTGGATGGCAAGCTCTACTGCTATCCGCTGCTGGTGCGGGTGAAGGCGGCTGAGCGCTCCGTCCAGATCGGGAAGAAGACCGAGCGTGGCGTTCGTCCCTCGGCGCTTCTCGCCAGACTGCGCGCGATGCAGACCAGGCCGGCGCGCTTCAAGCCCGAGAGTTTTCTGGAATTGCTGCACAAAGTGTGGAAACGCTGCATGCGTGAAGACCGGCCGGTGGTGCCGTTGAGCGAAATTTACGACCTTCTGACGCTGATGCCGGGCAGCGCGCGGGATTATACCCGCGAAGAGTTTGCGCGGGACCTGTATCTGCTTGACCGCAGCGGCGTCAACCGGAGCCGGGACGGCTACGCGCTCAGCCTGCCCGCCAGCACCGGAACGCGCAATGCCGCGGCAACCTTCGTCTGCATCGCGGAAGACGGTTCGGAGAAACGATACTACGGGCTCGGCTTCGAGAGCACGGCGGAGACGGCCGGATGACGGAATGGCTTCAGGCGATCGACCGCGAGTATCTGGGGGATTACATCCTCGCGGGCGGAGGCAGCGTGAAATTCGGGATCGGCCCGCCCGGCGCGGCGAGGGAGGCCTTCGACGAGCTTGAATCTCTGGCGCTCCGGCGCGGTTTCCTGTTCATCGAACTGGGCGCCGCGCAGACGAAATTGAACCGTGCCGATCAGATCTTCTTCGACGTGGCGAAGCATATCGACTGGGACGGCATGGCGCGGAATTATCTGGCCGCGGCGTTTGAAAAACACGGCTTGCGGCTTGCGGAATCCAGTCATCCTTTCGATCTGGCCGCAATCGCCGCAGCCGCCGGGATCGACGAATCCGTGGTGCGCGGGTATCTCAAGGACGCACTGCTGCATCTTTACCAGGATTACGCGATGTGCCAGGAGTTCCGTCTCGCCATGATGCAGTTTTGCCGCGCGCGGATTGCCGGTCTGGAGCATTCGAGCCCGGCCGTGAAGAGCTGGCTGCAGGGGGAATTGCGGCGCGTATCCGAAGTGAAGGGCGCGAAACTGTTCCAGAAGATCGGCCGGCAGAATGGGCGCCTGATGTTACAGTCGCTCACATACTGGCTGCGGCGGAACGGCGTGCCGGGGCTGGTCCTGACCGTCGATCTGGGCCGTTGTCTCGATAACCCGCGAAGAGCGGATCGCGGCGCAGGCTGGTATTACTCGTCCGGCGCCCTGACGGAGGTGTACGAAGTGCTGCGGCAGCTGATTGACGGCGCTTCGAATCTCCCCGGGACATTGATCGCCGTCTTTGCGCCTGGCGTTTTTCTGTCCGATGAAAAACGCGGCGTGGATCGTTATCAGGCGCTCAAAATGCGGATTTTCGACGATGTGCGCAACCGCGGACGGCAGAATATTCTCGCGCCCCTGGTTCGTCTCGGCGAGGAGGCGATATAAATGATGACATCCGCGGCCGGCGGGAAGTTCGCCGCGAGAAGCGCGATCGAAGCCCTGCGTGCCGGCGTGCCGAATCCTTACAGCGTGCGCGCGCTCGGTTGCGAGCAGCCGCGCGTGGAACTGGAGTTTATCCAGCAGCTTGAGACGCCCGCGCATGCCGGCCGCGGTCTGGTGATCCGGGGAGACTTCGGCACGGGGAAGTCGCATACGCTCGAATACCTGCGCGAAATCGCGCTCGAACGAAAGTTCGTTTGCAGCCAGTTGTATATCAGCAAGGAAACGCCGCTGCACGATCCCGTGAAGCTCTTCCAGGCGGCGGCGGAAAGCGCCGTGGCTCCCAACCGCGCGGGCTCCGCGTTCGGCGAGATTGCCAATCAACTGGTATTCAACTCGCAGCCTTACAGGGCGTTTGAACGGTGGACCAATCAGGCTTCGACGGGTCTAGACGCGCGTTTTGCGGCTTCGCTGCTGCTGTTCGAACGGTTTCAGTCCGACCATGAATTCCGCGACCAGGTTATTCGTTTCTGGGCGGGAGGAAAGCTGCCATTGCCGGATCTGAAATCGCGGCTGAAGCAGATCGGCGAAACCTTTACGCCGCCGCTTGCGAACCAGCGGGAACTGGCTATTCAGCGGTTCCGGTTCGCCAGCCGGCTGACGCGCGCGACGGGCTATTCCGGCTGGGTCATGCTGATCGACGAAGTGGAATTGATCGGGACCTATAGCCCTCTGCAACGCGCCAAATCGTATGTCGAAATCGGCCGATTGACGACCGCGCAGGATGACCCGGGCATGGCTGCAATCCCCGTTCTGGCGGTGACCGAAGATTTCACGCAGGTGGTTCTCGAAGGCAAGCGGGATCTGGAAAAAATACCGGCAATGCTCCAGGAACGCACCCAGTTCGCAGGCACGCCGGATGCCTCGCTGGCTTTATCGGGCATGCGGATTCTGTCCGAAAAGGGCATCTCGCTCAAGCGGCCGGGCGAGGGCGCGCTCGACGAAACCCTCGGCCGGATTCGCGCACTCTACGGGCAGGCTTACGACTGGGAGCCGCCCACGCACTCCGATTATGAAAGGGCCAGGATCCGGCGCGAGCAGAGCACTCCGCTGCGCGCATATATCCGGCGCTGGATCACGGAATGGGATCTGCGCCGGCTGTATCCGGACAGCGCCCCCGATATTGAGACGGAAGACTGGCGCACGGACTACAGCGAGGATTCCCTGGATGAAGAGACGCCAAGCGACCGGAGCCTGATCGATGACGTTCTGGGGGATATTTGAAGCCCGCCGCTACTGTTTCGCCTGTTTGCGGAAATCCAGAATCAGCCGCATGACACGCTGCTCCAGATCGTCACGCACCGCGCGGTAAACTTTCGCCGCCGATCGATACGGATCCGTCACTTCCCAATCGACCGATGCTTCGGGCGCGGGTCCGGGCAACCGGAACCCGGCCATATTGACCACCAGGTCGTAATTCTTCACGGCAAGAGGATCGTAGCGGGTCGGCACGTGGCGCGAAATGTCCACGTTCACTTCCAGCATGATTGCCGCGGTCTCGGGCGCGAGCTTCTGCGTTGGCGCAAGCCCCGCGCTCGATGCGGTCAGCACGTCGCTGCCGTAGTGATTGGCGAAACCTTCCGCCATCGGGCTTCTGCATGTATTGCCGATACACACAAACAGCACCCGCTTCAAAGCTTGCTTAGGAATAATTTGTGCACCCGTGAATCCTGTGTGAGTTCAGGATGAAATGTTGCAACCAGATGCCGGCCCTGTTCCACCAGCACCGGGTCGCCTTCATATTGTGCCAGAACCCGCACACCGGGGCCCGCACGGCGAATGATCGGCGCCCGGATGAAGACCGCTTCCATGTCGCCCGCGCCCGCGCGCCGTTGAAATTCGGCGCCCGGCTGAATGCTGGCCACGCGGCTGTCGATCTGGCGCCCGTAGCCATTCCGCTCCACCGTCAGGTCGATCGCGCCAAGGCTCTCCTGCGCCGGATTCAGCACCTCCTTCGCCAGCAGAATGGCGCCAGCGCAGGTGCCGAAAACGGGCTTTTCGCGCGCGAACTCAAGCAAAGGCTCTTTGAGCCCCATGAAGTTCAGGAGCTTGAGCATCGTAGTGCTCTCGCCCCCCGGAATCACCAGACCGTCGACGCTCTTGAGCTCTTCCGCCGTCCGCACGAGGACGGGTTTCGCGCCGGCGCGCTCAATCGCCTTCGCATGCGCCTCGAAATCGCCCTGCAGCGCCAGAATCCCGACCCTCTTCACGTTGCCTTACCAGCCTCGCGTCTGCATCAACTCTTCCGCCGGCAACTTCGAAATATCGAGACCCGGCATCGCCATTCCGAGATCCTCGCTGGCTTCCAGCAGTTTCTCCGGATCGTTGAAGTAAGTCGTCGCTTTCACGATGGCTTTCGCGCGCGCCTCAGGGTCTTCGCTCTTGAAGATGCCCGAGCCCACGAACACCGCTTCGGCCCCGAGTTGCAGCACCAGAGCCGCGTCCGCCGGCGTGGCAATTCCGCCCGCTGAAAAATTCGGCACCGGCAGTTTGCCGTGCTCCGCCACCCACTCCACCAGTTCCAGCGGCGCGCCCAGATTCTTCGCCTCATGCACCAGCTCTTCTTTGCCCAGAACCGTCAGCTGCCGCATCTCTTTGACGATGGTCCGTATATGCCGCACCGCTTCGACGATGTTGCCCGACCCCGCCTCGCCCTTGGTGCGAATCATGGCCGCGCCCTCCGCGATGCGCCGCAACGCCTCTCCCAGATTGCGCGCGCCGCAAACGAACGGAACCTTGTAATTGCGTTTGGCGACGTGGTGCTCTTCATCGGCGGGCGTCAGCACTTCGCTCTCGTCGATGTAATCCACCCCAAGCGCCTCCAGAATGCGCGCTTCGGTGAAGTGGCCGATACGCACTTTCGCCATCACCGGAATCGAAACGGACGCCATGATCTCGCGGATCTTGCTGACGGGCGACATGCGCGCCACGCCTCCGTCCTTGCGAATATCGGAAGGCACGCGTTCGAGCGCCATCACCGCCACAGCGCCCGCCCTTTCCGCAATCACGGCCTGTTCCGCGTTGACAACGTCCATGATGACGCCGCCTTTCAACATCTCGGCCAGCCCGACCTTCAGCCGGAATTGTTCGTCTTGAAGAAACATAAAACTCTCCTGTATGGAAAACTCACACCAGCGCCAGCGCGGGATGCGTCCCGCGATTCGCTCGCGCGTTCGTTGCGTTCCGGATCAACCCGCCCAGTATTTCGATTCCTTTGCGGATCTCGGACGGCTCCACGCCCGCGAAACTAAGCCGCAGCCCCGAATCGAGGGCTCTCGAAACGGAAAAGTAACGCCCCGGCAAATAATCGATGCCCGCCTGCTGCGCGAGGCCGCGAAGGGCGACCGCGTCCAGATCGCCAGGCAATTCGATCCACATATTCATGCCGCCCGCGGGCACTTTCCACGTGCACCCCGGCAGATAGCGGCGGCAGGCCTGGTCAAGCGCCCGCAGCTTTTCTTTAGCCGCGGCAATGACGACGCCCTGGTGCCGGGCCAGCCTGCCCGATTCCGCGAATCGCAGCAGGAAGGCCTGCGAAAGATGATCCGTATGCAGATCGGCAAGCTGCTTCAGTTCCGTGGCGCGGGCAATCACCGGGCGCGGCGCAATAATCCACCCCACCCGAATCCCCGGAAACGCGATTTTCGAAAAACTGCCCAGCAGAATCACATTCGCATCCAGCTGTTTGAGGCGGGGCAGTGCATTGGCCTCATTGGCTGAGCAGGCCAATTCGCTGTACATATCGTTTTCGAGCACGGCCGCGCCCGCCGCCCGCGCCATGCCGCAGATTTCCGCGCGATTCGCCTCCGGAATCGTGGCTCCCGTCGGATTCTGAAAGGATGGCGTAACCACCAGCACTTTCGCTCCCGCGTCCAGCGCGCGCGCAAGTGAATCGAGGTCGATTCCGTCCGCGTCCGTGGCGACGCCGATCAGTTCCGCGCCCGCTTCCAGAAACAGATTCTTCAACCCGGGATAGACCGGTTCTTCGAGCGCCACTTTTTCGCCTGCACGCACCAGCGCGCGCCGCAGCAGATCGAGCGACTGCTGGCATCCGTTTGTGATCAGAATATCGTCCGAATCCCGCGCGATTCCGTCCCGGATGGCCCGGTCCAGCAGATAGCGGCGCAACGGTTCGTAGCCGCCCGGCGAGCCGAGTTGCAGCAGCGTCTTCAGGGTCCCGCTTTCGAGCACCTCCCGGCACGATTCGCGAAACTCTTCGATCGGAAAGAGCTTCTCCGAGGGCCGCGAACTGGTGAAGTCGATGACACCGTTTACAGGGCTTCCGGCACCGGTCGAAACGGAAGCGGTCAGTGCGCGCGGCCAGTTCAGCGCTCCTGGCGGCGGCTCCGGAATCCCGCAAACGTAGCTGCCGCGCCCCACCTCGCCCTTGATCAGACCCTCGGCTTCCAGCACGTCGTAAGCGGCCGAGATCGTCGTGCGATTCAACCCCAGCTTCAGCGCCAGTTCGCGTGTGGGAGGCAGGCGATCGCCCCTGCGCAGTTCTCCGGTCTCGATCGATCGGCGGAGATAGAGACCCACCTGACGGTAGATTGGCACCTCGGATGCAGCGTCGAGATTGGGGTGAAACTCCATGCCGGGAACTTTGAATATAGCAGAATGGACTGGCAAATGGACTGGCAAAATGGCCATCCAATCGCTCTCACCGGCCAGTCGGGTAGAATAGCAAAACAGGCTCATGCGAACCCGGCGAATTGCGACGCTCGCGCTGCTTTTTCTGGCCATGGCGCTTGCCGCGAGAAAGAAAAACCCCGACGGCCTGACGCAGACGCTCGAATTTCCGAAAGATCCCCCGATGGTGGCCACCGGCGCGACCAGCCGTTTGATTTTTCAGGTATCCCCGCTTTCCGGGAAAGGCTTGCTGACGCAACAGACCCGCGACGCGTTGAAGGCGATCCTGAAAGCGAACGGCGGCGCGCAGCCAGTCCACATTCGCGCTTTTGTGGCGGGCAGTGGCGACCCGCGGCGTGTTCCGCAGATCGTGAGCGAGGTGTTCGGCGCAAAAAAAATGTCGCTCCCGTCGGTCAGCGTGGTCCTCGTCGGTGCTCTGCCTCTGGAGAATGCGCAAGTGGTTGTGGAAGCGGTTTCCGTGGGCAGGAAGGAAGTGAATCCGGACGGCTTGACCTTCCTCGAAGGGCAATCTCCGGACCGGCTTGCGGGTGTTTCGGCTCTTCGCGTGACGTGTTTCGTGGGCTCCATGGATAACGCGGGTGCGCTGGCTGCGCGCTTTCCATCCGCGGCGGTGGATGTGATTCAACCGCGGCGCAGTCCATCCGGTGCCGCCACGGTTTGCGAAGCGGTGGGGCATGGGGGAGATATTAAAGCGCCGCGCCTTGCGTTCACGGGCACGCGGGTTGCGTTTGGAGATGACGAAAAGGCGTCCGCGCTCGTCTTTCAGCACCTCGATCGTGCGCTCGAAGCCGAGGGCCCGACGCCGCCCGCCATCGTCGAGACCAATGTCTACGCGCTTTCGGACCGCCACGCCGCGTTTCCCCGCACCGTAACCTTTATAGCGGTTGAAGGCGTGGAATCGGTCGATGGCCGTCTTGCCGTGGATTCCGTCGCCGCGATTTCCCGGTGACGGTTCAGACAGGTAACGGTTAAGATTGGAAAACGTGTTCAAACGCGTCATCTGGATAGTGCTCGACAGCGTTGGCGTGGGGGCGATGCCCGATGCCGCGGCTTATGGCGACGCGGGCAGCGACACCGTGGGCAACATCGTCCGCCTCCGTGGCCTCAACGTCCCGAATCTGTGCCGGCTCGGTCTGGGCAATCTGAAGCCGATGCCCCAACTGCCCAGGTCCGATGCACCCGAAGGCGCGTACGGCCGCTGCGCGCTGGCTTCTCCCGGAAAAGACACTACCGCCGGTCACTGGGAAATGGCCGGAATCCATCTCGCGAAGCCCTTTCCGCTGTTTCCCCTCGGTTTCCCCCCGGCCGTGATGGGCGAGTTCGAAAATCAGGTGGGGCGTGCGGCCATCGGCAACAAAGCGGCGTCAGGCACGCGGATCATCGAGGAGCTTGGCGAAGAGCACATGCGGACGGGGTCGCCGATCGTTTACACCTCGGCCGACAGCGTTTTTCAGATCGCCGCGCATGAAGACGTTATTCCTCTTTGGGAGCTCTACCGCATGTGCGAGATTGCGCGCGGCATTTTGCGCGGGCCATACGAAGTGGGGCGGGTAATCGCGCGTCCGTTCGAGGGCGAGCCCGGCGCATTCGAGCGCACCGCGAACCGCCACGATTACGCGGTTCCTCCACCGAAAGGAATGCTGCTCGACAAGCTTGCGGACCGAAAAGTCGAGGTCTGCGGCGTCGGCAAGATCTTCGACATATTTACGGGGCGCGGCATCGAGGATCACGTAGCGACGAAGAGCAACGCGGACGGCATGGCGAAGACGCTCGAAGCGATGGAGCAGTTGCCCGAAGGTCTGATTTTCGTGAACCTGGTCGATTTCGATCAGCAGTACGGACACCGGAACGACGTGGAAGGCTATGCGGGCGCGCTCGAAGCCTTCGACCGCTGGTTGCCTGAGTTTCGGCGCGCGCTCGGTCCGGACGATCTCGCCATTCTCTCGGCCGATCACGGCTGCGACCCGACTACCCCTTCAACCGATCACAGCCGCGAGTACACACCGTTGCTGGTGTTCGGTCCGCGCGCGAAGGCGGGCGTGGATCTCGGATTGCGGGCAACGCTGAGCGACATAGGCCAGACGGTGGCGGAGAATTTCGGCACATCGATTGAAAAAGGAACCAGCTTTCTGGCTTCGATTATCGACGCGTAGGAGACCATGAGCAGAAAACCGATGATGGCGGGCAACTGGAAGATGTATAAAACGCCCGCGGAAACTCATGCATTCTTCGAAGCATTCAAACCGCTGGTCAGGGACGCGGCGCACTGTGACATCGTGATCTGTCCGCCGTTTCCCAACCTGCACGCGGCCATTGAGGAGACCCTGGGCAGCAACATCGGGATCGGCGCGCAGAATCTCTACTGGGGCAGGGAAGGCGCGGTCACGGGTGAAGTTTCCGGCTACATGCTGCAGGCGATCGGATGCGGCTTCGTCATCGTCGCGCACAGTGAGCGCCGCCAATACTTCGGCGAAACCGAGCCGGACGTAGTGCGGAAAGTACAGGCGGCGCTGGAGTATGGGTTAACGCCGATCGTCTGTCTGGGCGAGCGTCTGGAAGAGCGCGAAGGGAACCGGATGGAAGAGGTGCTGGGCGAACAGTTCGACGGGGGCCTCGCGCCGCTGACACCCGGGCAATTCGCAAAGATCGTGATCGCGTATGAGCCGCTCTGGGCCATCGGGGCGGGCAAGACGGCCACGCCGGACATCGCGGCCGGCGCGCACCGCTTCATCCGCGAAAAGGTAGCGGCGAAGTTCGGAGACGCGGCAGCCGGGGCCGTGCGGATTCTCTACGGAGGCAGCGTGAAACCCGACAACGTGAAGAATCTGATGGCGGAAGATCAGATCGACGGAGCGCTGGTAGGCGGCGCGAGCCTCGACCCGGCGTCCTTCGGGGCCATCGTTAAGTATTGAAAACCTGCTTTCTCTCGCAGAAGATAATGCATCATGATAAGGAGAGATGAGTTTGCAGATCCAGTCCGGAAATACGGAGGCGGCCATTCTGGCCCGGCTCATCCAGTCGCGGACGGAGATGGATTCGCACGTCGCACGATACCTTCTCTCGCTGGCTTTTGAGCCGGAGGATGTTGAACGCATGAATGTGCTGGCGTCGCGCGCGCGGGATGAAGGCATCTCACCGGAAGAGGAAGCCGAGTTGGACAGCTACCTCCACGTCGGCAATCTACTGACGATCGTGCAGTCGAAGGCGAGAGTTTACCTCAAGACGCACGATGTCACTCCCTCCTTTCAGTGAACGCGCGGCTGGTAGAAGAAGTCTGGCGCCGGGCCGATGGCCGGTGTGAGTACTGCGGCATTCCATTCCCGGGCTACACGCTCCCGTTTCAGATAGATCATGTTGTCGCACGGCAGCACGGTGGCAGCAGCGATCTCGCGAATCTGGCTCTCTCTTGTCTTCATTGCAACAGACACAAAGGACCGAACATAGCCGGCCGCGATCCGGCAACCGGCGAAGTCCAGCGGTTATTTCACCCCCGGAAGGATTCCTGGATTGATCACTTTCAACTCGACGGCGCTGTTCTGGCCGGACGAACGGCAATCGGAAAGGTGACAGTTCAGGTGCTCGCAATGAACGAGCCTGAGTTTCTGGCCGCTCGTGAGGCGCTGCTCGGAGAGGGCGTCTACATTCCGCCGAGCCGTTGAAATAACCGTCGGCTAACCGGTGCCCGCGCGGCTTTGCGTTGGGATATTTCCGAGCGAGCAGGCGGCTTTGCCGTGGCGCATGCTACAGTTCCACCCCGTTATTGATGGCTATGTCACCGGCAACACCCCGAGCCAGACGCCATACGGATTGACGCGAACGGTTCCGCGATCGGGTCGCGCCCGATTCTTGAGGTGCCTGGAGCGCTGACGCACAGACAACATAATCCGAAAGTTTGTTATCCCATAAGTTTACCGATACGATTCCTCGTGTACCATATAGGGAGTATGGCTTACGAGGTGTTTGACAATAAAGCAACCCGCCTGGGATCTCCGGCGCTGACCATAGCCACCGACGGAAGGTTCTCCCTGAACGCGGATGCGGGTGATCTCCTGAAGGAACTCGGTGCGAAATTCGTCCATCTCTTGTGGGACGCGGAAGCGAGGAGGATCGCCCTTCGCCCGCTCACCAGAGCCGATTCCCGGTCATACAAACTCTCCGTACCTAATGCACACAAGCGTGGAATGGTAGTGTCCGCTTCGACCTTCCTGCGGTATATCGGCTGGCCGCTGTCAAAGCGCGTAACCCTGCCTGCCGAGTGGAACGGGAAAGAAAGGATTCTTGAGGTCGTATTGCCTGCAGTACGAGGTTCTGCCCGTGGCGCACCCGAAACCAGAAACGAAACGCCGCGCGCCGCCAAAGAGCGGAAAAATGATAACTGAACTAACCTCTCTGATTTCCAGTTATGGCCTGCCTGCGGTTGTGGCTGCGGTGGTGCTCTATATTCTGCTTCGTGGTGAAATTCAGTTCCGCTACCCGCGACCAGGTAAGAAGCAGTAAACCAGCGATATTGTGCCAACCCCGCGATCTCGCAAAGCCGCAAAGGCGCAAAGATAATAAAGATAATAAGAACGAGGAGCCCCCCTCTTGCACATTGCCCTCCTTCTTTGCAGCCGTTCTTTGCGGCTCCGCGGCTTTGCGAGAGAATTCCGTTTCCGCCGTTTCGAATATTTTTGCCGCATGTAATCAGCGCCTTACACCCAGGGCGCCCGATTTTCATCCAAACCGCGTGCTATTGGATAAGCCGGGAGAACTCACATCCATATGTCGCCAACCACATCCGCCCAGCCAAAATCGAAATCCGGCGGACCTCGTACGGAAGCCGGAAAGCAGAAATCCGCCATGAATGCTCTGCGCCACGGTCTCACCGGCCGCACCGTCGTCATGCCCAACGAAGACATGGCCGCCTACCAGGCTTTCTGCAAAGAACTCTTCGACAGCCTCGCCCCCGCCACCCCGGTCGAAAACCAGTTCGCCCAGACCTTCTGCGACACTCAGTGGCGTCTCAACCGCATCCGGTCCATCGAAGACAGCATGTTCGCGCTCGGCCACTTTGAACCCGCCAGCAACATCGATGTCAACCATCCCGAAGCTCACGCCGCTCTGACCGCCGCCCGTGTCTTCCGCGACGACTCGAAATCCTTCGTCAATCTCAGCCTTTACGAACAGCGCCTGCAACGCATCCTCACCAACTCGCTGCACCAGCTTCAGCAACTCCAAACCGAACGCATCGCCCAACGCCAGGCCGCCAAAAAAAAAGCCAGGCATTCGCTCCCAGCGCCGACCCGGCCACCTCGCAGTTCGTTTTTTCAACCGCTGAAATCGAACTCGAAGCCCGCCGCCAATTCCATCTCTCCGACGCTCCTCCCCCTCGAAACTGGCCGCCTGACTCCCGGAACTCCAGTCCGGTTGACCTTGGCTCTCAGCCGCGATAGGATGGCCCCGTCCAACCCCGGGCCATCAATGACGAAAACACCTGTAATGCGCCTGTTCGTTCTGTTGCCTCTCGCAGTTGCCGCCGCGTCCGCGGCCAGTAAGGCGCCGCCTCCTCACACCACATGGTCCGGTTATCTCGGAGGACCGGATTCCGACCAGTACTCCGCCCTCAAACAAGTCAACAAGGCAAATGTCAAGCAACTCGAAATTGCCTGGACTTATCCCACCGGCGAACGCGGCAACTATCTCTTCAACCCCGTCATTGTCGATGGCGTCATGTACGTGCTTGCGAAGAACAACTCAGTCGCCGCCCTCGATGCAGCCACTGGCAAGGAACTCTGGATTCATCCCAATGAAGGTGCGGTCGGCGCCCGCGGCATCAGCTACTGGGAAAGCCCGGACCGGTCCGACCGGCGCCTGCTCTATGTCAATGGCGGCTTCCTCACCGCGATCGATGCGCGCACCGGCAAGACCATCCTCTCGTTCGGCGACAACGGCCGCAGCGACCTCAGAACCGGCCTCGACCGCGACCTGAGCACGCTTCGCCCGCTCCAGACCAGCAACCCCGGGCGCATCTTTGAAAACCTGCTTATTCAGCCCTTGCCCGCGGGCGGTCAGTCCTATAACGCCAGCCCGGGCGATATCCACGCTTACGACGTCCGCACGGGCAAGCTGGTCTGGAGCTTTCACACCGTTCCTCACCCCGGCGAGTTCGGCTATGAAACGTGGCCCGCGGACGCATGGAAAACCACCGGCGGCGTGCACAACTGGAACGAAATGACGCTTGATGAGAAGCACGGCATCGCCTACATCCCGCTCGGCACCGCCCGCTACGATTTCTACGGCCCCGACCGCAAAGGCGCGGATCTCTTCGGCAACTCCTTACTGGCTCTCGATGCCCGCACCGGCAAGCGTCTGTGGCACTTCCAGCTGGTGCACCACGACCTGTGGGATTACGATATTCCCACCGCGCCCAAGCTCCTGACCGTTCGGCATAACGGGAAAAACGTCGAAGCCATCGCACAGCCCACCAAGCAGGGCTTCCTGTTCGTCTTCAATCGCCTCACCGGAGAGCCTCTCTGGCCCATCGAAGAGCGCCCCGTGCCGAAGTCCGACGTGCCTGGAGAAGAATCGTGGCCCACGCAGCCCTTCCCCACCAAGCCTCCGCCCTTTGCGCGGCAGTCCTTCACGGCAAAAGATATCGACCCTTACCTGCCGGAGGCTGAGCGCGCCGACCTGATTGAGAAATTCAAGACCTGGCGCAACGACGGCCTGTTCACGCCGCCCAGCCTGGAGGGCACTGTCGAGATGCCCGGCAACAACGGCGGCGCCAACTGGGGCAGTTCGGCGGTCGATCCCGCCAAAGGCACCATGTATATCGTCTCGAAAGAACTGCCCATGCTGATGAAGCTGGAGCTTCCCCGGCCGGCTCGCGGTGGCGCTCGAGGTGGCGGGGGCCGCGGAGGTCCGCCGCCCCCGCCCGCGCTCGTAACCAGCTTCATTCAGTACAACGCGCCTTACGATTTCATGCTGTCGCGGAGTAACCGGCTTTCGGCTATCTCGCCCCCCTGGTCGCAACTGACGGCCTACGATCTCAATACAGGGACCATCAAATGGCAGATTCCCAACGGAGGCGTGACGGCGCTCGAAGAAATGGGCCATCCCGATACTGGCGCGCACTTCCCCAGAGGCGGTGTGATTGCGACCGGCGGCGGATTGATTTTCGTCGCCACCGCATCGGACCGTAAAATACGAGCCTATGACGAGGACAATGGCAAGGTCCTTTGGGAGAAAGACCTGCCTGCCGGTTCCGAAGGCGTACCCGCGGTGTATCAAGTCGCCGGGCGCGAGTATCTGGCTTTCTGCGTTGCCGCAGCCGATGGCTTGATGTCGACGAAGGTCGATACAGGGAAAGCGGCCGTGCCTCCGGGGCAGGGCGCATATGTTGTATTCGCCCTTCCGCAACGCTAGGTAAGGCGAGCCAGCTTTTCGAGGAACGCAGGGAAGCCGCATTCGCCGTTCTCGGCCTGCCCCCCGTCCGCGCGAATGCGATGGAGACGCACTCCCAGTATCTGGCGATCCGGCAGGATCGCCAGATACTGACCCAGCCACCCGTGTGCGTAGACCACGCCGGGCTGTGCCCACCATAGAAAAGTATTGGCAATCCAGGGCAGCAGGCGCGTCCCCTGCAGCCAGATCCCGATGCTGAGCAGATCCCTCGCGCCCAGCGACAGGCCGGAGTAGGCGAGCGGCGTTCCGGCCTTGTCTTTCTTCCAGGACCATTCGGCAATGCCAAGCGGACGGAAAATCCTGGCCTGGACATACTCATCGAGAGGACAGCCAGCAGCCATCTCGACTAAGTGCGGTAACAGTTGGGTCGCTTCGTTGTTATAGGAGAAACGGGAGCCGGGAGCGTTCACCAGGGGACTGTTTATGGCATAGAGCGTGCGGTCATCCGCGGCTTCAAGTTCAGCGGCGCTTTCGCCGTGCTGCAACCCGGAGACGTGCGTCAGGACATGGCGGAGGGTAATCCGCGCATGAGGGCTATTCCTCCACTCGGGGTAATAGTGCGAGAGCGGAACGTCCACCGAAGGGATCTTGTTTTCTTCGATCAGCAGACCGACTGCCAGCGACACAATGCTTTTCGTGATGGACATGAGATCCACCGCGCCCGCGGGCCGGCCGAAGAATCTCTCTGTCAGCAGTTCTCCGTTTCGCCAGACCAGAAGAGCGTCCGATTGCGATGCTTCTGCCTCGCGCGTGAGATCGTCGAGCGGGCTCATCCGGGTTAGACCATGGGTCAGCCTGCCATTCGCAGCGTCTGGCGCTGCCCCAGCCAGTCGGTCAGTGCCTGCCCGATCCGCCCGCCGGTCCGGCGGTCGTAGCCTTCGTAACAGGGCATGGAGTTGGCTTCGAGAAAGTACCACGCGCCGGTTTCCCGCTGCAATTTGAAATCGATTCCGAGAAACGGGCAGTTGCACTCCCGGGCCAGTTCGATACAGCCGGCCGCGATGGAATCGGGTGGCGTCAGCGCTTCGTAGCGGTTGCCGCGCGTCGTCCGGTAGTCCAGTTCGCGGGATTCGATCCGTTCCGCGAAGAGCCGCTCGCCGACAACATGGATGCGCACATCGGGGCCATCGATCCTCTCCTGAAACAGGACCGGCGCAACGCCAAGCATGCCGAGCCGGGCCTCGTGTTCGGCTTCATTCCACAATGTCGCCCAGGTCTTCATCCCGCTGGCCCCTTTGAAAATCGCACGGCCGTCGCACGAATCGATAAACACCCGGGCCTCTGACGGCTGATTCGTCAGGCAACTCCGTGGAATGGTCCAGTTTCGCGGTTTGGCCAGCGCCACCGAGTGGTAGAACTTGGAGAAATTGGAGCAATCGCCCAGCGGTGGATTGAGAACCGGCATGGCAGCATGGCTGAACAACCGGATCAGCCCCTGGTAAAGACCCTCGGCCCGGCGGCGCAGATGCGGGGAAGGCGCAGCCTCGGCGATATTGACGAGACGCACATAAGCGCTCTCGTATGCGCCCAGTTCGAAACGCTTTCCACGAAGGTGGAAGACGGTTGACGCGGGATCGTTCAAAGACGCGTCGATTTCGCCCGCCAGCGTGAGCTGAGCGAAGTCGATGGCGTCGAACGTACGTCCGGACTGCTTCAGCGCGCGAAGGGTATGGCAGAAAGTGTCGTCGGCCGCCAGCCCGATACAGAAGATCATAAGACAAGGAACTCCAGAAGTGCCCGGTGTACACGGTCTTCGAAATGCTGGTATTGGTGCACCGCGGGAAAGGGGCTGGCGTGCGTGAGACGTAAAGCAGCGGCGTCGCGCTCGACGACCAGCAGACTGAAACGCAGCCGTGCCGCAACCGGACGGAGCCGCCGGGCGAGATCTGGCGCGATGTCGCCGTTTTCGTGGGAGAGATCGAAGAATTCGTTGCCCGCAACCAGAACCTGGCATGTTCGCGACGGGTCGAAGCGCGTGGCGGCATAGACTTCGCCGTCATCGAAACCGGCCTCGGGTACCGCGGCGAAAGAGCCCGCGTGACCGCCATCGGAAAGCCGGCGGAGGTGAGTCGCGGGCGCATGAATCGCCAGTTCGCGGCTGGTCGCAATCCGGATGGGCGGCAACTCGATGCCGCTCTCAGGGGATGCCAGCCGGAGCACATCCGGATTCGGCAGAAACCCGTCGCGTGACGGGCGATTGATGACAGGCCCCGGAAAGCAGGCGAGCGCCGCCCACCAGGAGGCCATCAGCTCCGCTTCCACGAAAGGCTGATCGGAAAACGGCAGCCCGCGATTCAGAACCGCCCGGACCGGCTGCTGTTCTTCCCCGATCGAGAGCCTGCAGGAGACCGTTCCATCCCGCTCCGCGAGCATCCGCATGCCGACTTCGGCGGCGCTTCGCGGAATCGCGCAGGGAATGCCAAGGCGTTCCGCTGAGGCCCCGAACCGCTGTGCGGTCCGGTCCTCAGCCCCCGCCAGAATGAGCAGGACGCCCTCCGATGCGTCCTGCTCATTCACTCCGTCGAGCCTCGACGCCAGCGCCCAGGCTTCCCCGGCGAGCACTTTGTTGGGACAGGGACGCGCCGCCTCGGGAATGAAAGGATCGTTCATTGAGCGTTTACGAAGTCCGAAATTCCCCGGGCTATCCCAAGCAGCGGTCCCCATTCAGCGGGGTCCGGATCGACTGCCAGCAGGTTTTCGAGAAGCAGGTCTTCGCACGCCTCGCACGATTCGCTGTTCTCGCTCGATTCGCTCGATTCGCTGGACTCGCTCGATTCGCTCGACTCGCTGTCCTCGCTCCCCCCGGAATCGTCGTCGATGTTGCTTTCGAACGCCCGCAGAGTCAGTTCCACGAAGCGGGTGATTTTGCCGTTGACGGCACTACTTACAACAGGACTCATTTGCGTTTCCTCCGTTTTCAGGAATCGGTGCGAGGAGGCGGAGCAGTTCGTGCGATCGCCTCCCCGCCTCGCTCTAGTGGGCGAAACCGGTCAGTTTTGCGACCTGTTCCGCGACGCTGACGATGGGTCCCCACTCGCCCGGAGCCGGGTCGACCGCGAGCATGCTCCGGAGGAAGATGCTCTCCCCGCCCTCGCTCGATTCGCTCGATTCGCTCGACTCGCTCGATTCGCTCGATTCACTGCCGCCCGAGCCGTCCTCGCCGCGGAGCCCCGCGAGCGTCAATTCCACGAAACGGCTGATCTTGCCGCCCAGCGCGGGAGAAATCTCACCCAGTTCCAGTTTGGCCGCTGCGGCCGTTGCTTCCGTTCGTTGCATACGTTTCCTCCTTTTTATCAACGATTCCAGCGGCGCAATCTCGCAGGGAAATCGTTTTCAGTCCATAGTGAGGGAAGGATCGCCCGGCGTTACAAGCCAGCGAAGAAGATTCGTATCGCGAAGTACGGAAGCAGCGCCGGCGCGGTTGTTATAATTCGGAAGATTCCACGCGTGCGGATGTGGCGAAACTGGCAGACGCGCCAGATTTAGGTTCTGGTTTCGAAAGAAGTGGAGGTTCAAGTCCTCTCATCCGCACCATACTATTGAAAATGCCCGACTTAGCGGTCGGGCTTTTTTCGTGTTGCACGAGGGGTGTCAGGCGATGCATTTTCCACAGCTTCTTCCCCTTCAGAGTACTTGGTTTTGGAGCACTGAAGTTGCAACACGGCTTCGTGTTGCAGCTCTCGCAGAAATGACTGAGACTATTCGTCTTACGGCTTCCATCCGATTTTATTTTGCGTTCCATCTATCGCAAATGCAGCCTTCAACAACATCGTAGTAATGAAGAGATCGAATCATGGCCGGCGGCTCGACGGCATCGCTGGCTTCATCATGCGCTTGAGTGCCCGCTGCAAGACCGTCTCAGGAATCCGATAGAGAGATCGG
>Ga0207933_1000718_pt1 | contig 29448 bp, 30 predicted proteins | sample NGESurdeep092012_4_FD_184488 | JGI IMG/M metagenome (GOLD analysis project Ga0207933, IMG submission 184488) | Arctic peat soil microbial communities from Barrow, Alaska - NGEE Surface sample F53-3 deep-092012 (SPAdes) | ecosystem: Environmental > Terrestrial > Soil > Wetlands > Peat ... | reverse complement strand
ACTGCCGCAGGGACAGCCTGAGCGCGACCGCCGCGTGGTAGCCATGGTCGAGCAGATGGACGAGGAAGGGTTCGGAAATTGCTCGTGGTTCGGTGAGTGTCAGGAAGCGTGCCCCAAGGAGATCAGCATCGACGTCATCAAGCAGATGAACCACGATTACGTCGCCGCGGCTGCGAGGGGTTCCGACTAGAAAGTCAGCGGAGCGGTAAAGTGGCTACAGAATCTACGAACGACCATCCCGAACCGAAGTTCGTCGATTCCGAGACTGCTCTGGGCGGTGCGGACGCCGTGGAGAAGACGACTTACGTTGTGGGCGAAGGTACGAACCCCGAAACACTCAGTCCGCACGGACGGCCGCCAAGCGTTGGTAGATCCGGAATGACGCTGGCTGGATGGATTGCGGTTGTAATCGCGCTGCTGATCGGCATCGCGTACGCCATCGGCATCTTTCGACGTTGAGGCCGATTCTTCGGTCACGCGGCCCGATCCGGAGGCGACAGACAATCCTCTAGTCCAGGATCGTGCACGCTCACAACGTGATCCTGCGACGTCGCATCGACCGCAGCCGCTAATCCGCGGCTGAGTCGGCCCCCCAAACAGGCAGCCTTACAGCCTCGGCAGCGTCACTCCCGACTGTCCCTGGTACTTGCCCTTCTTGTCCTTGTAGGACGTGATCGGCGGCTCTTCACCCTTGAAAAACATCACCTGCGCGATCCCCTCATTGGCGTAAATCTTTGCAGGGAGCGGAGTTGTGTTCGATATCTCAAGTGTGACGTAACCCTCCCATTCAGGTTCAAATGGTGTCACATTTGTGATAATACCGCACCGGGCGTACGTGGACTTGCCCACGCAGAGGGTCACAACATCGCGAGGGATGCGAAAGTATTCGACCGAGCAGGCAAGCGCGAATGAGTTGGCCGGGACAATGCAGACTTCGCCCTCGAACTCGACGAATGACTTGGGATCGAACTGTTTGGGATCGATCAGCGAGTTCAGAACATTGGTGAAGATCTTGAACTGATTCGACACGCGCATGTCGTAGCCGTAAGAACTTACGCCGTAGGAAATCACGCCGGAGCGGACCTGGCTATTCTCGAATGGCTCGATCATCCCCTTGGCGGCCTGCTCGATGATCCAGCGGTCAGACTGTATGCTCATTCAATTCCGAGTAAATCGTTTCCATTGAAAAGAGTCATAACATAAGCTAAAATCTTGCTAGACGCATTAGTGAAATTTTTCACATGCGGTTTGGCCCGAAATGGCCGCTCTCCCTCAATTCGGCATGGCACGAGAATACTTTCCAATCCTGCTGCTGCTCGGCTTCGTTGCGATGAATGCCGTGTTGATAATCGGGGCTTCGGCGCTCACGATCAGAAAGCGCCCCACTCCGGTCAAGCGCGCTTCATACGAATCTGGAATTCCGGCAATCGGCAACGCACGAGAACGCTTTTCGGTGGCGTTCTACATGATCGCGATGTTATTCATCATATTCGACATCGAAACCGTCTTCATGATCCCATGGGCGACGTTCTATCGTCAGCTCTCGTGCAGCACCGAGCTCGTTGACGGTGTCTGCGCCGCGGGATCAATATCATTCTTTGGCCTCGGTGAGATGCTGATATTCATGGCGATTCTCGTTGTGGGCTTCGTGTACGTGTGGAAGAAAGGAGCACTTAGATGGGATTGACAGCTCGCCCGGATTCGGCACTGAGCCGCGTCGAGTACGATCCGCAGTCGCAGGATGGATGGGTCACAACGCGCCTCGACTTTCTCGTAAACTGGGGCCGAGCCAATTCGCTCTGGCCCATGCCCTTTGGAACCGCTTGCTGTGCCATCGAGTTCATGGCAACCGCGGCTGCCGATTTCGATCTTGCACGCTTCGGGATGGAGCGGATGTCCTTTTCTCCACGTCAGGCCGACGTACTGATCTGCGCCGGCCGAGTGCCGTTCAAGCTCGCGCCAATCATCCGCCGCATCTGGCAGCAGATGGCGCAGCCGAAGTGGTCGATCGCGATGGGCGCCTGCGCGTCAACCGGTAACATGTTCGACACCTACGCAGTAGTGCAGGGCATAGACACTATCATTCCTGTTGACGTGTACGTGCCTGGCTGCCCTCCGCGTCCGGAGGGGCTGTTGTATGGCATTCAGATGCTCCAGAAGAAAGTCATGAACGAGCGCATGTCTGATCGTACGATACGCGAAGAGATGGAGCCGGATCCGACGACTCAACTGTACATCCCACCACCGGCTATCGATGAAATTTCGGAGCCGTTCGGCAACTCGATCAATCAGACACGTTCGACGCCGTGACCGATCAACCCGAATCGTTCGACATCGTCTCTGTCGGCAGGGCGCTCGTTGATGCAGTGCCCCCGGTTACTCCGAGGAACGTGCTGCACCGTGGTGGCGACGCCAACCCATCGGCGGACGCGCTCAAACAGCAATTTGGCGACGCTATCATCAGGTCCGCTGTGGGCTGGGGCGAGACGACGGTCTTTGTTGCACGCGCACACGTTGGCGAAATCATTCGCTGGCTGCACGACGATCCCGCGCAGCAGTACGATTACCTGGTCGACGTCACCGCAGTTGAGTACCGGGAAGCCGAAAATCCGATCGAAGTCGTGTGGCATCTTCGCTCGCTGCCGTATCGCCGTTTCCTCCGAATCAAAACTGAACTGAAGAAGGGCTCTCCGCTTGAGGTTGACAGCGTGTGGGGGATCTACCACGGCGCAGACTGGCTTGAGCGCGAGTGCTACGACATGTTCGGCATCACGTTCACCGGTCATCCTGATCTGCGCAGGATCCTGATGTGGGAGCAGTACAAGGAAGGGTATCCGTTGCGGAAGGACTTCCCGCTCCGCGGTCGTTTCAGTCGCTCGGAGCAACTCCGACAGGCACTGGCCGCCAATCCGGAGTCACGCTACTCCATGGAAGAGCTGACGGTCGCCGAAGCATTCACCGAAATTCCCGATGACATGCGCCGCCGGCTCGCGTCTGGTGAAAGGACCGGGGAGTAGAATCATGGCTACCAAGACCAGAACAATCGAGGTGGAGCTTTCCACCAGCGGACTTGACGCGTCAGGCAAGCCGCAACGTGTGCCCATAGTTACAAACGACGGCGGCACCGCCATCGCGCTTGAAGAGCCGCTCGCAATCGAACCGGATCTCGATGGTGAGCACATGCTTCTCAACCTTGGGCCGCAGCATCCGGCGACACACGGCGTACTTCGCCTTGTTCTCGAGCTCGATGGCGAGACCGTGGTGCGCTGCATTCCGCACATCGGCTACCTGCACTGCGGTTTCGAGAAGACGGGTGAATATCGGCAGTACAACCAGATCATCCCGTGGACGGATCGCGAGGATTACCTGAACGCACCAGGCAACAACGTCGCTTTCGCGCTCGGCGCGGAGAGACTGTTCGGCATCGATATCACCGAGCGCTGCACCGTGCTTCGAGTGATCGCTTGCGAATTGTCGCGCATGATGTCGCATCTCGTGTGGCTTGGCACGACGTCGATTGATATTGGCGCATACACGCCGTTTCTCTGGGCATTCCATCAGCGTGAACTCATCTATCAGCTCCTGGAAGCATGGACGGGTGCGCGACTCACTACGTCGGTGACACGCGTCGGTGGAATGATGGCAGACATTCCAGACGGCTGGACCGACAATCTGCGCAAGTTCCTCGACGGATTCATCAAAGTGCTCGACGATGTTGATGTGCTCCTCACGCGGAACGCGATCTGGGTGGGTCGTACGGTCGGACTCGGCGTGATGACTCCGGAAGAGGCCGTGAACTACGGGCTTTCCGGTTGCATGCTTCGCGCTTCAGGTGTGTCGTACGATGTGCGCAAGGACTTTCCGTATCTCGATTACGAGACATACGACTTCGAAGTACCGGTTGGCGTGAACGGCGATGTATACGACCGGTATCTCGTTCGAATGGAAGAGATGCGCCAGTCAAACCGCATTTTGTATCAGGCGCTCGACCGGCTCCCGGATGGTCCGATCAACGTCGATGATGCCCGCGTGATTCTTCCAACCAAGAAGGATGCGACAAGCGGAATGGAATCGATGATCCACCACTTCAAGCAGGTGATGGAAGGCCCGCGCCCGCCTGTCGGCGAGGCATACGTGGCCGTCGAAAGTCCACGCGGCGAAAAAGGCTACTACATGGTCTCTGACGGCTCAGCAAAGCCCGTCAGGTGGCGGATCCGCCCTCCGTCGTTCGTCAACCTGTCCGCTATTCCGAAGATGGTCGAAGGCCATCTTCTATCAGACGTAATTGCCATAAACGCAAGCATAGACGTGGTGCTGGGAGAGATCGACCGATGACCGCGGCAATACACGAGCACGAGACGCCATACCAGCCGGTATTTGTGGGCGATCGACGCAAGGAGTTGGATGCGTTGTTCCCGCTCTATCCGACCAAGATGGCGTGTATCCTTCCCGCACTCTGGATGGTACAGGAGGACCGCGGGTGGGTCAGCGACGCGGCGATGGCCGAGGTCGCACAGGTTCTGGAGTTGACGGCTGCGTATGTGAAGGGCGTGGTTACGTTCTACACGATGTACAACCAGCACCCGGTCGGGAAGTATCTGATCCAGGTGTGTACAACGACTCCATGCAACATCTGCGGCGCCGAGGATGTTGTCTCGGCGTTCATGGAGCATACAGGATGCACGGATCTTGGAATAACATCGGCCGATGGCAGATTCACGATCATTGAAGTCGAGTGCCTCGGCGCGTGTGGCTTCGCGACGCCGGTGATGATCAACGAGGACGTCGTGGAGTCTGTAACGGCTGCTCGCGTCCCTGGAATTCTCGCGGGGCTCAAATAATGGGATACCCGCAACCCTCGCACGAACGCGAAACTCCGGTTCTCTCCAAATACTTTGGCGACAGGGACGCAACGTCGCTTGACGGATGGCGCAAGCGTGGCGGCTATGAAGGACTGAGAAAGGCGTTGTCGATGACGCCTGCAGAGATTGTCGACATCGTGAAGACGTCTGGCCTTCGCGGTCGCGGCGGCGCTGGTTTCCCGACCGGCATCAAGTGGTCCTTCATGAAACCAGGCGACGGTAAGCCGCACTACCTGTGCTGCAACGCCGACGAATCCGAGCCTGGTACGTTCAAGGATCGCGAGATCATGCGCTGGACGCCACACGCGCTTGTCGAAGGCTGCGCGCTCGGCGCGTACGCGATCGGGGCTGAGACAGCATACGTGTACATTCGCGGTGAGTTCACGGAACCGCTCGCGCGGATGCGACAGGCCGTGCGCGAGGCGTACGACGCTGGTATTCTGGGAACCAACTCGATGGGAACGGGCAAGCGCATCGACGTGATAATTCACAAGGGCGCTGGCGCATACATCTGCGGTGAAGAAACCGCGATGATGAATTCCATCGAAGGCCGTCGCGGCAATCCGCGCATCAAGCCTCCGTTTCCGGCTGTGTCAGGAGTCTTCGCTCAACCAACGACGATCAACAACGTCGAGACACTTGCAGCCGTGCCGCACATTCTGGTACAAGGCGCCGACTGGTACAAGGCAATGTCGTTGTCCAGTCCCAAAAGCACCGGTTCCAAGCTCTTCTCAGTTTGTGGCAACATCGCGAGACCTGGCAACTACGAAGTGACGCTCGGCTTTCCGTTCAAGGATTTTCTGTACGACCTGTGTGGCGGACCACTGCCGGGCCGGACATTGAAGGCGGTTGTTCCCGGCGGTATTTCCGTGCCGATCCAGACGATGGAAGAAGCTGAAGCATCGAAGATGGACTATGAGGGATTCATAGAACAGGGTTCGATGCTTGGCTCTGGTGGTGTGATTGTATTCGACGACCAGCAGAACATGGTCAAGCAGATCGCGCGTGCCGCCAGGTTTTTTGCGCACGAAAGCTGCGGGCAGTGCACGCAGTGCCGCGAAGGTACCGCATGGACTACGAGGATCATGGAGCGCATCAGAGATGGCGAGGGAACGCATGAAGACCTCGACACTCTCTTCAGCATCGCAGACAACATGACTGCTACGACGATTTGCGTGCTCAGCGACTCGTGTGCTGTTCCTGTCATGTCCGGCATCAGAAAGTTTCGATCGGAGTTTGAAGCCTTGATCAAGAAGCCCAAGTTCCATCCCGTCACAGCGGCGGTGGCATAAATGGCGACAACAGCTGAACCAACGACCGCGGTCGCGCAGCCTAAAATGGTGAACCTCACCATCGAAGGGCGTCCCGTTTCGGTACCCGAGGGAATGTCGATCCTCGAAGCCGGCAAGCGTGCTGGCGTACTGATACCGCACTATTGCTATCACCCCGGTCTCTCGATCGCGGGTAATTGCCGTATGTGTCTCGTTGAAGTTGAGAAGGCAGCCAAACTCGCGCCGTCCTGCGCAACGGCTGCCGCTGAAGGTCAGGTAGTCCACGTCTATACGGAAAAGGCACTCGAAGCGCGCAAGGGCGTGCTCGAGATGTTGCTCATAAATCATCCGCTTGATTGCCCGATCTGCGATAAATCGGGCGAGTGTGAGCTGCAGGACTTCACTTATCAGGAAGGACCAGCCAAGTCGCGTCTGCGCGACCCGAAACGGTTCAGTCCGATCGAGGACTTTGGCGGCGACGTTCTGTATACGACGAGTCGCTGCATCCTCTGCACGCGATGCGTTCGGTTCATGGACGAGATTGCCCAGGATACCGTCCTCAATGTGAGCGCACGTGGCGACCGCGCAGTAATTGGAAAGTACGAAGGCAAGGAGTTGACGCACGCCTGGGCGGGTAATGTGATCGATGTCTGCCCGGTTGGGGCGCTGCTGTCCAAGGACTCGCTGAACAAGGCAAGGTCGTGGGAACTCGACCACGCCCCTTCGATCTGCCCCGGTTGCAGCCAGGGTTGCAACATCTCGATCGACACGCGCGACAACACGGTGATCCGGTTGCGCCCGCGCCCCAATGACGATGTCAACAAGTACTTCATGTGCGATATCGGCAGGCTGGATTATCGCTGGATCAACCGTCAGGATCGTATAGAAGTCCCGCTCGTGCGTCGCGGTGAATCACTCGCAGCATCGGACTGGGATGTCGCCATTCCTGCAGCTGCTGCACTGCTCGATGGCAAGCGCGTATTCGTCGCCGCTTCGCCGAATTTGTCAAACGAAACGCTTCACCTGCTCGCGAAGCTTGTGGCGTCCGCTGGTGGATCGGGTGCTTACACTGTTCGCATCGGGCCCGAGGCTCCATTGCCTGGGGTCAAGGATCTCAGCCTGCGTGCAGACCGCGCTGCAAACGGCGCTGGCGCCGAAATTCTCGGATTCAAGCGCACAGCCTCTCCGCTGGACGGACTTGCGAAGGGCGACGTGCTCGTAGTAGCCGACGCGGATCTCTCAACCGCCACGGTCGATCAGCTCGCGCTTCCAGGTGCGATACTCGTAATAGGCACAACGCTCCCAGAAAATCTGCGTACGGCGAGTGTCGTACTGCCCATCGCGAACTACGCAGAAGAAGAGGGAACATTCACGAATCTTCGAGGAAGGGTGCAGCGCTTCTCGCAGGCGAAGGCGGCTCCCGGTATGGCACGCCCGAGCTGGTGGGTCGTCGGCGACGTACTCGCCGCGCTCGGCAAGGGCGAGGCGTACTATCTCGCGAGTGAGGTCTTCTCGGCGATGGCTGGCGAGGTTTCAGCATTCTCGGGAATGAATTATGACGGACTTGGCATGCGCGGAATGGTTGTGAACGGAGGCGCAAGTTGATGCCTCTGCATCCATTGCTCCAGATCGTAGATCCGCAGGCGCCGATCACTGGCTATACGACCTTCATCATTTTTTCAATCATCAAGCTCGTCATAGTCTTCACCGTTTACATGGTGGCGGCGGCACTGCTCACGCTCGCGGAACGCAAGATTTCCGCGTGGATGCAGGGAAGGCGCGGGCCGAATCGTGTAGGCGGTCGTGGTGGGTGGCTGCAGCCGGCAGCCGATGGTATCAAGAATTTCATGAAGGAAGAGACGGAGCCAGGCAACGCCTCACAGCCGCTTTTCAGCATGGCGCCGGCTCTGTCGTTTATTCCAGCGATGATTGTGTGGAGCGTCATTCCATTCGCGTCACCGCTTCCAACGCGATGGGGTCGGGTTGATCTAGTTGTCGCGGATCTCCCGATCGGATTCCTGTTCATCCTTGCAATTGCGTCGCTCGGGGTCTATGGAGTCGTGCTCGCAGGATGGGCCTCGAATAACAAGTATTCATTCCTCGGCGGTCTGCGATCAAGCGCACAGATGGTGTCCTACGAAGTCGCACTCGGTATGTCCACGATCCCGGTGATTCTTCTCGCCGGCAACGTGACGATGAGTCAGATCATCCGGCAGCAGTCGCATAGCATGTGGAACGTGTTCAATCTCACTGTCGCGTTTCTGATATTCTTTGTTGCGTCCCTCGCAGAGGCGAATCGAGTACCATTCGATTTGCCTGAAGCGGAGTCGGAACTAGTCGCCGGATATCATACCGAGTATAGCGCGATGAAGTTTTCACTTTTCTTCATTGCGGAATACGCTAACATCGTCACTGCCAGCGCCTTCATGGCAACGCTGTTCCTGGGCGGTTGGGACATTCCGTTCACCGGGTGGGATAATGCGGCACCATTTACCGTGCTCAAGACGCTGCTCACGCTCGGCTGTTTCCTGACGAAGACCGGGTTCTTCATCTTCGTCTTCATATGGATCCGCTGGACTGTCCCTCGCTTCCGCTATGACCAGCTGATGTCACTCGGATGGCGGGTGATGATTCCGGTGGCCCTCGGATATATCGTGCTGATCGCCGCGACACTTCTCGTGCTCCAGGCTATCGGCATACAGCCGGGTCCGATGCACAGCGTCATTTTGCTGGCTGAAAATATCTGCGCATTGTTGCTGTTCTTCGTGCTGATTGACGAGGGGCGGATCATAAGTCCGGCGTACCGTCGAGCCAGGGAGCAACGAATACTTCGACTCCGTGGCCGCAGCACGTTGCCGCCGGCTACAGAAGGAGTGGGCAAGTAATGGCGATCACAGTCAAGCGCGTCGGCCGTCCGGTTCCCGAATCCAGCTACCTGAAGGCGACGCTTCAGGGCATGGGCCGCACTTTGAAGTACATGTTCGAGCCCAAGATCACGATCGAGTACCCAGAGCAGCGATGGGAGCTGTCTCCGCGTTGGCGCGGAACGCATCGGATGCTCACCAAGGAGGACGGCAAGGCGCGGTGCGTCGCTTGTGGTCTGTGCCCGAGCATCTGTCCATCCAACTGCATCAAGCTGGTGCCAGGAGAGGACGAGAACGGCAATCGTTACCCGCTCGTCTTCGAGATCGATGAATTTCGGTGCATCTTCTGTGGCTACTGTCAGGAAGTCTGCCCGGAAGACGCGATCCACGTTGGCCAGCACTATGAAAATGCCGAGTACAGTCGCGAAGGTCACGTTTATGACCTCGAGCGTTTGATGGCTCAGACTCACCCGGTTTCCACTCTGTGGGATGCCACCGACCCAAAGGGCGAGTAACGATGGATAATTTCGGACTGTTTTATCAGTTCCACTTTTACCTGTTCGGAGTTATCGCCATCGTCGCGGCAGTGACGTTTGTTACGCGCAAGAGCCCGGTTGCGGCAGCCATGTGGCTTGTCGTCGTCATGTTCTGCCTCGCAGCTGAGTACGTGATGCTCGACGCCCAGTTCATCGCCGCTGTTCAGGTGCTCGTATACGCAGGCGCCATTATGGTGATCTTCATTTTCGTGATAATGCTGCTGAATCTCGGCGAGGCTTCCGACATCACAGATGTCCGGGGCATCTGGGGCAAGCTCCTGGCAGGCTTCGTTGGACTCGTGCTCATCGCCGAGCTCGGCCTTTTGACGAGGACTGGAATTCCGAGTGGCAAGTACGTTGTTGGGCGCGACTATCTCGGGCAGCAGCTGGCCAGGTATGGCGCAGTTGGCGCTGTGGCCAAGCCGCTGTATCAGGATTATGCTCTCGCGTTCGAACTGACCAGTGTAATCCTGCTGGTCGCAATCTCCGGTGCCGTCATTCTCGGGCGAAAGGAGTTTACACGTGCTCGCTGAGTCGCTCGGTCTATCGGCGATTTTATTCGTGATCGGTGTGATTGGCGTTCTGACGCGTCGCAACGCGATCATAATTTTTCTCTGCGTCGAGTTGATGTTCAACGCGGTGAACCTCACCTTCGTGGCGCTATCCCGTTACTACGGGATGGGTGGGCAGGTATTCGTGCTATTCGTGATGACTGTCGCGGCGGCTGAGGCGGCCGTTGGATTGGCAATCATCATATCGATCTTCCGTCACAAGCAGACGGTTGACCTTCGCAACATCAACGTGATGAAAGGGTGATACAAGCGCAAAGCATGGCTGTCTCGGGCGTGCATCCTCTCGCTGCAACAATCGCAGCGTGGATGTGGTTGCTGCCAGTATTTCCGCTGCTCGGCTTCATCATCAATGGCGCCTTCAGCATCATTTCTCACGCGCACATCGGGCCGGCCGATCCAGACATGGGGCACGGTGGCCACGACGATGCATCGGGTGCTGCGTCGCACGCCGCAGGCGACCACGAAGATTCGCACGTCGTTGGCAAGCCGCGTTTCGCCAGCATCGTGACGGTTCTCGGGCCTGGCGTCATTTTCCTGTCATTCCTGCTCGCGGTCGGGATGTTCTTCGCGATGCGCGGCGTGGACATGTCGACGCCGTTCGTGCAGCAGTACTGGAGCTGGATGCCAGTCGGTGACCTCAAGCTTGATTTTGCCTTCCAGCTGGACCAGCTCTCCATGGTAATGGTGCTGATCGTGACCGGCGTGAGTACGCTGATTCACATTTTCAGTATCGGCTACATGGGCGATGACGAGGGGTACGCGCGATTCTTCTCGTATCTCAACCTGTTCGTGTTCTTCATGCTGCTGCTGGTGCTGGCGAACAACTACGCGCTTCTATATGTAGGCTGGGAAGGCGTGTCGCTTTGCTCGTACCTGTTGGTCGGTTTCTGGTTCAAGGACAAGATCAACGCGGACGCTGGGAAGAAGGCCTTTCTCGTAAATCGCATTGGCGACGTTGGCCTCCTGACAGGGATCTTCCTGCTCTTTGCCAACCTGGGATCGCTCGACTTCACAACCCTCGCTGCGAGCACTGGCTCATTGCAGGTCGGTGGTGCTCTGGTCACTACCATCTGCCTGTTCCTGTTCTTTGGTTGCACGGGCAAGAGTGCGCAGCTTCCATTGTATGTGTGGCTTCCCGATGCCATGGCCGGCCCGACGCCAGTGTCAGCACTGATCCATGCCGCGACCATGGTCACGGCCGGTGTATATCTGGTTGTCAGGAGTTCCTTCCTCTTCTCGATGGCGCCAATTGCATCGATCACGGTGGCCGTCGTTGGCGCAATCACCGCACTGTTTGCTGCGACGATCGCCATCAAGCAATGGGACATCAAGAAGGTGCTTGCGTATTCCACCGTATCGCAGCTTGGCTACATGTTCATCGGCGTTGGCGTCGGAGCGTATTCTGCTGGCATCTTCCACCTCGCCACGCATGCATTTTTCAAGGGACTTCTTTTCCTTGGCGCTGGTTCAGTGATCTACACGATGCACGCCGCATACCACCACAGCGGAAATCACGCTGACGCGCAGGACATGCGCAACATGGGTGGCCTGCGAAAGGCGATGCCCGTGACGTGGATCATGATGTGGATTGCCACTCTTGCCATTTCAGGCGTTCCTCCGTTCGCGGGCTTCTTTTCCAAGGATTCCATCCTCAACGCGGCCTTCGAGCACTCGAACGACTCGATACTGAGCGGCGCAACGTGGCTCGGCATTTCAGGACACACCGTATTGCTCGGAGTATATGTCCTGGGTCTTGCCGCGGCTCTGCTCACAGCCGTGTACATGACGCGCCTCATGCTCTACACATTCCATGGTCCCAGTCGCACCACCGAGACAGAACAGAAGGCCATGAGCGAGGCCCCATGGACGATGACCGGACCAATAGTGGTACTTGGCGTACTCAGCCTCGTCGGAGGTTGGCTGAATCTTCCCGCCATCGCGGCGTTCATCGGACCGTCGGGAGGACTCGACAAGTGGTTGAATCCGGTTGTTGGCAGCGCGACAATAGCGATGACGAACGGAACCGCGGTTGAGGCATCTCGCGGTACCGAGCTCGGACTGATCGGCATCGCGGTTGTCATTGCGATCGGCGGAATTGTCATTGCGCTTCTCGCGTTGAAACCGGCGACTCTGGTGACGAAGGACCAGTCACCGGGCGAGCATGGCTTCGAGAAAGTTCTCGCAGAGAAGTACTATGTTGACGAGATATACGAGGACGGGATTGTTCATCCGGCGTTCATGACTGCCAAGAATGTGTTGTGGCGTGGCCTGGATGTCGGCATCATCGACAATCTTTTTGTGAACGGCTCGGCTGCCGTCGCAAGAGGATTCGCCTGGGTGGGCGCTCAGATTCAGACTGGCAGTACCGGCGTTTACGCATGGGGCATCGCGCTCGGCGCCATTGTAGTTCTCAGTGTCTTCTCCTTCAGGTAAGACTAGCGAATGACAGATTTCCTCAACGGCATCCACTACAACGCGTGGATCCTTCCGGCTCTGCTGATCATTCCGCTGGTCGGCGCACTTCTGGTCGGAGCGCACGGCGCAACCCGTAGCAGTCGCGCGGATGCGGACGCAAATGCTGGCCCCGCGCGGCAGATCGCCTTCTGGACGCTAACTATAGAATTCGTCGTTTCATGCGGACTCTGGTGGTCGTTCAAGATCGGAATGCCCGGCTGGCAGGCGGGTGTCGACTACGCATGGATTCCAGCGTGGGGGGCGCGCTTCTCGGTCGGCATCGACGGCATATCCCTGATGCTCGTGTTGCTCACCACGCTCACAATGCCGCTATCCATTCTCGGTGGATGGACCGCGATCAAGAGCAAGATCCACGCGTATCTGGCCGTTTTGCTCGTTCTCACAACGGCGATGCTTGGCGTTTTCGTTGCACGCGATCTGTTCTTCTTCTATGTCATGTGGGAAATGATGCTCATACCCATGTACCTGATCATCGGTATCTGGGGCGGCCAGCGTCGCATCTACGCGAGTCTCAAGTTCTTCATATACACGACGCTTGGATCGTTGCTCATGCTGGTGGCGGTCATCTACCTCGGCGTACACAATCGCGACGCCGTGACGGGAATACCGAACTTCAGCCTTGACGCAATTATTGCGTCGGGGTCGCTGACACCAAAGGCATCACTCTGGCTCTTCGGCGGGTTCTTTATCGCGTTCGCGATCAAAGTTCCAATGTTTCCGTTTCATACGTGGCTACCGGACGCACACACCGAGGCTCCAACTGCTGGATCCGTGATACTTGCTGGTATCATGCTCAAGATGGGGACGTTCGGGTTCCTTCGATTCGCGCTCCCGCTGTTCCCGGGCGCGTCGATGAATCCCACAGTCCGCGCAATAATCCTGACGCTTGGTGTTATCGGCATCCTGTACGGTGCCCTCGTCGCGTTGGTGCAACCTGATTTCAAGAAAATCGTGGCCTATTCGTCCGTGAGCCACCTCGGCTTCGTCATGCTTGGGATCTTCGCGCTCACCGTCCAGAGTGTGCAGGGCGCACTGCTCGTGATGATCAATCACGGAATCTCGACTGGTGCACTGTTCCTTCTCGTCGGAATGATTTACGAGCGCCGCCATACGAGAATGCTCAGCGATTACGGCGGAATAGCACGTGTCGTCCCGCTGTTCGCCGCGGCGCTGACAATTGTCTCATTCAGCAGCATCGGATTGCCGGGACTCAACGGATTCGTCGGTGAGTTCCTGGTGCTGCTCGGAACCTTCCGCTCGTACCCAGCGTTTGCATTCTTCGCCACGATAGGAATCATCTTCTCAGCATGGTATCTGCTGCGCGCGATTCAGGGAGTGATATTCAACAAGCTGGACAACCCGGACAACGAGCACATTCCGGACTTGAACTGGCGAGAGATCGGGCTCCTGACGCCGCTGATCGCATGCATGATATGGATCGGCGTGTATCCAGCACCAATCCTTCGACGCATGCAGGCTTCAGCGGAACAGGTCGTTCGCACGGTGCAGTCAGCCGCGCTCAATGGCCCTCAGCGCGTCTCGACTCTCAAGGGCGGGGAATAGAAAGTGGCGTTCGATCTTTCGCATCCGATGCAGCTGATCGCCGCGCTCGCGCCTGACATCGTCATCATGGTCGGTGCAATGGTCCTGATGCTTGTCGCGGCCTGGGGCTCCGAATCCACGGAGCGTCAGCGCAGGGTCGGAGTGGCCGCGATAGGCGTGTGTGTGATCTCGGCGCTGTCCATCATCTATTTCATGGTCACACACTCGAGCGCTGGTGGCGGTGTCATCGCGGTGGACAACTTCCGGTGGATAGTCGATCTGATCCTGCTTGCGGCTACCGCAGGCACGATCGCGCTGATGCTCGACTACAACGCTCGCGAGATGATCCTGCCCGCAGAGGCGCATACACTCGTATTGCTCTCCACCGCCGGCATGATGATGCTGGCAGCCGCCCGTGATCTGACTATTGTATTCCTCGGCATCGAACTCATGTCGATTGCGCTTTACATCCTTACCGGCATGAACCGCCGCAGCGAAAAATCCGCGGAGGGCGCGATCAAGTACTTTCTGCTTGGAGCGTTTTCAACCGGCTTCCTGCTTTATGGGATCGCGCTTGTCTACGGTGCTACGGGAACGACCAACCTGACCTTGATTGGTGAGCGCATAACGGCGGGACAGGTGATGTCCACGCCGATGCTGTTCGTTGGAATTGGCCTCCTCCTGATCGGCTTTGCCTTCAAGGTCGCGCTGGCACCGTTTCACATGTGGGCGCCCGACGTGTACGAGGGCGCTCCAACTCCGATCACGGCCTACATGGCCGCCGCAGTCAAGGCAGCAGCGTTTGCAGCGTTCCTGCGTGTCTTTTTCGAAGCGTTTGGCGGCTCAGCCGTCGTCTGGCACATCGCCATCTGGTGGCTCGCTGCGGTCACCATGGTTGTCGGTAACGTCATAGCGCTCGCATCCAGGAACATCAAGCGCATGCTGGCCTATTCGAGTATCGCCCATGCAGGCTACATCCTGGTGCTACTCGCAACGGGACAGGCACTGGGTAGCTCCGCATTCCTTTTCTACATCGTCGCATACACGCTGGCTACGTTCGGTGCATTCGGCGTTGTGGTTGCGCTCGGACAGGCCGGTGAGCCGAATCTGAACATCGATGATTACGCCGGATTGTGGACTGTTCGCCCATGGTTGTCCGTTTCCATGGGCGTCTGCATGCTGTCATTGCTCGGCTTTCCGATTTTCGGGGGCGCTGGTTTCTTTGCGAAATGGTATGTCATCCAGGCTGCACTTCAGTCGGCAGCACCACAGACCCGTCTGGCTGTCGTCCTCGTTCTCACGAGCGTGATATCATGCGGCTACTACATGTACGTCGTGCTTGTGATGTTCATGAAGCCACGCGCCGCGGCTGAGACAGTCAGTGACCCGGCCAGTGTTGGCTCGGCTACGCGTTGGGTTATCGGCCTATCAACCGTGATTCTACTTGTGCTTGGAATTTTCCCGAATTCGCTCGTCTCACTGACACAGCAACCAGGCTCCTACCTCAAGCCAGCGCAGGTGGCCGGAGTAGTCCACCGGTGAATCTCATTCGCGAAATATTTCGCGAGTACGACATCCGTGGAATCACAGACACTCAGCTAACCCCCGATGTGGCACGCCTGGTAGGGCGTGCGTTTGCGGCGCTGCTCCTGGAACGAGGCATTCACGGAACCGTTGCTGTCGGCCGCGATAACCGGCCGAGTGGCGATGGGTTGCACCGCGAACTGGTAGCCGGACTGCTGGAGTGTGGCGTCAACGTCGTGGATATCGGGATCGTTCCGACGCCGGTGGCGTATTGGGCGCAACACAATCTCGATGTCGTCGCGGGCATCCAGATCACTGGCTCGCACAACCCACCGGAATACAATGGGTTCAAGCTGGGGATGGACAGGGCGTCTATCTACGGCGAATCCATTCAGCGTGTCTATCAAATCGCTGCAGCAGGTGCCTTCCCGAGTGGAAAGGGAAGCATCCGCGAGGAAGCAGTTATCGATCGCTACATCGACGATGTCGTCAAGCGCGTTGGTAGAATATCCCGCCCGCTTCGCATCGCTGTGGATGCCGGCAACGGTGTCGGCGCGCTTGTCGCTCCCATGCTATTCCAGAAACTCGGCGTTGAAACGACATGCCTGTTCTGCGAAAGCGACGGTACGTTCCCGAATCATCACGCTGATCCGACTGTTCCGGCGAATCTGGAAGACCTCGTCGCGGAAATGCACAGGAGTCGATACGATTTCGGCGTTGCCTTCGATGGCGATGCCGACCGCATCGGACTGATCGAGCAGTCAGGTGACATCATCTGGGGCGACTACCTCCTGATTCTCTACGCGCGCGACGTGCTGACGCGCGTGGCCGGCGCGCCGATAATATTCGACGTGAAGTGCTCGCAAGCGCTGCCGGAGGCAATAGAGAAGGCTGGGGGTGTCCCGATAATGTGGAAGACCGGCCACTCGCTCATCGAGGAGAAGATGCACGAGATGCACTCTCCCCTGGCGGGCGAAATGTCGGGCCACATGTACTTCGAAGAGGGCTGGTACGGCTTCGATGACGCACTCTACGGCGCTGCGCGCCTGCTGCGGATAGTTGCAGATTCCGGAAAGGCCCTGCACGAGCTCCTCGCGGACGTACCGCGCTTCGTCTCCACACCAGAGATCCGCGTTGACTGCGCTGACGACCTGAAGTTCCACGTTGTGAGCGATGCAGTTGAATATTTCGGAGCCAGGTACAAGACGAACGATGTAGACGGTGTGCGCATTCAGTATCCTGACGGTTGGGGGCTCATTCGCGCTTCCAACACTCAACCGGTAATCGTGCTGAGGTTTGAGGCACGCACGAAGACGCAGCTCGACGCGATACGCGCGGAGATAGAGGGATGGCTTACGCAGCGCGGCGTCCATATTTAACGTGACCCGGGGCCAGCGGCTCGCAGCCATCCTTGTCGTCGCTGGGGCAATTCTCCTGATCGGGCGCGCCGCCGCAGTCGTGTACTCGAATCGAGAGTGGTACATCGACATCGGCGCCGCATCCGTCTGGAATTCGCGCGTTGTGGCTACCGCATGGATCTTCGGTACTGCGATCGTCATCGGAGTGGTTTTTGCGTGGCTGAACGTATCGGCAGTCAGACGATCTGTGGTCGCGTTGATAGTCCCCAAGCGACTCGCCAATGTTGAATTCGGCGAGGAAGTCCCGTCGTCGAGACTTCGAGCACTCACCGCAGCCGTGAGCTTGGGAATTGCGGTCGTCAGCCTCGTCGCGGTTCCGTCGTGGACTACGCTCGCGCTGTGGCGATCGGACATAGTCTTTGCAGAAACCGACCCGTACTTCACGCTCGACCTGAGTCACTTTGTCAGCTGGCTTCCAGTCGAAATCAGCGCGTATCAGTGGAGTCTCGCACTTTTCGCGATTACCGCAATCCTGGTAGTCGCGCTGTACGCACTGACGCCGAGCCTCAACTGGGATCAGCATGGGCTGCATGTGACACCGTACGTCAGACGTCACATGAGCGTGCTCGGTGCACTGCTGCTTCTGTTCGCTGCGTGGGGATTTCGCCTCGATGCGTTTCGCGAGCTGATCCACGGCAGCGGAGTCGACGGCGTGCTGACCCGTACCGACCATGTCTGGTTGATCCCGACGTATCTCGCACTATCGCTGGTAAGCATCGGTGCAGCGGTTGTCCTGCTCGTCGCGGGATGGACGGGCCAGATCACGACGGCACTCGCCAGCGTGAGCGTGGTGATCGTCGGAGCGATCGGATCCCAGGTCTTCGGTCCGTGGATTTCCGCGCGCATCGCCGCCGATCCCGCGAACGCGGCCGCAGAACGTCCGTACGCGGAGACGCGCAGCGGCTTCAATTCGCGCGCGTTTCCGCGCGAACCTGTCCCGCCGTCCATCCGGTTTATTGCGGACTCCACTCTGCTCGCGAATGCTGGCCAGGTGCAGGTCCGCGGCGGGTTGCAGGACATGGTGTTTCCCGGCGCGTCCGGTCCCGCTATCGTCCCCGACGCAGCCATGATCATACGTGCGCCCCGTCTTGGCAGCGGCACTGCGCGCCTGATGCACGCATGGTCGGAACAGAATCCGCACCTTCTTTCGGGTGACCTCAAGTCGAGCGACGCATTCGTGCGTATCCGGGATGTTCGAGCTCGGGTCGCCGCCATCGCCCCCATCTTCGCGATGTCCGGGACGATCGGCGCAATCCCGACGTCGCGAGGTATCCTCTGGCTCGTGGACCTGTACAGCGCGAGCCAGACGTATCCACTGAGCGCACCGCACCAACTCTACAAGTCACGAATCACATACCGACATCATATCGCAACTGCATACGTCAGTGGCGGAACCGCGGCTACGGTGATCGTACCCGATTCGATCCTGGATCCAGTCGCGCGTGCCTGGTTCGAGAGTCACCCTGGGCGGTACATCGCACCGCGCGTACCGGCTGCCATGATCACACCACCGGCAACACAGCCCGAAGTGCCGGTGCCGTCATCTGCACAGGATAAGCTGTTCCACCAGAACGTCGCTCGCATATACGACAGAATGCGCAGCGCGCTCGACTCTGGGGACCTGCGGGCCTTTGGCTCGGCGTTCGATTCTCTTGGACAAATCATTCGGAGGCGGCGCTGACCCACGCAGAACGAAGAACCGCTGTCATTGCGCTCGGCGGCAATGCGCTTTCACCCGCGGGTGAACGGTCCACCATTTTTGATCAGTTCAGGCATACGCGCGAGAGCCTCGGGCCAATCGTGGCGCTTGCACGCGATGGCTGGGATGTCTGCATCGTACACGGCAACGGACCGCAAGTTGGCGATGAGCTTGTCCGTAATGAGGAGGCTCGCGCGAGTGTTGAACCACTTCCGCTTGGAGTGCTTGTTGCGGCAACAGCCGGATGGATCGGCTACATGATTCAACAGTCACTTGAAAATGCGCTACGCGCGTCGGGTAGCGATCGTCGCGTCGTCACTGTGCTCACACAGGTAGTCGTTGGTCGGGATGATCCTGCATTGTCGAACCCCAGGAAATTCGTGGGACACGAACTCTCGCCAGAGCGCGCGACCGAGCTCGCCGCGCATGGCCTTGCGACCGCGGCTGATGGGAATGGACGCGTGCGGCGAGTCGTGGGAAGTCCCATTCCGACCGAAGTCCACGAGGAAGCTATCATCCGCGGATTACTGGACGAGGGGGTCATTGTAGTTGCTTGTGGCGGCGGTGGCATCCCGGTTTACAGGGATGCCGAGGGCGCGTTGGAGGGTGTGGACTGCGTAGTGGACAAGGATCTGGCTGCCGCAGCGCTCGCTGGGGGAATAGGGGCCGATCTGTTCATGATTCTGACCGACGTCGACGCAGTCTACGCGGACTGGGGGAAGGCCACTCAGAGACCGCTCTCTCGACTCTCCGTGGCTGAAGTTGCCCAGTTGGACCAGAACGCTGCGTTTGGAGAGGGAAGCATGGCCCCCAAGGTCCGCGCTGCGGCGAAGTACGTGCGCCAGACCGGCGGTCGTGCCATTATTACAGAGCTTTCGCGCGGCAGCGACGCCGTTGCGGGACACGCGGGAACGGAGATCGTTCCTGCCTAGATGCGCCTGGTCAGAGACCAGGCTATTACCGGAGCCAAATTGAATATCCACGAATATCAGGCGAAAGAGATTTTTCGCTCGCACGGGGTTCCGATCCCGCCGGGCGATGTTGCCACCACGCCGGAGGAAGCCGAATCGATCGCCCGTCAGTTCGGCGGGACGGTCGTTGTGAAGGCCCAGGTGCACGCCGGAGGCCGCGGCAAGGCGGGCGGCGTAAAGCTCGCCAAGACAGCTCAGGAGGCGAAAGACGTCGCTTCAAAAATCCTCGGCATGAAGATCAAGGGCATTACAGTCGAGAAAGTCCTTGTGACACCGGCCGCAGACATCGCGACGGAAGCATATGTCGGAATCATTCTGGACCGCGTCTCCAAGAAGCCGGTATTCATGGTGAGCCCGGCTGGCGGCATCGAAATCGAGGAAGTCGCTGCGACGACCCCAGAGAAGATCATGCGCCTGCCGATCGACTCCCGGTACGGCTTGCGAGGGTACCAGGCCATGGAGCTTGGGTTCTTCCTCTATTCCGACGTGAAGCAGGTTCGCGCCGCTGCGACGATCATGCAGGATCTGTATCACGCCTTCATGGATAGCGGCGCGTCACTCGCGGAAATCAACCCGCTCGTTACGACGCCCGCAGGCGAAGTGCTCGCGCTCGACGCCAAGATGGTAATCGATGACAACGAGCTCGCTCGCCGCCCAAGCATAGCGGCACTTCGAGATGAATCATCCGAAGATCCCAGCGAAGTTGCTGCACGCCAGGCCAATCTCACATTCATCAAGCTGGATGGAAACGTCGGCTGTGTTGTGAACGGTGCAGGCCTCGCAATGGCAACCATGGATCTCGTGAAGTACTACGGCGGCGACCCCGCAAACTTTCTCGACATTGGCGGCTCCAGTAACCCGGAGAAGGTTGTGAGTGCGTTGCGCATCATTACGAGCGACCCGAACGTGAAGGCAATTCTGTTCAACATCTTCGGAGGCATTACGCGCACCGATGACGTTGCAAACGGAATCGTCACTGCCACCAAAGCGAACCCGCTCAAGGTGCCTATCGTGATACGTCTCACCGGCACCAACGAAGAGATCGCCGTGAAGATTCTTACAGCAAACGGATTCAGCGCAATGACGGATATGGACGAAGCGGTGAAGAAGGCGGTTGCACTCGCGACTGGGAAGGCCGCATGAGCATCTTCATCGATGACAACACCCGCCTCGTGGTGCAGGGAATCACCGGGCGCGACGGATCGTTCCACAGCAAGCAGATGATGGAGTACGGCACACACGTGGTGTCCGGTGTCACTCCAGGCAAGGGCGGTCAGAAATTCGAGAACAGTGTTCCGATCTTCAATACGGTGTACGAAGCAGTGCGCGAGACGGGCGCGAATACGAGCGTCATCTACGTTCCTCCTGTTGGCGCCGCCGACGCGATGATGGAGGCCGCCGACGCAGGCATCGAGCTGGTCGTCTGCATCACCGAGGGCGTTCCCGTGCTCGACATGACCTTCGTGTATCCATTCATGAAGGAGAAGGGTGTTCGCCTGCTCGGCCCCAACTGTCCGGGATTGATTTCGCCGGGCAAATCGAAGGTAGGCATCATACCTGGCCGAATCTGTACGCCGGGCCCCATCGGGCTCGTGAGCCGCTCGGGCACGCTCACGTACGAGCTGGTCTACCAGATGACGCGCGCAGGCATGGGCCAGACGACCTGCGTCGGTATTGGCGGAGACCCGATCAACGGCACCAACTTTATCGACTGTCTCTCTGCATTCGAGAGAGATCCCGACACGACAGCCGTTGTAATGATCGGTGAGATTGGTGGAACCGATGAGCAGGAAGCTGCAAAGTTCGTGAAGGAGAAGATGACGAAGCCCGTAGTCGGATTCATCGCTGGCCAGACCGCACCGCCGGGTCGCCGCATGGGACACGCTGGTGCAATCATTTCCGGTTCATCCGGAACGGCGCTTGAGAAGATGCAGGCATTTGAGGAACACGGCCTTGGCGTCGCCAAGCGACCGATCGATGTTGTTGGACTACTAAAGGAGCGAATGAAGTAAATGGCTGGCGACTACACACTCACGATCATCAAGCCCGACGCATTCAACTCGGGAAAGGCGGGGAAGATCACCGCCCACCTCGAGCAGCAGGGCTTCAAGATTCGCGCAGCGCGAGTCGTGCATCTGACCGACGCGGAGGCTGGTGAGTTCTACGCAGTCCATCGCGAGCGGCCGTTTTATGCGTCGCTCTGCAACTTCATGACTTCCGGACCGTGCATGCCGATGGTTCTTGAAAAGACGGATGCAGTTGCAGCGTTGCGCGTTGCAATCGGTGCGACAGACCCTGCTGAAGCCGACGCCGGAACGGTTCGCAAGCTGTTCGCGGAGTCCAAGGAGCGGAATGCGATTCATGCATCCGATTCCGATGACAACGCGGCGCGCGAAGCACGGTTCTTCTTCTCGGAGAGCGAGATAATTCGAGCTCGTTGATGCTGCACTTGGAGCACGGATAGTTTTACCGATCTGGCACGCAAACCGTTTGGAAACGGAGCGTGCCAGACGTTCATTCACGACCGGAGATCCAACGATGGACCCTGGCTACGTCATCAGCAACGCGATTTCCAGCCTCGCAGTGGTCCTGAGCCTCGGGATCGCTGGTTGGACAATAGTTGCGTTTACACGGGCTCGGCGCGGAAAGGTGATTGCAGGCAGCCCCTCGCCAGAGTTGTTGCAGCCGGTGGAGCAGCGCCTTCAGAGGCTGGAGCAGAACACCGAGGCGATCGCGCTTCAGGTCGAGAGAATCGCCGAGGGCCAGCGCTTTGTCACGAAGCTCCTTTCCGACGCTGACCATCAGCCGCCCCGGCTCGCGGGACCGCGTTAAGCTGAGCGCCGAACCAGGCCGCCCAGCGCTGATCGCTTCTGACGGCGAGAGTGCAGGCCCTGCCGTTGCACCTGGCTCCCCATCTGGCTATCTTACGTGGCTATGCTGTCCTTTGACATCCGTACGTTGGAGTCGACGGCCGCCCAGGTCGCAGGTGACCTTCAGGCCGACGATCCCATCTGGAATGCGGCCGATCCGCGCCCTCTTGAGGCGGTTCACGTCGAAGGACGCTTTTCCAGCGCCGGTAATGGCCGCTTTTACTTCAGCGGTCGCTTCTCGGGCTCTGTAACGCTGGAATGCCGCAAATGCTTGACCGAAGTTACGCGGGATGTCGCCGAGGATGCACATTTCCTCTTCGCGCCAACCGACGATCCGACAACAGAAGATGACCCGGACGTGTTCACATACGATCCCGGTGCTCATCAGCTCGACATAAAGCCTGCTGTACGCGAAGGATGGCTCCTCTCGGTGCCAGCGTTCGTAGATTGCAGGGAGGACTGTAAGGGGCTCTGCCTCACTTGCGGTGCCGACCTGAACAACGGAACTTGTAATTGCGAGCCCGTTGCCGCCGATGCCCGTTGGGACTCCTTGCGCCAGACGCGCAATGAATTCCAAGCCTGAAACCTGACCTAGAAGCCGTCCCATGGCCGTCCCGAAACGCCGTATATCCAAGCAGCGCAAGCGCCTCCGCAACACCGCGAAGGGTGCGCCCGTTACTGCTCTCCAGAAGTGTCCGCAGTGCCAGGCTATCAAACGCCCGCATCATGTGTGCGGGGAATGTGGCTATTACGGCGGAAAACAAAGAGTAGCCGCTAAGGGCGCCTAGTTGGCCCGCATCGCGTTAGACGCGGTGGGGGGCGACTTCGCCCCCGGCGCCCCAGTTGAGGGTGCCCTGATGGCGCTCGCTGAGCTGGACCGGTCCCATACCATCCAGCTCGTGGGCCGCCACGATCTCATAGAGAGCACGCTCGTTTCAATGCTCGCCGGCAAGTACGCTGGGCTCGCTCAGCAGCGTAGTCGGCTTTCCATCGTCGATGCCCCAGAGGCTATCGACATGTCCGAAAAGCCAATGGCCGCGTTGCGTGCTAAACCACGCAATTCCATGACGATAGGGCTCTCACTTCAAGTAAAAGGTGAGTCTGATGCCTTCGTGTCCGCTGGCAGCACGGGAGCGCAGATGGCCGCGTCAACCTTGCTCCTCAAGCTGATGCCGGGGCTCCGTCGTCCCGCTATCGCCACTCTCTTTCCAACCGCCAACCGCCCAGTGGTTGTTCTCGACTGCGGTGCAAATGTCGATTGTTCAGCCCGTGAGTTGCTGCAGTTCGCGTGGCTTGGCGGAGTCTACGCGGAATGCATTCTCGGTCGCGATAATCCCGCAATCGGTCTCCTCAGCATTGGCGAGGAGCCCGAAAAGGGAAACGCGGTTGTGAAGGAGGCGAACGCGCTGTTCGCGGCTGCTGACTTCAATTTCATGGGCAACGTCGAAGGTCGTGATCTGCCAGCCGGTGGAACCGATCAAGGCGCTCTCGATGTGGTCGTCTGCGATGGCTTCGTGGGTAACGTTGTGCTCAAGTTCTATGAAGCCGTGACGCCAATGATCGTCGGACTCATCCAGAAATCCTGCGGAATAGAACCCGCCACCCTGGCGCGGTCTCTTGGCCAACTCGACTACTCGGAACACGGCGGCGCACCGCTGCTCGGAGTCCGTGGCGTGAGCATCATCTCCCACGGCAAATCGTCGCCTCGCGCCATCATGAACGCGATCAAGGTTGGCGTTCGAGCAGTGGACAGCGGGATGAACAATCTCATGACCGAACGTCTCGCGGCTTCGGAGCAGAAGCACCAGACGGCCGAGGCATCATGATACCCACCATTGCGCGCATCACCGGAACCGGTCGAGGACTCCCCGCCCGGATCTTCACCAACGATGACTTCGCTTCGATCGGCGTCGAGACGTCCGATGAATGGATCGTGGAGCGCACCGGAATTCGCGAGCGACGCATCGCTTCTGAATCCGAGACGACCTGCTGGATGGCTGCAGCTGCGTCCCGCAGCGCAATGTCGAAGGCTGGCGTTACATCCGGCGAGATCGATGTGATCATCCTGAGCACCGCGACACCGGACAGGCTGCTACCGGCGACCGCCGTGGATCTCCAGGCTGAACTTGGCGCCACGCGCGCGGCCGCCTTTGACGTGTCTGCCGCATGCTCAGGGTGGCTTTATGGCCTCACGATCGCCGAGGGAATGATTGCGTCTGGCGCAATCGATACGGCGCTTGTTGTGGGCGCAGAGAAGATGAGCGCAATCATCGACTGGACTGATCGCTCAACCTGCGTGCTGTTCGGCGACGGCGCGGGCGCTGTAATCGTACAGCGCAACAAGGCCGGCGAGAAAGCAGGCATACTCTCGACGTTCATGCGAAGCGACGGCTGCCTGGCGGACTTGCTGTACCGCCCGCATGGTGGTGCCGCCCATCCGATGACTAAGGAAATCGTCGAAAATCGCAGTCACCTGGTCAGGATGGCCGGCCGCGAAGTCTTCAAGCATGCGGTGCGCGAGATGAGCGAGGCCGCCGACCGCGCGCTCGATTCCGCGAAGCTTCGCGGCGCCGATATCGATCTTCTGGTCCCGCACCAGGCCAACAAACGCATCATCGAGGCGACTGCCAAACATGCCGGCATCCCAATGAGCAAGGTGTACGTCAACGTCGATCGGTTTGGCAACACATCTTCAGCATCCATCCCGATCGCCCTCGACGAGGTCATCGAGAAGAAGATCGTCGGCCCCGGTTCAACAGTAATGATGGTCGCATTCGGCGCCGGATTCACCTGGGCGTCTGCGATCATCCGCTTATAGGCTCACGCGCGCCATCGCAAGATTATGAACGTTATCCTACTTTTCCCTGGGCAGGGATCACAGACGCCAGGGATGGGCAGAGAACTCGCAGCGGCGTTCCCCCGTGCGAGAGAGACTTTTGAGCACGTTGATGAGGTACTCGCTTTCCCGCTCAGCAGGCTCTGCTTCGACGGCCCCGCCGAAGAGCTCACGCTCACCAATAACGCGCAGCCCGCACTTTACACGCACGGAGCTGCGGCCTGGGCTGCGGTTCGCGACATGCTGTCGAGCAGGGTGGTCGCCGCGGCAGGCCATTCGCTCGGCGAATTAACCGCCCATAGCGCTGCTGGCACCTTCACACTCGCCGCCGGCGCGAACCTCGTGCGAAAGCGCGGTAACGCAATGCGCGACACTGGGTCGGAGCGGCCCGGTACGATGGCGGCCATTCTCGGAAGACTCGCGACTCCAATTGACGATATCTGTGCACAGGCGACGCGCGAAGCAGGGCTGGTGGTGCCCGCTAATTACAACACGGACGAACAGGTTGTAGTGTCGGGAGAGATCGCCGGCGTCGAGCGGGCGATGGGACTTGCAAAGGCTGCGGGTGCCAAACGCGTGCTGCGGCTGTCGGTAAGCGGTGCATTTCACTCACCTTTGATGGAGCCGGCCGAGCTGGCGTTCAGCGGTGCGATTGCCGAGACAAGCTTCTCCGAACCCGACTTTCCCGTTTACGCGAACGTAACCGCAAAGCCAGTCACTGCGGCGGCGGACGCCCGTGCGTTGCTTTTGCGCCAGCTGACATCACCGGTGCGTTGGTCAGACGAAGTGCGTGCCTTATCCGCCGCGTATCCTGACGCGCTGTATGTTGAGTTGGGTCCCGGGAATGTGCTTTCAGGCCTGGTGTCCCGGCTCGTCGCTGGCGCACACACAATCGCTGTCGGCGCGCCCGCCGATGTGGACAAGCTTGCCGAGACCCTCGGATGACAATTCAGATCGATCTGACTGGACGGAAAGCACTCGTCACCGGAAGCACGCGGGGCATCGGCAAGTCGATCGCGGCGACCCTGGCTGATTGTGGCGCGCGCGTGGCAGTCGTGGGACGGGAGTTGGCGCGCAGTCAGGAAGTCGCCGCCGAGATTGGCCGCGGTGCGCAGGGCTTCGCCGCCGATGTGAGCGATGTCGCATCCGTGGTAAAGCTGGTGGCCGACGTCGAGGCCGCATTTGGTGGCGTGGACATACTCGTTAACAACGCCGGCCTGACGCGCGATAATCTCATAATGCGCATCAAGGAAGATGATTGGAATACGGTGATCGACACCAATCTTCGTGGCGCGTTCGTGGCAACGAAGGCAGTGACGCGCGGAATGATGAAGCGGCGCTGGGGTCGCATTATCAACATCACGAGCATCGTGGGGATCATCGGCAATCCGGGTCAGGTCAACTATGCCGCAAGCAAGGCTGGACTGATCGGCCTTACGAAGTCGGTCGCAAAGGAGCTTGCCTCGCGAAATATCCTTTCCAACGCGATTGCGCCGGGCTTCATTGAAACCGAAATGACCGCCGCAATGACGCCGGATGCTCGCTCGGCGATGGCGGCTCAGATCCCGCTGGAGCGCCTCGGCGCTCCTCTGGACGTGGCAGGCGCCGTCGCCTTCCTCGCATCCGACCTCGCCTCTTACATCACCGGGCAGGTCCTGGTCGTCGACGGGGGGCTCACCTGACGCCCCTGCGGGATCTCGGCAAAACTGCCAGCCAGCCAACACCCGCATGACGGAGCTGAGTGTCAAATTGGTACCCCACATGTCGCCAGTACTGGCTACCGAGCTACCCGGCCAGAGTTAAATTGTAACGTTACCCCCCAACTGTACGAGGATCAGCATGGCCGACAATTCGGAGAAGGTAAAGGACATTATCGCCAACGAGCTTGGCGTGGAGCGCGAGAAGCTTTCAGATGGTGCGTCGTTCATCGACGACCTCGGCGCTGACAGCCTCGACATTGTTGAGCTTGTCATGGAGTTCGAGAAGGAATTCAACATCGAGATTCCCGATGAAGATGCGGAGAAGCTCCGTACTGTCGGCGACGCACTTGCGTATCTGAACGGAAAGGTCGCTGCGTAATGGCGCGTAGGGTCGTCGTTACCGGAATGGGCTTGGTCACGCCCGTCGGCAACTCGGTGGCGGCGACTTGGGATGCACTGATTGCCGGTACCTCCGGCGTGGCGCTGATCACAAAGTTCGACGCTTCCAAGTTTCCGGTACGATTCGCTGCTGAAGTCAAGAACTTCAATCCCGGCGAGTACATGGACCGGAAAGAAGTGAAGCGCTCGGACATCTACGCGCAATACGCTGTTGTCGCCGCGAAGATGGCGATGACAGATGCTGGGCTTGGCAAGGCCGGGGAGGGCGGGCTCGATCCCGATCGCATCGGCGTCATCATCGGCTCCGGCATCGGCGGACTCAAGAGCTTTGAAGAACAGCACGATGTGTATCGAGAGCTGGGTCCAAGCAAGATCAGCCCGTTTTTCATACCGATGTTCATCTCGGATATCGCCGCGGGTATCGTGTCCATGAATTTCAACGCAAAGGGCCCCAATTACGCGACGGTATCAGCTTGCGCAACATCCGCTCACGCAATCGGCGATGCCTTTCGCACCATCCAGTACGGTGACGCGGATGTCATGATCACCGGAGGGGCTGAAGCGGCTGTCACGCCAATGGCGATTGGTGGATTCGCCAACATGAAGGCTCTCTCCGAACGCAATGACTCACCGTCTACCGCGTCACGCCCGTTCGACGCAACACGCGACGGATTCGTAATGGGCGAGGGCGCTGGGATCGTTATCCTCGAAGAGTTGGAGCACGCGATCGCACGCGGCGCCACGATCTACGGTGAGATTGTCGGCTACGGTGCCACAGGTGATGCGTATCATCTGACTGCACCAGCGCCAGATGGAGAGGGCGCACAGCGCGCGATGAAGCGCGCCATGCGCGATGCAAAGCTGGAACCGAAAGATGTGCAGTATATCAACGCCCACGGCACCTCAACACCCGCAAACGATCTCAACGAAACACGCGCCATCAAGGCCGTCTTTGGCGACGCCGCGAAAAACATCAACGTCAGCTCCACCAAGTCAGCTACTGGTCATATGCTCGGCGCTGCGGGTGCAGTTGAGTTCGTCATCTGCACGCTCGTAGTGGACAATGGCATCATCCCGCCCACGATCAACTACGAGCATCCCGACCCCGAACTTGATCTGAATTTCACGCCAAACATTGCCGTGAAGCGCAACGTTACGGCGGCGATAAGCAACAGCTTCGGTTTCGGTGGCCACAATGCCTGTCTCGCGGTGAGGCGTTACAAGCCGTAGCACGCGAACTGCATTGGAGGCGGACATAGCGGTATCTTTTATGAACCTATGCATCATCGGACCGTCATCCGCAGCAGCAGTTCACCTCTGAACGCGAAAAGCGCCGCGTGAGCACCCATTCCGGGATCGGCTACGACTCGCATCGCTTCAAACAGGGCGGACCGCTCGTGCTGGGCGGTGTGCAGATACCGGCTGACGTTTCACTGGTCGGTCACTCTGATGCGGACGCCGTCGCCCACGCCGTGACCGATGCTGTACTGGGAGCCGCTTCCGCTGGAGATATCGGCGCGCTCTTCCCCGACACCGATGCATCCAACAGGAATCGCGACTCGATCGATATGTTGCGTCTCGCCGTCGGCGCAGTGCAGAAGCTGGGTTACGTCGTGGTGAATGTCGATGCCACGGTAATCGCAGAGATGCCTAGAATCGGGCCGCACGCAGCCGCGATGCGTAATCGCCTCGCGGACGCTCTCGGAGTCGATGCGAGACGCGTAAGCGTCAAGGGAAAGACGAACGAAGGAATGGGTTGGATCGGACGCGGCGAAGGCATCGCGTGCATCGCGGTCGCCACACTTTCCAATGACAGTTGAATCCGCGCGCGAGACGATCTCTCGCGCTTTCTGGCTGGGGCCGTTCGGTGACTTTCTCGCACTGGAGGATGGTGCGTCACCGCGCACGG
>Ga0207933_1000717_pt1 | contig 29451 bp, 19 predicted proteins | sample NGESurdeep092012_4_FD_184488 | JGI IMG/M metagenome (GOLD analysis project Ga0207933, IMG submission 184488) | Arctic peat soil microbial communities from Barrow, Alaska - NGEE Surface sample F53-3 deep-092012 (SPAdes) | ecosystem: Environmental > Terrestrial > Soil > Wetlands > Peat ... | reverse complement strand
GCCGGAGTCTTTGAGGCGGGCGGCGTTGTAGACGAGCAGGCGGGCGGCTTCGATGTCGGTGGCCATGCGGGCGAGCTGGAACTGCATGGCCTGGAAGTCGCTAAGCGTCTTGCCGAACTGCTTGCGCTCTTTGGCGTAGCGGACGGCGTGGCGGAAGGCGCCGGCGGCGAGGCCGAGCATCTGCGCGCCGATGCCGATGCGGCCTTCGTTGAGGGTTTCGATGGCGATCTTGTAGCCCTTGCCGATGAGGGAAGGGCCGCCGAGGATGTTGGCCTCCGGGATGCGGCAGTTGTCGAAGCGGAGTTCGCAGGTGGAGCTGGCGCGGATGCCGAGCTTGTCTTCTTTGCGGCCGATGGTGAAGCCGGGGGTGGGTTTTTCTACGAGGAAGCAGGTGATGCCTTTGTAGCCGAGGGATAGATCGATGCTGGCGAAGACGAGGAAGACGGAGGCTTCGAGGGCGTTGGTGATCCAGAGCTTGGAGCCGGAGAGGATGTAGTCGCCGGTCGAGTCGCGGGTGGCGCGGCACTGGAGGGCGAAGGCGTCGGAGCCGGAGGAGGCTTCGGAGAGTGCGTAGGCTCCGGTGGTTTTGGTGGCGAGCGCGGGGAGGAACTTTTGTTTTTGCTCGTCCGTGGCCCAGCGCATGAGCGCGCTGAGGACGAGCGTGTTCTGCACGTCGACGAGGACGCCGACGGCGGGGTCGACGGCGGAGATCTCTTCGACGGCGAGGACGGCTTCGAAGAGTGTGCCGGCGGCTCCGCCGTATTCTTCAGGGACCTGGATGCCCATGAGGCCGAGCTCGTGCAGCTTGCGGAGGAGGCCGGCGTCGAAGTGCTGGGCTTCGTCCATGGAGCGGACGAGCGGGGCGATCTCGGTGCGGGCGAAGTCGCGGACGGTGGAGCGGAAGAGTTGTTCGTCGGGCGAGAGTTGGGTGAGGGGCTGCATGTCGGTACGAGTGTAGAGGGTGGAGGATGTGGCTGGCATCGAGGCCCGCCAGGCGGTATCCACATAGAGGCCGACGTGGCAGAGACAGAAGGGGTTGAAAACCTGAGAAAGTGTGGGTGCTATGAACAGACAGCAGGTCCTTCGACTGCGCCTCTCGCGGTGAAGCTGCGAGAGGCTCCGCTCAGGATGACAATTTCTAAATTATTCAATCAATACCAAGCTGCCTATAGGTCGATACCGGCCAAAGATCGATACCGGCTAAAACCAGCGCCGGACGCGATGTTTGTAAGCGAGCCAGTCGTCGCCGAATTGGCGGGCGAGCTGCTTTTCTTCGCGGGGGATCATGAAGTCGACGGCGAGGATGTTGAGAGCGGTAAGGACGATGCCGCTGGGTGAGCCGAGGACGAGCACGGCGCCAAGAAAGATGAAAAGGTTGCCGCCAAGGTAAAGCGGGTTTCGGGAGAAGCGATAGGGGCCCGTGGTGATGAGGTGGCTCTGGGGTTGGAGAGAGATCACTTTCATCTGAAGTTGATAGAAGTCAAAGGTGGCCCAGACTCGGATGAGAAAGCCGATCAACATGAGCAGCGCGCCGAAGGCAATGGTGAGCGTGGAGCGAAAGCTGGCGCGGTGCAGAAGGATGTCGAGGCCCCGGCCGATGTAAGCGAAGCCGAAGCCGACGAGGAGAACTCCGAGGTTGTGCAGAGTGCTTTTGAGCAGGTTTGTGGATCTCGTCATGCGGGGGGTTTCCTGCGGATGAGTATAAGCAGTGGGAGCTGAGGTCCGTCGTAGCCTCTCGTGTCGCCGTGAGCGTTCCCCAGGGGCTGAAGCCCCTTTCTACATCGAAGATATTTATGGCACGGCTAAAGCCGTGCCCCTTCAAAGGCCGGGACATCTTCGGCATAGCTTAAAGGCGTGCCCCTTCAAACGTCGCGGAACTACGACACTGTCGTGGTTCCTTCCGATTGCAGCGATTTCGGGGCAGGTTTATACTGCGGGCATAGGCGCAGTTGGTGTTTCTTCATGCTGTGCCGCGGGTGAGGTCCGTCTTCAGCAGCGAATGCTTCGAGGATGTACGGCTCGGGAATGCGGGGCCGCCTGGCCGTGAGGCAGGTGCGGCTGGAAGCTGGCGCGCTGTTACGCGCGTGCTCCGAAGTAGTCAGAGACTGCTGGGTGGGATTGCTGCCGATACGGTGAATGCTGTCTGGCCTTCGGACTGCCGGTTATGCGGCGGACCGATGATTGCGGTGAGCCGGGCGATGGTTTGTGAGGCTTGTGTTGCGCGGGTGGAGGCGCAGGACGAGCAATTGACTCCGCTGTGCAGCCGGTGCGGGGATGCGCTGGGGATGGAGTCGGCGCGGTTTGCAGCCGCGATGGGAACGAACGAATGCACGATGTGCAGGTTGGCTCCGCCGGAGTTTGCGCGAGCCGTGGCGTATGCGGAGTATGACGCTGAGGTGCGCGAGATGCTGCACCTGTTCAAGTTCAGTGGAGCGCGCGAGATGGCCGGGCATGTGCTCGGGCAGTGGATGGCTGCGGCGGTGTTGAAGTTGGAGGGTAACGCGGCGCGCGAGCTGGTGGTTGTTCCTGTGCCGCTGTTTGCGGCGCGGCGGCGGAGCCGAGGGTTCAATCAGGCGGAGTTGCTGGCGAATGCTGCGGTGAAGCGGCTGCACAAGCTGCGGCCGAGTTGGAAGTTGCGGATGGCGGATGGAGCGCTGAAGCGCGTGAAGGATACGCGGGCGCTGTTTACGATGCAGCCGCATGAGCGGCGGCGGAGTCTGCGCGGAGCGTTTCGCATTGCGGATGCTGACGCGGTGCGTGGGCGCGAGGTGCTGCTGATCGACGACATTCTGACGACCGGAGCGACAGCGCGCGAGTGTGCGCGGGTGTTGGTGAACGCGGGCGCGACGAAGGTGTGGGTGGCGACGGTGGCGAGAGCGCAGCCGGAGAGTGTGAAGGTTTTGCGCGCTGGTGATTCGACGGAGTCGATGGTGGCGAGATGGGATGCGGGGGTAGGAAGTAGGAAATAGGAAGTAGGAAAGAGCGTACGCAGGATCTGGAGATTTGGGAGGGCGGAGATGCAATCGGGCAAGTTGAGAGGGAAGCGGCACCATACGACGCATCCGGTGGCGGGGACGGCGCGGGCGGAGGCGCTGGAGATTCGCGCTGGCGTGTTCAGGCAGCCGGCGATGCAGACGCCGGTGCTGGTGCTGAATGCAAGCTATGAGCCGATCAACATCTGCGGGGCGCGACGGGCGCTGGTGCTGGTGCTGAAGGGCGTGGCGCGCACGGAGGAGGAGCAGGGAAGCGTGCTGCACTCGCACAGGATGGAGATTCAGATGCCGAGCGTGATCCGGCTGCTGGAGTACAGGCGGATTCCGCACCAGACGCGGGCGCTTTCGCGGAAGAATATTTTGTTGAGAGACCGCAATACGTGCCAGTACTGCCAGGAGGTGCTGACGGCGGCGGAGCTGACGCTGGACCATGTGGTGCCGCGGTCGCGGGGCGGCGCGTCGACGTGGGAAAATCTTGTCGCGTGCTGCAGGGAGTGCAACCGGCGCAAGGGCAACCACATGCTGCATGAGCTGAGCGAGATGAAGCTGCTGCGCGAGCCGCGGCCGTTTTCGCTGCATACGAGCCGGCAGATTATGCGGATGATCGGCAGCGCGGATGCGAACTGGCGGAAGTATTTGTATTTTGAGAATGAGACGGCGGCGTAGTGGGGAAGAGATTTTAGAGATTAGATTTTAGATGTTAGAGAAGGTGCGGGTCTGGGGGCGGTGCCCCCAGACGGTATAGGTCGGACCTTCAGCCCTCTGGATTTTTAGCGTGTGTGTACCTGGGGCGATGCCCCAGGCTGGTATGGCGCGCGCCGTTGGCGCTTGTGAGCTAAGGACTCTTCGAACGCGTTGGACGACCGGCGTTCGCTGTGAACTGCAGGTCTCTCCGCTGCGCATCGCGATGAAGCTGCGATGCTTCGGTCGAGATGACAGCGTTGTCGAATGTGATCAAGGGGTGGGTTCTGCGATGTTGTTCGTGACGTTGCGGGCGAGGCGCATGAGCACGAACATCATCAGCAGGGCGCCGATGTAGAGGTAGGACTGCAGGATGTTCCAGCCTAGGTGTGGGGCGAGGAAGTTCGTTGACGTGAGTGCGTTGAGGGTGAGGAAGCTGGCGAGGGCGAGCAGCCAGGGGCGCTTAACTTGCCAGCAGCCGTAGGCGAACCATGTCCAGGCGGCGATAGCGAAGACGATGCCGTAGTGATGCTCCCAGGCCATGGGGCTGGCCGCGACGGAGGCGATGCCCATGGCGGCGAGGTCGGCGGTGGAGGCGCGGAGCTTGCCCCAGGGAAAGAAGAGTGCTGCGGCGAGGATGAGCAGCGATGTGGCGATGGTGGTGCGGTAGACCCAGGCGATGTAGGGCGTGTAGAGGTGCGGCGTGTAGGAGATGTTTTCGCCGTTGCCGATCATGCGGTTGAGCGTGCCGAACATGGATTGGTTGGCGTAGTGCGATTGCGCCTTGCGGCTGAGGCTGGAGAGGACGCGGAGGTAGTCGAGGTTGTTGTGCCAGCCGAAGACGGCGATGGAGAGCAGGAGGAGAACGGCGGCGCAGATGAGGAAGGCGGCGGCTGCTCCCCAGCGGCGGCGGGCGAGCATCCAGATCCACAGCAGAGCGTACTGCGGCTTGACGAAGGCCAGCAGAGCGGTGACGACGCCGGCGGAGCGCTCGCGGCCGGTGGTCCAGAGATATAAGAGGACTGCGAAGAGGAAGGAGAGAAACGTCTGCGCGTTGCCGAGCGCGTAGCCCTTGAGGAGCGGATAACAGCCGATGCAGGCGAGGATGACGGCGAGGATGGACTGCCAGTCTAGCTTTGATTGTGTCGAGGCGTTGTGATGGTGGAGGAGCCAGCGGGCCATCCAGAGCGAGACGGCGACGACGCCGAGGACGGCGATCCAGGAGGCGATGGCGAAGATGTGGAGGATGGTGGGTTCGGTGAGGCCGAGCTTTTCGAGAGCGGCGAGGGGAAGAAGGCTGGCGAGCGGGTAGATGAGCGTGTCGTAGAGGTGGGCGTAGTAGATGGGCTCGGCGGGGTGGGCGTGGAAGTAGTCGAGCGACTTGAGCATGGGGAGCCAGGAGTCGGTCCACTGGCGGACGTGGAGGAAGGCGAGGAAGGATTGTTTGATGCCGCCGGGGTTGCCGAGACCGGCGAGGCGGCAGGCGGCCCACTGGACGACGTTGGCGAGGACGAGGCTGGAGAGTACGAAGAGCAGAAGACGCGTGCCGTGGGGCGCGGCGTCGGGTTCGGGCGGAGCGGACGGCATGCGGGGATTATATGAGGCGTGCGCGCGCGGCCTGTGGCAAGGTGGGTGATGGAGGCGGGATGCAGGGAGCGACGGAGCGGTTCAGCGGAAGAGCGGAGGCATATGCGCGGTATCGGGAGAGGTACGATGCGGGGATCGTGCTGGCACGGCTGCGGGAGTGGACGGGGCTGACGCCGGAGTGGGTGGTGGCGGATGTCGGCGCGGGGACGGGGATGTTGAGTGAGGTGTTTCTGGCCAATGGGAACCGCGTGATGGCGGTTGAGCCGAATGCGGAGATGCGGGAGGCGTGCGCGCGGCTGCATGCAGGTGAACCGCGGCTGGAGGTGCGAAATGGAACGGCTGAGGCGACGGGACTGGCGGACCGGTCGGTGGAGATGGTGAGCGTGGGACGGGCGCTGCACTGGTTCGATCTGGATGCGGCGATGCGGGAGTTTCGGCGGGTGTTGAAGCCGCGAGGATGGGTGGCGGTGGTGGCCTGCGGATGGGACGACAAGGGACGCGCCGAGAATGTGGCGTTGACGGAGTTGTTCCGGAGCCATATGCCAGTGGAGATGATGAAGCAGTTGGGAGATGTTTATGCTCGGCTGCCGGAGATGTTTGCGGGCGGCGAGTACCGGCACGAGGAGATTGCGGGCGAGATGCAGCTTGGATGGGACGAGCTGTGGGGGCTGGCGATGTCGATGTCGGTGGCGCCGCTGGAGGATGCGGCGCGGCTTGCGGAGTTTGAGGGCGCGCTGCGGGCTTTGTTCGTGAGGTTTGAATGCGGCGGGGTGGCGACGTTCGGGACGCGGTGCTGGATCAATGTGGGAAGGTTCAGGAGCGCTTAGGTCGCGGCCACTGCTGTGACGAATGCCGAACGTGCAGGATGTACACCGTTTCGTCGTCGACGCGATAGACGGCGATGTCAGAGAGTTGGTCTTTGCTCCCCTGCCGTACGTTGCTTGATGCGCGCAACAACTTGCTCATGAGGAATCCAGCCCTCTCGCTCAGCGGACTCTTCCCCTTCGCGAACGGCAGCAGCCAGTTCCTCCAGATAGGAAAGATAGCGATCCACTGCCGTCTGCGCGAGCTCGTCCGGTGTGCGATCGGACTGTGCTGCGAAGTCCTGCAGCTTACGCTCCTGAGCGGATGTGAGATGCAGCGTCATGCACTGACTGTAGGGCGTCGTGAGGTGAGGGGTCAAGCAAAGGCCAGCCATCAGGCGGGGAATTTCTGCCTTTGTCCTCAGCACTCGATGATGTTGAGGGCGAGGCCGCCGAGGCTTGTTTCTTTGTAGCGGGATTGCATGTCCATGCCGGTGCGGTACATGGTTTCGATGATCTGATCGAGCGAGATCTTGTGGGGGCCGGGGTCGTTGGTGGCGAGGCGGGCGGCGTTGACGGCTTTGACCGCGCCCATGCCGTTGCGCTCGATGCAGGGAATTTGCACGAGGCCGCCGATGGGGTCGCAGGTCATGCCGAGGTTGTGCTCCATGGCGATCTCGGCGGCGTGTTCGATGGCCGCGTTGTTGCCGTTGAGCGCGGCGACGAGGCCGCCGGCGGCCATGGAGCAGGCGACGCCGACCTCGCCCTGGCAGCCGACCTCGGCGCCGGAGATGCTGGCGTTTTCCTTGTAGAGGATGCCGATGGCGGCGGCGGCGAGGAAGTAGTGGAGCAGGCCGGCTTGTTTTGCTTCGGGCGAGAGGCCTTCGCTGGCGTAGTGGAGATAGTAGTAGGCGATGGCGGGGATGACGCCGGCGGCGCCGTTGGTGGGGGCGGTGACGACGCGGCCGCCGGCGGCGTTCTCCTCGTTGACGGCCATGGCGACGAGGGTTACGGAGTCGAGGGGGGCGAGCGGATCGCGCGTCCTTGGCTTTCCGTCCGCGGCCGGCATCGCGGCTTCCGCATCGAGACGGGCGAGACGTTGGGCGAGGCCGGGAGCGCGGCGGCGGACGTTGAGGCCGCCGGGGAGCGTGCCTTCGGTGTGGATGCCGCGCTCGATCGACTGCTCCATGGTCTGCCAGAGGGTGAGGATGGCGGCGGTGATCTGCTGCTCGGGAGTGAGCGAGTCGAGCGGTGGCGGCGGAGCGGCGATGCCGGGACGCAGGGGAGAGACGATGCGATCGATGCGGCGGGTGATGGAGGGATCGCTGAGGAGAGAGATCTCGTTGGCGAGGACGATGTCGGCGATGGAGAGACGATGATGTTCGCCGAGCTCGAGCAATTGCGCGGCGCTGGAGAACGGATAGGGGACGTCGCGTTTTTTGGCTGCGCCAGGGTTGGCAAGCTCTTCAGCGGAGAGGATGAATCCGCCGCCGATGGAGTAGAAGACGTTCGAGGCAAGTTGATTGCCGGCGGCGTCGAAGACGGTGAAGCGCATGCCGTTGGGGTGGGTTGGATGGTCGGGATCGGGGTACATCTGCGCGCGGTTGAAGCGCAACTGCTGGGCTTCGTCGAAGACAATATCGCGGCGGCCCATGAGGTTGAGTTGATGATCGGTGCGGATGCGATCAAGAAGAGCGTCGATGCGGTCGAGAGGAACGGTGTCGGGCGATTCGCCGAGCAGGCCGAGGAGGATGGCGCGATCGGTGCCGTGGCCGTGGCCGGTGAGGGCGAGCGAGCCGTAGAGATCGACGGTGATGGAGGCGACGCGGTCGAGGAGATGCTGGCGGTCGAGCTCGCGGAGGAAGCGCAGGGCCGCGCGCATGGGGCCGACGGTGTGCGAGCTGGAAGGACCGATGCCGATTTTGAAGAGTTCGAAGAGGCTGGTGTTCATGCTGGGCCGGTGCTTATTGTAGGCGCGGACGGAGAGCTTTGACGCGCAGCCAATCTCTAAGACGAGGTGCGGGTAGCCGGCGCGATGACGATGCGATGAATGGGCGCATCCGATTGGAGGGGATGTTTCGGGCTTTCAGCCCTTGGAGGTTCTGTGTGGGACGTACCCTGGGGCTACGCCCCAGGCTGGTATGTGTCGCGCCGTTGGCGCTTGGGTCTTGTGGACCCACCCATGCCGACGATAACGCCCATCGTCATGAATGGGTACCGCGCGGTTTACGAGTTCAGAGACATACTCGGGACTATGTTTACTGCGTGTCGCAGGCGCAGTCGGGTGGGGTGGCGATGTTGTTTTCCGCGCGCAGATAGGCGGCGGCGGCGGTGAGGCGGACGGCGAGGTGGTTGTCTCCGAACATGGGGGCGAGAGCCTTGGCGGTTTCGGGGCCGGGCCAGCGGCCGAGACCTTTGGCGGCGGCGGCGCGGACGGCGGGCTCGCCGTCGGTGAGGTCGGCCATGAGAACGTCGTGGACGTCGTCGGTGTGATGCTGGGCGAGCTCGTCGATGGCGGCGGCGCGGGTGACGGCACCGCTGTCCTTGCTGACCATCTCAATCGCCTTCACACCTACGCCGAAGGGGCCGAGGAAGTAGCCGGAGCCCTGGTTGACGGCGATCATGGTGAGGGCCTTGGGGCTGTGCAGCTCCTTATCGGCTTTGTGGCGCTCGCTCTTGATGAGGCCGGGCGAGGCCTTGCGGTCGCCGAGAGCGACGGCGGAGAGAAGGTCTTCGCCGGTGTAGTCGTGCATCTTCCAGAGGGTGACGGCGGCGGTGTAGGCGACCTGGGCGTTGTCGTCGTCGAGCGCGCGCTGAAGTGGAGGAAGAAGCTTCGGGTTTTTGGTCTGGCCGGCGGCGAGGATGGCGGCGATGCGGACGTCGGATTCGTGGCCGTTGATGGCGTCGCCGATGATTTGGGCGGCGCGGTCGTCGGCGCCCATGGTGCCGAGGGCGGCCATGGCTTCGATGCGGTCGTGTGAGGATTTGCCGGGAGCGGCGCTCTCGGTGAGGATCGACCAGGCGCGAACGACGTTGGGCTCGAACTGTTGGGCTGGTTGCGCGGAGTGAGATGCGTCGATGGCGGATTGGGGCGGGGGAGCGGCGGTGTCCTGCGCGGTGGCGGTGTTGAAGGTGAAGGCAAAGACGGCTAGAGCGAGAAGAAAGATCGAGCAGGGTCGTGCGGTCATGAGATCCTCTTGCGCTTCGTGAATCCAGATGCGCCCGATGGAATGGGCGTGGTAAAGGCTTCGGAACACAATAGGTTGCGACGCGTGCGGAGGTTGGCAGGTTGTTTGGGAGTGGCAATGTCGGGCGGCAAGCACTCCGGCATTCTGCGCGCTGCGAGCGGACAGCAGGTCCTTCCCCTTCGGCTACGCTCAGGGTCAGGATGACACTTCCTTGGGCAATGGTCGCCTGTGGCTCATGACAATTCCTTGGGGAACGGTCGTTTTTGGCTCAGGATGACGATTCCGAGAGGTGGGAGATCTCCGGCGGGCGAGGGGTGCTAGACTGGGCGCACCTTTACGGCCTCTTTGGCTTTATCAGGCAGGGACATGCTGTTCAAGACGCGCAGCGCGGCGGTCTACGGGATCGACGCGCACCTTATCGATGTGGAAGTGGACTTCTCCGGCGTGAAGCAGACGGAGGAGACCTTCAGCGTGGTTGGGCTGCCGGATGCGGCGGTGCGCGAGAGCCGCGACCGGGTGCGGTCGGCGATCAAGAACAGCGGCTTCGACCTGCCGCCGACGCGAATCACCATTAATCTTGCTCCCGCCGACCTGAAGAAAGAAGGCTCGGGGTTCGATCTGCCGATTGCGGTGGGCATTCTGGGAGCGTACGGCGGTCTGGCGATCGGCGATATCAGCGACTTTTTACTGGTGGGCGAACTGGGATTGGACGGAACGCTGCGCGCGGTGCAGGGAATGCTTCCGATTGCGGTGGCGGCGAAGGCGGCGGGGATTCGCAATCTTGTGATTCCGGCGGGGAATGCGCGCGAGGCGGCGGTGGTGGATGGGGTGAGCGTGTATCCGGTGCGGAGTTTGCTGGAGGTGCGCGAGCTGCTGAACTCGGCGGCGCATGGGCCGGTGAAGGCGGAGGCGCTGCGGGTGGAGTCGAAGGCGCTGCTGGAGGCGGCGCTGGAGCATGCGGCGGACTTTCGCGATGTGCGCGGACAGCATGTGGCCAAGCGCGCGCTGGAGGTGGCGGCAGCGGGCGGGCACAACATTCTGATGATCGGGCCGCCGGGGTCGGGCAAGACGATGCTGGCCAAGCGGCTGCCGTCGATTTTGACGCCGCTGCGGTTTGAAGAGGCGCTGGAGACAACGAAGATTCATTCCGTCGCGGGCGTGTTGAATAAGGATGAAGGGCTGGTGACGCACCGGCCGTTTCGCTCGCCGCACCATACGATCTCGGACGCCGGGTTGATTGGCGGAGGGATGATACCGCGGCCGGGCGAGGTGAGCCTGGCGCATAACGGACTGCTGTTTCTGGATGAGCTGCCGGAGTTTCCGCGCAATGTGCTGGAGGTTCTGAGGCAGCCGCTGGAGGACGGGGCGGTGACCATAGCGCGGGCGGCAATGAGCCTGAGCTTTCCGGCGCGGTTCATGCTGGCGGCGGCGATGAATCCGTGACGTTGCGTTGCCTTTCTGCCATGATTTCAGCGGAAGATGGCAAGTAGCAGAGGCTTATCGTGACATCCTCTTTGCCGATCACGATCTTTTCCAGAATGTTTTCAATGATTTTCCGCTTCTCTACCTGCTCAAGTTCAAGCCATCGGGAGTAGATATCTTTGGCTTCGGTGAAAATCTCATCGCTTGATAGGTACTGGACTTTGAGGAAGTCGATCTCCCCCTGAAGGTGGGGCATCTGATCGGTAATCTGCTTCATCCGTTCTTCGAGCGGGTGATACCTGCCTCCGAATCCCTCCCGGCTGATCTCGTCTGCCAGATAGAGGTTGTAGAGTTTGTCCATCTCGCGTTTGGTCTTCTGGGTTTCCGTTTCCAGGGTGCCGAGCAACTCCTGCTTTTCCTTGATCGTCTGGTCGGCCTGCCCCAGGTACGCCGTGATGTCAGCCGACGAAAAGAAGAACGATTTGAGCTGTTCGTGGAAAACGCCTTCGAGGTCGGCCACCGGAATTTTATTCCGGCATTGATAGCAGATGTATTTCGGCGAGTTGGACGGCACGTACATCTTCTGGCCGCAAAAGCAATACGCAAGTCCGGCGAAAAGATGCACGGGCTTCCGGGCGGGTTTCCTGCCGTTGCTCCTATCTTTGAGGCTGTGATTGCACTGTTCCCACAGTTCCTCCGAAACGATGGGCTCGACCGCCGTGATCACCCATTCCGATTCCGGCTTTACGACCCAGCGCTTTCCATCACCGAGACTCTTCGTGTAGTTGGCCCGCCGCTCCCCCTTCGCGGTAGGATCGCGCAGCAGACGTTCTACGGTCGTGTCGGAGAACCGAGCGCCCGAACGCGTGCGATGTCCCGCATCATTGAGGAGCCGTGCGACGGTTTTCTTCCGTTGATGCTGAACAAAGAGTTCATAGATCAACTTCCGAACCGGCGCTTCCTTCGGGTGAGGCACGAGTTGGCGGTCCTTCCACTCATAGCCAAAGGGGGCCTGACCGCCGAGAGGCTTTCCGAGTTTCGCGCGCACCGGAACCGAGGCCGCGACCCGCTCGGCGATCTCTTCACGCTCCCACTGCGCCATCGCCGCGATCATCGTCTAGAACAGTCTCCCGGCGGGGGTCGTGGTGTCGATGGATTCGTGGAGCGAGATCAGGTCTGTCCCTTGCGCGAGAAAGATGTCCGCGAACTCCAGCAATTCCCGCGTGTTACGGGCAAGTCGGGCAAGCTTGGAGAATACGAGACCGGTAATGTGGCCAGAGGCGATATCCGCAAGCATCCGCTGGGTTTCCGGATTGCCCATCACCGATTTTCCGCTCACGGCCTCCAGGTGATAGACCTCGCGGACGCGCCAATTTTTGAGCGCCACGTAATCGCGGGCGCGCTTTTCGTGGTGCTCCGGGCTTTCGCCTCTCGCTTGATCCTCCGTGGAGACCCGAATCCATATCCCCACGGGCTTCGTCTGATTCTCTTCGTGATGTACTACGCTCCGCATGAAAACCTCCGTATTCAGAGTGGGGATGGTATAGCTGATCGCGCGCGGAGTAAAGGGAAATAAATATAATAAAATGAATTATTTACGGTCGCCTTTGAGCTTCTTCAACGCCCCCAAAATGACCTGCGAAATCGCCTGCTTTCGTGCCTTCTGTTCGCCTTCTGCGACGGGCTGGTAATCGACCTTCACCTTGTAGCCGAGCACTTTCTCTTCCCGCCCCGCAGCGTGCGCGTCAAGGGTTTCCACGAAGGCGAAGAATTCTTCCGTCGTGAGCACGTGGACCCGGGCGCGCTCCGCTTCGCTCAATGCCGCTGCAACCGCATCCTTGGCCTTCGCCATCATCTTCCGCTCCGAGAGGATTAGCACGACGTGCTCGAACCCTGCGGTCAGGCATTTCTGCACATTGCCCATTTCATGTTCCACGGTTGTTGTGATCGAAATCTCGCACGCAATGGAGCGTCCATCCTTTTCGAGCGCCACATCGACGGAGCCGAGTCCATCCAGAATCTCTTTTTCAATCGTCGTCTTGTAGCCTCTGCTCGACGCCCAACGCCGCACAAGTTCCTGAATATATTTGTGTTGCGGTCCACCCCGGCCTGAGGACGACGGAGCGGATGGCAGTTTCACACGAGCGCTCGGCGGTGCCGGTGGACGCTTCTCCTCCGGCACGGACGGGGTCGCCTTCGGCGGTGACTCGGCAGCCGGATGCTGTGGTCGCGAGACCTGCACGGGCGGCGGTATCGCCTCCGGCGTAAGCGCCGCCTCAACGATATGGCGATCTTCGAGAGACTTCCTGAGATCGTTGATCCGTTCTTCGACGACACCCTCAACGGTGTCGCGTACACCGAAGAAAAGCTCGCTGATGGGCACGCGGAAAATAATTTCGTAGGCGAGCGCAGTTAGGAACGGTGGCAGCGAATTGAACCGTTCGTGGCGCGCGACGGCGCCCTCGTCAATGTATCCGATGAGTATGGCAAGTTCGCGTTGGGTGAGGCTGGCTTTGCGACGATGAACATAGATGCGATTGGGTATAGGTTTGATATGTTTTGGCATGGATAGTAATAAAAAATGTAAAAGTACGACGCTTTTCGTTTTAGCTTAGCAAGCAATATGGAAGCGCAATAGGATGCACAAACCGGATTGGCGAGCCGGGTTTTGCCCGAAACATCTGCGATTCATCCACACACTATTGACATCTTGTCCGCACTCCGTACTGTTAACGGAAATGTCCCCGTCCAAGCCCTTCATTGCGCAGTACCCCGCTAGTCGAGTCTGGTTTGTGCATCTTTTCCTTCGCGATCAGTTCGGATACCGTAGCCAGGATGGATTTCACCGAAGCCGATCTACAGGAGTTCGTCGCGATCTGGAAAGAAGAATTTCACGAGACGATATCTGCGGAAGTCGCCAAGCGTTCTGCGGCATCGCTTATGGAACTCTTTACATGGCTCGTATTGGGAGAGGAGGAAATGCCACCTATGTAACTCAATGAAGTACTTCCTGTATTGCCGCAAATCAAGTGAGGATGAAGACCGACAGGTGCTCTCCATCGGCTCCCAACGGGAAGAAATGGAGCGTCTTTCGGTTGGTTGGCCGGACGTGGAGATCGTCGAGGTTTTTGAAGAATCATTCAGCGCCAAGGCTCCGGGTCGCCCCGTATTCGATCAGATGCTCAAAAGGATCGGAAAGGGAGATGCCGATGGGATCATCGCATGGCATCCGGATCGCCTTGCCCGTAATTCCATCGACGGAGGTCGCATCATTTACCTCTTGGACACGGGAACGCTCAAAGACCTTCGATTCGCCACGTTCAGTTTCGAGAACAATTCTCAGGGCAAGTTCATGCTCTCGATCATCTTCGGATATTCCAAGTATTACGTTGATTCGTTGAGCGAGAACGTCCGCCGGGGAAACCGGACGAAGATTCAGCAAGGGTGGCTTCCTAGCTGCGCCCCCATCGGCTACTGGAACGACAAAGAAACCAAAACCATCGTGATCGATCCTGAGCGCTTCCCTTTGGTGCGGCGATTGTGGGAGCACATGGCAACCGGCAACTACACTCCCCGGCGACTGTGGGAGATGGCAACGAAAGACTGGGGGCTCAGAACTCCAAAGCGAAAGCGAATCGGAGGGAAGCCAGTTTCTTTGAGCGCCGTCTATCGCATCCTCTCGAACCCGTTCTATGCCGGCATCCTTGAGTTGGACGGAAAGACGTATCCGGGGAAGCATAAGCCTATGGTCACGATTGAGGACTTCGATCATGTCCAGAAGATTCTGAGGCGTCCAGGGCGGCCACGAAAGACAGAACGATTCTCGTATACGGGCATGATTACCTGTGGCGAGTGCGGTTTTATGGTCACCGGCGAAGAAAAGATCAATCGTTGGGGTACGCATTACAGCTATTACCATTGCAGCAAACGGCGGCTCGACCGTCATTGCAATCAGAAATATCTCTCGGTGGAGGAGATGGAAGCGCAGATTGTGGCATTTCTGGAAACCATCAGATTGCCAGATCCCTTCTACCGCTGGGTCATGCGCCACTTGGAACGCACGATTCAGCAAAAGGAACGTGATCACGCTGCGCAAAAGGAATCACTGATCCGCGACCAGGCGGCAACCACGCGGGAACTCCAGAATCTTACAAAGCTGCGCATACGGGAATTGATGACTGACGATGAGTATCTGAAAGAGAGGCAAGAACTCGACCGGCGGCTCGTGGGATTGACCCAAAAGCTCGAAGTGCTCGAAAAAAGGGACTCCCGGTTCGCACCCTCACACAGCATCGTTTCATTCAATAACTGCTTGATAGATCGCTTTCAAAAAGGCACTTTGCAAAAAAAGCGCATGATCCTCGCAACCGTCGGTTCGCACCTCGTGCTTACCGACAAAAAACTCAACATTGACGTGAAAAAACCGTTCCGTCGTTGGACTGAATCGACCAACGTCTCTGACTTGCGGGCCTTCGTGAGGGATATTCGCACCCACTGTGGTGAAGACAGCGTTGAGTGTCAAGAGATGGTGCGGAATATCCACGAGATCATGGATGAGACTCCGGAGAAAAGCTCCGATTGATCAGCCCGCTCCTCAGTGGCTAACCCACGGCAAAAGGTGGTTAATTCTTCCGAATTGGAAAGTTCCGGTTTACAGCGCACCGTACATCTTGGCGCGGCGTTTGAAAGCCTCTTCAGCACCTTCAAGTATTGTGCACACCGTCTTCTTGGTCGCGGGATCATCGATCGATCCCCTTGCCACGATTGTGCTTTTGTCGCTGGTGCTCTTTAGGGCGACAATCAGTTCGGCGTCTCCGAGCACCGCTATATTCGGATTATGTGTCACAACTATGATTTGACGACGCTCCTTGGCAGCTCTAAGTACTGGAACCAACGAATGGAAAATAAACTCACTATCGAGATTGTCCTCAGGTTGATCGATGATAAGCGGGAGTTTGCTGTCTGAGGAAAGCATCAAAGCCAGAAGCACTGACTGCTGTTGCCCAAGGGATAGCCGTCCGAAATCTCTGGAGACGGGCTTGGTTCCAGGCGTCGTTTGCCCCAATTTAGTGACAATGATTCGCGGTCGGTCCTCGACGATACATCGTTGAAGTCTATACAGATTGGTGGGCAACGTGAGACAGCGAAGAATCTCGATTGCGTCGGGCTTCGAAAATGGCTTGAGCCCATCCTTTCCCTGAACGGCGACGATTGGATCAGGATTATTTTTTTGGATGCATTCCAATAGTCGAGGCAAGGTGACGCTTTCCACCAACAATGAGGCACGCGGGACTTGCGATGTTCTCCAGTTCATCGCTTGTTGGATCACTGATTCTGCTTCGGTAGAATATGCGCCCTCCACAAAGCGTACTGTGACGGCTAGATCGCTGAGTGCTCCACTCAATGCCTTGGTTGCCTTTGTTGCAAACGCTGTTCTCTTTGTATAGATAACCGATAACGAGCTACAGTTCGATAATTTCAGTAAATCTAGCGACAGCTTGGTGCTGATTAGACCTCCTGTAGTTCCTGAAGGCTCTTCCGTTGAGCTTTCAGTTGGTGCTTTTTGGTTCGACTGCGAAAAAGAAAAGGATTATCGCATATCAGATTCTGGACTCGAAATACGCCCTAATGGATTTGTTGTTATCGAGACCAAGGAGACAATTGCGCTACCGTGCAACATTTTCGGCTTACTCACTGGGAAAGGAGCACTTATCTTTCGCGGTATATTGATATCCCCTAGCAAAATCGATCCGACCTTTCACGATAAACTTAGGATAGGAGTGTTCAACGCCGGACGTGTCAGTGTGACATTCAAGACCGGTGAAGCGCTATGCTCGTGTTGCTTCTTCATGATGGAAGCCGAGAGCAGAGTACCAATATCGAGAACATCTTTTGGTCCGAGAGTGCTAGGCACACGGACTCCTGTTTCGATTCGACTGGCACGACTTGTGAGAGATCCGATTGTAATCTTGATATGCACAGCTCTTACGGCGCTGGGAACGATATTAAGTGCGATCTTCGCTTACGCAACCATTCATTTACAACATTGACGCTGGGTGATTGATGCTGATTGTCGGTGAAAATCTTCGCGGTCTAATGCGACAAAAGAACATAGTCGAGTCCCGTGGCTCGACGTGCTTCGACGACAACTCGATTACATTGTCCCTAGACAGAGAAATCATTCAAATCAAGGCTCCCCATGGAACGGTGTTGCACTATGGACAAGAAATTCCAGATGCCTTCCTCGAAAGAACGAAATTGAGCGAAGGGCCACTCCTGATCAGGCCTCGAAGCGCGGTCTTAGGTTGTTCGAGTGAAAGACTCAATTTTCCAATGGGATACTTCGGTCTATTACAGACCAAGGGATCGCTGGCGCGATTATTTGTCTCAGTAAATTGCGCGGACGGGCAAATCGAAGGCGGATTCGTCGGAAAGATTACTTTCGAGATCGTCAATCATTCGGAATACACGATTGCCATAGAACCCTTGCAGGCTGTCGCGCAGCTCTTTGTATTCAAAACGTCTAGCCGTTATGCTAGTCCTTACAACGGAAGATATCAGAATGCGAACTGCCCTACAGTTCAGCTTCCACGAGATCGGCGGTTTGACGGATCGAATGGTGGATGAACGTACACGGCCTTCCCGACTCGTCGCTCCCAATTCGCAAGATCCCTCGCAGTGATGACCAGACTCTTTTCGGTGGGTTGATGTCGCCCGGCTTCCCAGCCCTGTGGCGTCGTCGGATCAATGCCCAACCTCGCGGCCATCTTGCATTGCGATAGGCCGAGTGACTACCTCGCGCGCTGCCGCGCGAATGGTGCCCATGCCGGAAATCAATGAGCTGACGTATACCCTCATTGCCTCACCCCTTATCAGGTCGAAGAATCCGCGCGGCTCGCCGAACTGCTTCCTCGCTCACTTTGCCAGTTTCCTCGCGCATCGTTCCGAGAGTGGCATCTGGACGGAACTGCGGAATGGGCTTGCTCAAATTTCTGTTCAACGTATCGCTCCGTTTCTGTTGAATCTCACCCATCTTCGGCGGAGCCTTGTCACGGTGCCGCCCATCCAACCCTGGCTCTTTCATCTGATTTCTCCTATTTGATGCTGAAGAAAGGATAGTCCAATTGTAGGCACTCCTCCCATGTGGCGTATTATTGGCCGCAGCCGGATCAATACAGGAGCATGTATGGTGAAAAACATAAAGACCGTCCTATCAGGTCTGTTGCTTGCCCTATCGTTTGGATTGTCGGCGCAGCAGGCCCAGCCGACAACGACGACAACGGCACCGCCCGTTGTGCATCACAAAGCGCCTGCGTCAGGTCAGGCGTCTACAACGGGCCAATCACCAAAAGCTGCATCCGCCGCCACGGCCGCCGCTTCCGCTCCGAACACCGCCGCTCCCGTTCCCCTCAGTAACAACAATCACTACGTGAATAGCAGCGGGAATGTCGTTCACTCTCCGGCGAAAGCACCGTCTGTTCCTCAAGGAGCGACCGCAGTTTGCGGCGACGGTTCATATAGTTTCAGCCAGCACAGGCAAGGAACGTGTTCCCACCACGGCGGAGTTTCTCGTTGGCTGTGAATCCCGCTGACCTCGATGAAGTTCGAGAATGGCTTCTGAGGACAATTCGCTTGGTCGTAGATGATCCTGAGAAGGTTGCGATTGACGCCATTCCTGGCGAAGAGCGCACCACGTTCCGAATAATGGTGAGTGCAAGCGACAGGGGGAAAGTGATCGGTAGGCAGGGGCGAACCTCCCAATCTCTTCGAGTCCTCGCGGGCGCTATGGGAAAGAAGCTCAAGTGGCGCTTCGTTATCGAGATTGACGAAGGCGATAATGCTCCCTAACAGCCAGCGCTTCGGGGGCAGCGGGATTAGCCGAGTGTCTCCAGAAACCGTTCGACCCGCTCCACGCTCCGTGCGGTGGGTCGGCGCTGTCCAGCTTCCCAGCTTTGCAAAGTTCCCGAATCCACCCCGAGCGAGCGAGCCAATTTCTGCTGTGACAGCCCCAGTCCCTTCCTCGCCGTGACGAGCCTCTCGGCAAGCGTATGGGCGGGAGGAAAAGGGTCATACCCAAGGAACTGAAGGACGGCAGGAATGTATCGGATTGCCGGGATGGATGCGTTGCCTTCCCAGTTGCAAATGGTGGTTGTATCGACGCCGATTTGCTCCGCAACGTCCGATTGGAAAAGGTCGAGGTCTAGACGGCGGCTGCGGATGTGGTCGCCTAATGTATTGAGCTGCTGCGGGTAGTGAGACGGCTTCGGTTTAGGAGCCCGAAGCTCGGCATGGCAGAAAGGCAACGCAGGGATGAGAGTCGGCCACGGCGATCAACATGAAGCGCGATTGGATTCTCGGTGAGTGACTCGGCGATTATGCGCTAAATGAGAATTCTGACGGTTGGCTGACGAGAGGCACGTTTCAAGGGAAAGGAAAGGCCCTTCACCGCCCGGTCACGTTTGTACGGTCAAAGCACGCTTCACGCCCGTGGAAACAATGGTTTCCATGGTTTGTCATTAGCAATACCGTTACTCCAGAAAATCGGTAGAGAGTTGTTTGGAATGGTGTCGTGAAACGCGAGGAGCGCTCCTTGATCCCCAAATCCGAGCGGAGCCGAATTAACAAGTTCTCTTCCGACCTGCAAGACAATTTCTCTAGCAAACTCCGCCTCCTCTGGACTTTCGAAGATTCCAGCTTCCGGGTCGAATGCCAATAATTCGTTACCGCAGGCGTTGATCGTGATGACCTTTAGTCGCGGTTCGGCGTCACGAATGCGATCAACAGCGGAAGAGAATGCATGCAACAAGACCAGGAGGATACGACCCTCATCGAAGAGGCGCTCTACCAGAGAAGTGTCTTTCTGCGCCTCCTTCCATTTGGCTAGGCCCTTCGATACAGTAGCTCCGGTTCCAGAAAAGTCGTCGACAAGTACTACAATCGGGTCAAACATTGCTCTCGACTTTAGCCAAGGGCGAATCGAATCGGAGTCACCCGCCTTACCGGGGGCGAGACGCTTAGCCACATCTCGTGCGAGGTTGGCCCCGCTCTTGAGATCGGAGTCCAGATACGAGATGCAGAGGTTGTCCCTTTTACCCCTGACATAAATCCACCCACCCTGCCCAACTGAAAGCCTGTAAGCTCCGATAGCGTCAACTAGTCTACTTATTAGGTAATCGTGAGTTCCGGCGGAGGTAAACCCCTTCTCCGTAAGTCTTTTGAGTAGTAAGTAGGCGATCTCTATCCTTGTGTCGTCATCGAACTGCTTTAGCCAGGTTCTTAATTCCGCAACATCCTTCTGCTTGCCGCAGTAGACTAATTGACTGGACAGCGCTAGCAGATCGTCCTCGGCGATTGGGAAGTTCACTTCGCGGGCTTCTATGTCAATCCTTTGAGCTTGGACCGGCGTGTCTACCGCTTGCATTCGATCAGTCGAATATGCCCTCCATACTGGTAATAAACGGGTTTCAGAGTTCTCGGTCAGCCAATCTTCAAATATGGGATGGGTCAGATGGAGTTTTCCAGAGCCTGGTGACGCGCTTAATACCTTTCTCGTTCGAAGGCGATCTACGACCACTGTCAATTCGCGCTGGCTCAGCCGATCGTTAACTCCCAAACCTAATGCTTCTTGCTGGTTAAAAACATCTTCTACTGTCGTTTCCTCGGCTATCGAAGACATGCAACAGAGCGTAAGACAGTTCTCGGCCGAGAATCGTCGATTCTCCTCCCGCTCAAGCGTAGGATTATCCTCCCAAAAATGAGCGAAGTAAGTGAGTCCTAAAGTTCTAGCCAGATGGATATGATTCTCTTGAGCGTCAGCTTCGCCGATATAAGTGCGCCTTTCGGAAGTGCAGCGCCGGAAAAGTTCTGAACACACTACCTGCAAGAAAAATGGATTTTTATTGCAGTACCAAGTAAGGCCAGTGACGCAACTCGGTTCATACTCCAGCCAATCATGAACTGGCCTTACTATGAGATCTTGACAGTCTTGGACGAACTCTAAAGAATCTAAGAACATATTCTTCCACTTATTGAGCTCCTGAGAATGTCTTGTATAGATTTTGCCCATCCGTTCGCTTCCTGCAAAGAAGAACGTGAGACCGATCTCTGATAGTGAGCGTAAAGCCTTAACAAAGAGCCTTCCCCGTTCCCCTGTATAAAAAGCCGGATCGAGATCGTCGAATTCATCAATGATGACGATGAAGCGCCAGGTCGGTAGAGCACTTGATAATTCTTCAACGAAGGGTATTAGGCGACCCGCACCTGCTCCGAAGTCACTCTCGATAGGCAATGAAATTGTTTGCGCCGAAAGTCCACGAGTTAGCCTGCTAGCGATGGTGTAGGCAAGTTGACCCTCGTGCATACCAATGAGTTCGCCCATTCGAAGGTAAATACATTGCCATCGTTGCTTTTTAAGAATCTCGTCCTTGAGCACTTGGAGTAGAGAAGTTTTGCCCACCCGTTTCTGACCCCACAGGAACGTTGACGTGGAACTGGCGGCTGAGAGCAAAAGATCATTAAGCTGAGCTTCTCTGCCAAACAGAGCTTTGCGCAGCTTGATTGGAGTTGTGCTATACGGCGGGTTATCCAGCAATGTCTCCCAGTCGGGCTGTGTCTTCTGCTGCTCGAAACTGATCTGTTCTTCAAATTTGTAAGCACCACCTAAGACATCTAGACATTGCCACTCGATCTGAAAGATGCGAACCCGATTTTCCGGTGTGGGGACGAACTGGAAAGTTATGAGGAGGTCAGACCCAGGAGCAATATCCGCATCGCACGGCGAATGTAAACAAAGAGCCGCGTCGGAAGTTTCCAAACGGATCTTTATCGCGACGCCTACGCCCTTGTTCAATAGGCGCGCTGTTACACTCGTCATCTCATTTTCTCGAGTCAGGTCCGCTTTGAACAGCTTCGACGACAGTCGCAGGTCTGGTGTGATCGCTCCCCGACAGGCCTTATTGGCCTCCTCCACAAGAGTCAGGAGGTGCTCTGCAACCGGCTTTACAAGCAGTTGCCAGGTAACTGAGTGTTTAGCGGATTCATTCCTGAGAATGGCTGTGGCATGGTTCCTTACATCCCCTAGCCTACCTATTACCCTAGTGAAATCTCCTCGTTCATAACTATGAGTGAACTCGCGAAACCCTCCGCCCAATAGAGTCTCCACGCTCGATAATAGAGGCTGTTCGCCGGAAAGAGAGAGCAATTTCAGACTACGATAAGCCTTTAAGAGCCCAATGCTTGCAGTCCGTGCTGAGCTGCAGTTCGTAGTCCCGAAAAGCTGCTGAGCTTGTAAGGAACGGGAGAAAAGCGCCTCAAATCGTGTCAGGGCTTGCGTGACGATCTCTTGCGGTCGATTCCCGCTCACGGCGAACACGGTTTTGTACTCAGCCAGCAACCGGAACGAGAGGTCGTGGAGGAACTCGGGTTGGTCTGTCACACGCCGAAGATGACGGGATTGGATTGCGATCAGTGACCTGGCGAGGTTGGCCGGCTCAAACAGGGACATGGATGACACTAGGTCTTTCATCGACTTGGGGATAATCGGAAGCTCGCCGACGGACGACCAGAGTGCGACGACCAGAGCTATAAGCTCATCGGTAGAGGCCTCGCTCTGGTAGTTCAGGTTACTTGCAAGCCACTCACCAGCTCCCAGAAAGTCGCCCTCTGAAAAGGCTGCTTGGAATTCGGCATCGATGTATTCAAGAATTTCCTGCTCAGAATTTGCCGCTGCAGTAATGCTGAGTTCTTTCAAAATACTGCGCAAACGGGTTTTCCTCCATGGGGTCAGTCTGATCGGGACGCCCGTAAATTTTACTCTGAATCCAATGTTTAGGTCGGCGCATGCCATTTCTTCCTTGCATATAGGAAGAGTCCGCTGCGGTGTGTAGCCATAGTCGCGGCGCTCTTGGATCAGTCCTCATGTCGGAAGCAAGCCGCCCAGGCGTTCTCAACTGACGAGGTCAGGCCGATGCACTCAGCGAGCAATTCCGCTGTCTCTCACGAGTCCTGACGGTGGGATCAGTGATCCGGAAACTGCCTTATTAGCACCGTCCCGGACTCTGAACAACTATCCAGGTGATCTTCAAACTCTTCCCTATGTATTGCTGCTTCCGGCTTTCTCAGATGCCCCGCCCGCATTTTTGAGGAGAGATGTTCGACGGAATCAACGCCATTGCCGACGCAGCGGCACAATCAGGTCTTCGACGATGTGCATTGCGTCCAGTCGTAGAGCAGCGCGAGGTCGATGCACAGAGACAGGTGAGTACTGCCCGGTGCCGCTATCTTTCCATTTTTCAACTGGTACGCCCGTGTACTGCCGTCAGGCCTTACGGTATGGGTTGTGTCCAGTCGCAGCGCTGCGCGAGGACGATGTACGGAAATCGGCTAACGGTCTAAAATGCTTGGCAGGGGCGAACGGAGACTCCGGCCCGCGAAAGACGTTTCTGTGAAGCCTTTTGCTTTTATCTGCCTGGCAATCCTTGCGTGCATCTTCGGATGGCACATTCTCCTCTGGTCGCAGGCGCCTAACCTCCCTGATGTCGAAGTCAACCCTTTGACTGATGTGGTGTACGTTTATGTCCCGGACGTCACTGCCGGGACTGCACTAGACAAGGATTTCGTTGCATCCTTCAAAGGCGCAAGGGATCTTGTTGGCGGCGCAATAGGCGACAAGGAACTTGAGAACAAGGTTCGTGAGAACTTCGATGTTTACGGGATGGTGCTTCCATACCACGTCATTTTCAAAGATAAGAAGGCGGAGGCACCGCGCACGGTGGCGGCGACTCCAGAACCCCCTCCCGAACCCGCGCCAGAGCGGCCAGTAGCGCCTCGATCTGGCGAATATACGAACAGCCGATTCGGCTTTTCCGCCGTTATCCCCCCAGGATTTGAGGCGGGCGATTCATCCGAAAACGGTGACGGGGTTCACTTCGCAACTCCGGATGGAGAAGCCACGCTTTCGATGTACGGCTCCAATTCGAGCGGCGTCACGACGAAGGAATACTACGACGATCTCGCGCATGGACTAGGTGTCGAGCCGACATACGCGAAGTTGGCCGATAACTGGTTCGTGTTAAGCGGCCAGAAGGGCAAAAATATCTTCTATACGAAGGTCTTTGTGGGGTCCGGGTCGCTGAATACTTTCACCTTCGAGTATCCTGCCGAACAGGCCGACCAGTATCGCCCCCTGAACGATCAGATTGCTCGCTCCTTCAAGCCCGGCGATCTTAGCCAAGCGTGGTGACTTAGAGATTTCGACTGTTGCCAACAGGGCAATGCACTCAGCGAACAGTTCCGTTGTTCCTCCCGAGCCACGGTCGGTGGGTAATTTGGACCTTCAGCCCACCCGACAGGGAAAAACCCACCCGATCCTCTTCAGACTCTTTCCGGTGGGCTGATGCTTCCCGGCTTCCCAGCCTTGCAGCGTGCCCGGATCAACACCCAGTCTCTTGGCCATCTCCCTCTGCGACAGGCCGAGTGCCCTGCGTTCGGTGACGAGACGCTCAGGGAATAAGTCAGCGGTGGGCTGGGGGTCATAACCCAGAAACTGAGTGATGGCCGGAATGTAACGGGTCGCCGGACTGGTTGCGTTGCATTCCCAGTTGGTAATCGTGATTTCGATAACCCCAATTTGCTCGGCAACTTGTCTTTGGAGGAGATTGAGGTCCAGTCGCCGGCTGCGGATATGGTCCCCTAACGTATTGATTTCCTTTGGATAACGGCCTGACTTGGGCCTGAGAGCTCGAAGCTCAGAATGGCAGAAAGGCAACGCAGGGATGAAGGTGCCCAACAGCGATCAACATGAAGCACGGTTGGATTCAGTGAGTGACTCGGCGATTATGCGTAAATCGAGAAGCACTCTTGGCCACACGTGCGTTCAGGTCAGTGTGCTCGCCGATCAGATCTAGGCGCTCTGGCGCCGCGAAGGCTGTTCCCCGCGCGCAAGCCATTCCTGGTGCGTACGAAGCACCCGCTCACAATGACCTTCTCTGGGCATCCAACGCGTCTCTTGAAGGGCTACTAAAGTCTTCGTCGCGGACCGAAGACGCATCAGTCGCGCTCAACGGGAGCAGTGTGCCTCAATGCGTCACGAAGCCAGCCGAAAAGCACCGCTCATTTCAACGAGCCACCTGAATCACCAATGCTCGAGCAGTAGAGATTCAGGTTTCAACGGTTTCCGGAATTAGGGCGCAATAACATCGAGCCGATCTGCCGTGACGTAATCAGCAGTTGCGCTTGGGTTCCGCGTTCCAGTGACCGTTACCTTCAAAGTGTGGGTGCCACTCGGAAGCACAAAGGTTCGAAAGACTGGCACCTGATATGTTGTTGATGATGCGTAGAGATCGACCGGAATAGCCTTTCCACCGTCCACCGAAACGGACGCGATGCCGTTGCCCGGGCTAGTTACTCCGTATAAGATTGCCTGACTGCCATTAAACGTCACCGTGTACGACGCACCGGTTGTGTCGGAGTAATGATCGTCAGAATCGAACGCTCCTGCCTGCGGCGAGTAGCAACTCCACGATCCGGAATACGTAAAGGCGCTACTAGTATCGTTTATAGATGTTGTGGTGTTCGGCGTTGCAGGCGCCAGAACTTTTACCCGATCGGCTGTGATCACGACACCAACTGCAGAGCTATTTTTAGTGCCGGTGACTGAGACGCTCAGGGTGTGTGATCCGTCTGCAAGTATCGGTGATACATAAACTGGAACGCTATAGTTGATCGGTAACGTCCCAGTCGTGCCGCTGGACCAGTTGTCGACATTTGTAGCGGTTCCACCATCAATTGAGATCGCCGAGATTCCATTAATATTGCTCTCAGCGTTGTAGATGACGGCTTGAGTCCCCGTGAATTTGAGCGAGTAAGAGGAACCCGTTGTCGAACTCCAGTGGTTGCTTCCTCCGTATGCGCCGCTTTGCGCCCCACTCGACCATGTTCCTGAAAAATTGAACTGGTTTATGCCGGTACCGGTTGTAATATCGTCAATACTTGTCACAATCAGCGGCGGGTTGGCTCCCGATGCGTTCACGATCAAGCCCTGAAGGCCGGCATTATGTTGCGGCTCCGCGACCTTAGTCCATGTAGTGTCCAATATCCCAAATGTTTCTGGTTGAGTGGGGCCAGCGAAACCGTTTCCACTCATCGCCGTGCCGTTGAGAGCCCAATAGGCCCAGTCCACGCTATTGTCCGTAATGAACTTCGTCACATAGCTCCACCAGAGTCCAGCCGTTTGCGGATCGCTCAGAGGATTTGAGGAAGCATATGGGTAATTCGTGCATCCTGCGCCAGTATGACAAGTGCCGAACTCCCCAAGCCATAGCGGTTGAGGACTGCTGCCTGTCACCAGATATGCCCACTTAGGGCTGATCCAGTTGAGATAAGCGGCGTAGGTGGACTGAGCGCCCGAATACCAACTGTAGTCATGCGCCTCATACACCAACTGATTTGATTGGCTCAAGACAACGGGTAGTGTACCTACGCCCGAAAGGTCTGACGCGTTGCCCAACCCTTCTACAAACACAAGCAAGTGCGGGTTCACTCCCAGGACCGCGTTTCCGCCTCTCTCCGCACCTGTCATCCAATCGGTTCCTGGTGAAGAGGCAGTGCCCGTACCTGTCCAGGTCGCAGTTCCGCGAAGTTCGTTCCTGAGATCCGCGCCAATTACCCAGGGATCTCCCGAATATCTTGCGGCCATCCCTCGCCAATCGCTAAGCCAACTGGATTCGTGATAAGCGGCATTATACCAGAGCTGATTTGCATCGCTTCCGCAACAGATACCCGCTGTACTCTCATGATTGTCAGTGATAACCATGAGGCCCTCTGCTCCCAACGCGTAGATGACCTGGTCCATAATCTGAAGAGCGGTCAAGCCCTGAAGACCGGGGTTGGCTGTGAGTGCCGTCGAGCTTACGACAGGGTTGCTTTCATACAACTGATTCGACCAGGGCAATCGCACTACGTTGTATCCCTGCTGTTTGATCAACCGGGCTATTTTCGGCAACGTGTTGTATTGAAGCCCAGTAACGACGTAATCGGTGCCTTCAGCGCCGTACCAATTCACTCCGTTGAGGCGCACGCGAACGCCGTTCGCATCGACTATATGTACTCCAGAGGTGTGCAGCGGGAACACTTGACCCATCATGCGCTGGCTCAAGGCAAGCACTCCGGTCATAAGCAGCGCTGAAGCTATTTTTGCAATTCGCATATCTCTCCCATTCTGAATTGTCGCATCTCGCACCATCCAGAAAGAGGCGAGGCCCCCCCAGGAAAGGTCTGATCAAGTCCTTGCAGCATCCCTCCGGGCTGAAGCCCTTCGCTCAAACGTCCGAATTCAGGGGTCTGAAGGCCCCTGCTCCTTCCGATAGAACAAGTCAATCCACTTAATCAGAGATTCACTAGTTGCGCTTCGGCTCATCGATCAAAACGATCACCTGTTTTCCTCATTTTTCGCTCTGCAAACCAAAGGTATTCAACGCGCATGGGACCGCCCTGGCATCGGCTCCTGCACTCGAGCGAAATCCAGATAGCCACTTGCTATCTGGATTTCGCCGAGGTCATCCCCGGGGAAGGGATCAACCAGCTATGCTAAAACGCGTATCGGAGGCCCACCTGTAAGACCCGAGGCGTGCTGCCTGAGCCTTGATTCGTGAAGTTCAATGACCCGAACCCGTTCAAATTTGTTCCTTGTACTTGCGTGACCGATTGGCCCCAAAGGAACCACTGGGTGTGATTGAGTGCATTGAATGCTTCAGCCCTGAACTGCAAACCATGCTCTTTGTAGATGTGGAAAGTTTTGTCAAGCGAGAGGTCAAGTACATCCTCTCGGGGGGAGCGAACGGCATTGCGGCCTCCTCTCCCGTAAGTGCCAACTGCAGGCTGCGTGAAGCAAGCCGGGTTAAACCAAAGCCCGTGGATGGACTGTTTAAAACCCTTTCGAGCATCGCAGACTTTATTGGCATACATGGTACTAACACTGGGATTATCGGTGAGGTCATTGGCCGAAATAGTGACTGGCTCACCCGAGGCCAAGCGGTAGATGGCCCCGATCTCCCATCCACTCAACGCCTCCCGCGTGACAATGTTATTCGTGTTCAGGAAGCGTCCGCCGGGGCCTATCGGCAACTGGTAGGTTCCGCTGACGGTGAGCTGTTGTGGCCGGTCCCAACTGGCGACGGCGTAGTTATACTCCGGATGCTCATACTGCTCGTAAACTTGTGCGTCTGCGTCAACATAATCCATCGCCTTGGAGTAGGCATAGCTCAGAATACCGTGGAAGCCATGGCCGGTCCCAGTCACCTTCACCAGAAGCGCGTTGTAGTTGGAGTTTGCCTCGTCCTCCCATTGATTCACTTGCCCTACATTCGGATAAGGCGTCACGGTATTCTGGCCACTCGTGCTCCCGGGAGCTGGAGCATTTGGCTGATTTGGATATGACCAGATCCCGATATGCCTGGTAAGGCTTCCAGCATAAGCGACTGTAGCCACCACATTGCTCAAGAACGCCTTTTCAATCGCGAGATTGAACTCTTGCGTGGAACCGTCCTTCGCGCGAGGACTGAAACTGGTGCTGGACACCGAGGTGAGGGGAACCTGCGCCGCCGGCAGAAGTGAGGTCTCAATCGGCGTTGGATTCGTGATTCCGTAGTACTGCAACTGAGTGAAGTGATTCGGTGGAAGCAGAACGAGGAACTGCAGGTCGTTATACGGGAAGGAGGTATAGTAGATCCCGTATCCACCAAGAACAGTCGTTGCTTTGTGAGGGGACCATGAGAACCCCAGACGCGGCGACCAGTCGTTGTAGTTGGGGTTCCAAGTACCGGGGGTGGATACGCCAGTATTCAGATTGAAGAGATAAGAGTGTCCTCCCAGAGCATTGGGGGGATTATCGAAGGCGTAGCGGATGCCCAGGTTAACTACCAGGTTGGGCCTGAGTTTCCAATCGTCCTGAATGTAGCCGACGACGTCACTTCCGCGAAAGTTGGCCAAGCCAGTTCCAACGGAACCCTGCGCCCAGTATGGGTAGCCGAGAAGGAAATCAGCAAACGCGTTCCCCTGATTGACCGTGCTCTGCATACCAGCGGCGTATTGCGATGTGAAAACTCCGGTGTAGTTAAACTGGCCGTTGTCGTTGACGGACCACACTCCCTGGAACTGTGTGCGGATAAACTCGGCACCGGCCGCGATGGAGTGTTTGCCAATTGTGTAGTCGAGTTCATCGGAGTAGTCAAACCGATTCTCGATATCACCCTGCGGCGTATAGGGAGTCCCAAACGCAGTGAAGTTGCTGCTGCCGAGGTAGATCGTGGGCGGCGCATACTCGGCAGGCGCTGCGTTCAGATTCTGGATACCGTAAAACGACGCGAAGTTCTTGGTTCCGACGCCTTCTTGCGAGATGTAGTAATTGTTGCGATTGTATCCCACCTTTGCCACATTCACGAGTCGCGGCGAGAGCACAACAGTATGCTCGATCGAAGCATTCGTACTGTGATTTGGGAACTGGGTTCCGAAGAGACCGGGAACAATGCTCCCTTGGGTCTGGAATCCAATGACTCGCGCAATCGTGCCGAAGATGTGCTGATTTGGAGAGATGGTGTAATCGACACGCCCGAGATACTGGTCGAATGTCGTCTGGTTCGTAACATTCGTGACATAGTTGGTTCCGTTTGCTTCAGTTGGCACATTTGGGGTGGGATACAGATTTAGCCACAGTTTGGCGAAGTTGTCGATGCGGCTGCCGGGAATGCCGTTGATGCCATACTCTGAAGCGAAAGTCTTTGA
>Ga0207933_1000715_pt1 | contig 29506 bp, 33 predicted proteins | sample NGESurdeep092012_4_FD_184488 | JGI IMG/M metagenome (GOLD analysis project Ga0207933, IMG submission 184488) | Arctic peat soil microbial communities from Barrow, Alaska - NGEE Surface sample F53-3 deep-092012 (SPAdes) | ecosystem: Environmental > Terrestrial > Soil > Wetlands > Peat ... | reverse complement strand
TCGACGCCGAGGACCTGGTGCGTCGCGCGGGGTGCCAACAGCACCACCTCGAGGCGCTGGCGGCGGCGGGCGCGATGGACTGCTTCGGCGAGAGTCGTCGGGCCCTCACCTGGACGGCCGGGGCGGTCGCCCAAAGTACGACCGATCGACTCGAAGGTGTCGTGACGGGACTGCGCGCACCCCGGTTGCCGTTCACGAGCGAACTCGAGCGCGTCGCTGATGACGTGTGGGCGATGGGTCTCACCCCCGACGCGACGGCGATCGAACTGGTGCGCCCGTGGCTCGACGAACACGGCGTGACGATGGCGGCGCGCCTGTTGGGCGCCGAGAGCGCGAGGGTGCGCGTTGCGGGAGTGGTCACGCATCGCCAGCACCCCGAGACGGCGAACGGGGCGGTCTTCGTCAACCTCGAAGACGAGAGCGGGCACGTCAACGTGATCTTCTCTAAGGGTGCCTGGACTCGCTGGGGGCCGGTGGCGCGCAGTTCGCGGGCCCTGATGATCCGCGGCTTATTGCAACGCGGACAAGGGACAATCACTCTGCTGGCGGAAGTCGTCGAGCCACTCTCCCTGGGCGCGACGGCCCCCTCACGCGACTGGCGCTGAACAACTGATATAGCACTTTCGCTATAATTATGCCATGACGACTTCCCGTGCCGGCACCCTGATCCGCCAAGGCCGCCACCTTCGACACATGAGCCAACGCGACGTCGCCGCGATGACCGGTACCACGCAGTCGGCCATTTCGCGTATGGAAAATGGCGCGAGTGTCCCGTCCTACGACCGAGTTCTCGAAGTGCTCGCCGTCATGGGACTCGACGTCGACGTCCAACTCGAACTCGTCGAGGTCGACGAGGCGGCCCTCTCGAGGAATCTACGACTCGACGCTGCGACGCGACTCAAGAATGCGGTGCGCACCGCGCAGTTCGTCTTGTCCGCGCGCCGGGCAATGACGGCCAGTGGACTTTGACCCGCTGCAGATCCTGGGCGTCTTACGACACCACCGCGTCAACTTCGTCGTCGTCGGTGGGCTCGCAGCCGTCGTGCACGGCTCGGACATGGCCACCTTCGACCTCGACGTCACGCCCGAGCGACGCGCGCAGAACCTGGAACGACTGGTCGGAGCGCTGCGCGAGCTCGGGGCGACGATTCGCGTCGAGGGCGCGCCCGAGGGTATTGCTTTCGAACCGTCGGCGCCCTTGCTCTCTCGCCTCACGGTACTCAATCTCACCACCCATCACGGTGATCTGGACCTCGTCATGACGCCCGCGGGACTCGGCGACTACGACGAGATGGTTCGTCGCGCCCAGGAGATCACCGTGGACGGAGTGACCATTCAGGTCGCGAGCCTCGCCGACGTCATCGCGTCGAAGGAGGCGTCGAACCGGGTGAAGGACCGTCTGACGTTGCCGGGACTGCGCGTGTTGCAGCGCAAGATCGCCGAAGGAGGATAATGAGTTCCGTGCGAGTGGCCGCAATTCAGATGACGTCAGGGAGCGACGTGGCGGCCAACGAAGCCGCCATGTTTGAATTACTGGAGCGCGCGAGCGATCAAGGAGCGACGTACCTGCAGTTGCCCGAGTACTGCACTTACTGGGGGCCGCGCAGCGGGTACGACGCGGCGGCCAAGGGCCTCGACGACGGCTTCGTGCGCCAACTCGGGCTCTTCGCGCGCGGCCGGAAGCTCACCGTGCACCTGGGCAGCATGCTCGAGCCCGCACCCGACGGTCGCTTCTTCAATACCAGCGTGGTCATCGGTCCTCGTGGCGACGTGACGGCGACGTATCGAAAGACGCACCTCTTCGACGCCCAGCCACCGGGGGGAGTGACGTACTACGAGTCCGAGTTCATCTCGCCGGGATCGTCGATGCGCGTCGTGGGGATCGGTGAGATGCACTTAGGCCTCAGTGTTTGTTTCGACGTGCGATTCGCCGAGCTCTACCGAGCCCTCGTGCTCGCCGGTGCCAACGTCCTGGCGATACCCGCCGCGTTCTCGGCCCACACGGGTCCGGCGCACTGGGAAGTGCTCGTACGTGCTCGCGCGATCGAAAATCACGTTTTCGTCATTGCCGCGACCCAAGCCGGTGTGACCCTCGAGGGCCTCGCCACTCATGGTCACTCAATGATCGTGGGTCCCTGGGGAGAAATTCTCGCCCAATCATCGTTGCTCACTGATGACGTTCTGGTGACCGACATCGATCTCGGCGACGTGGATCGACGTCGTGGTCAGATCGAGGTGCTGCGACTACGGCGACCCGACGTCTACGGCACGGACGTCGAGATTTCTGGCGACTAGGTCGGGCGGGTGAGGGTACTGATCCTCGGAGGCACGGTCTTCCTCTCGGCGGCGATCGCCACCGAGTGCCTCGCGCGCGGACACGACGTCACGTGTCTGTCGCGTGCGACCAACGCGACGCCACCACGAGGAGCGCGTGACGTGCGCGCGGATCGATCACACGGTACCGGCGCCTACGACGCGGTGCGCGGCGAGTGGGACGCGGTGGTGGACGTGGCGACCGATCCGCGTTTCGTGCGCGACGCTCTGGCGGCGCTGAGCGAGCGCGCGCGACACTGGACGTGCGTGTCGAGTTGTTCGGTCTACCTGGATCAGGACCGCCCCGGTGGTGACGAAACTCGAGCGATCCACGAGTCGCTTCCCGAGAGCGAGACGCCGACCCCGGAGAACTACGGCGCGTCGAAGGCCGCGTGCGAAGCGGCGTGTCATAGGGCGCGTGGTGACGACGTCCTCGTGGTACGTCCCGGGCTCATTGTCGGACCGGGTGACCCGAGTGATCGAGGAGGGTACTGGCCAGCACGCTTCGCGCGTGACCAGGGTCCCGTCCTCGTTCCTGAGGCGAAGGGACTTTTTGCGCAGTTGATTGACGTGAGTGACGTGGCGAGCTGGATCGTTGAGTGCGGCGAGTCCGGCACCACGGGAACGATGAACGCCGTGGGTGAACCGCGGCGGCTGTCGGACGTTCTCGAGGACGTGGGTCTCGCCGTGGGCCTTGGAGCAAACTTGGTGCGCGTCGACGACCAGTGGCTGCTCGACCACGGCGTCGCGCCGTGGTCGGGACCAGATTCACTCCCGCTATGGATTCCTCAGGGACAAGGATTTGACGGCTTCACTACCCGTTCGCGCGTGCTGGCGTCCGCTCACGGACTGGGTCAACGTGACGTCGCCGACACGGTGAGAGACATCCTCGCGTACGAGAGGATCCGTGGGTTGGAACGCGAGCGAGTGGCGGGTCTCAGTGCTGGCACCGAGACGACTCTTCTCTCACTGTGGGGGGGACAAACCTGACCATCAGTCCAGCGATCGTGTGAAAGATCCACCGCTCTAGCGCTGAGACGCTACGACCACTTCACGACGGATGACGCCCAGGTCAGTCCAGCGCCGAAACCCGTCAAAAGGGCGTAATCACCGGTCTTGACGCGACCTTCGCTGCGCGCCACGTCAACAGCGAGCGGGATCGACGCGCTGGAGGTGTTGCCGTGGCGATCGAGTGCCACGACGGCGCGGTCCATCCCGATATCCAGACGTTCGACCACCGCCTGGATGATGCGGATATTGGCCTGGTGCGGGATGACGAGTGCCAATTCGTCTGCGCTGATCTCAGCCAGATCCAGGGCTCGTTGTGAGGACTCGACCACCACGCGCACAGCGCGGCGAAAGACTTCGCGACCGTCCATGGTGAAGGTACCTTCGTGTTCACACGTCAAGAGGTCCGCGCCCGAACCATCGGCGCCTAAGGTGAACGAACGAATGTCGTTGATGTCGGGGTCGTATTCCAGTACCGCGGCACCGCCGCCGTCGGCCAGCAACACGGCGACGTTGCGGTCCGTCCAGTCGACCCAGCGAGAGAGGTGCTCGGCGCCGACGACCAGGATGCGCTTGTTGCCCGTTTCGAGCAACCCCTGCGCGGTGCGTACGGCGTACATGAAACCACTGCAGGCGGCATTGACGTCCATGGCGGGGCAGTTCAGCCCGAGGTCGTTGGCGATGAGCACCGCCGTGGCTGGAGCCATGCGGTCGGGTGACGTCGTGGCGAGGATGAGAAAATCAATGTCTTCGGGCTCCACGCCGGCGTCGGCCATGGCGTTGCGCCCAGCCATGGTCCCCAGGGAGCGCGCGCTGCCGCCGATGCGGCGCTCGCGGATGCCGGTGCGCGTCGAAATCCATTCGTCCGAGGTGTCGAGCGTCAAGGACAACTCGTCGTTGGTAACGATCCGGTCAGGTAGGCCGATTCCCCAGCCTTTGAAGCGAACTCCCATATGTCTGCCCCTCGCTGGCTCGGTACTTCGACCAGTCTACGGTCTGGACCTAGCGCGCAGCGGGTGCGCTGATCACCTGGAGAGTACAACGAGCCACCGAAATCTGGCGTCCGATCTGGTCGCGCAGGTCAATGGCCCAGACCTGCACGGCGCGGCCCTGGCGAATCGGGGTCGCGGTGGCGATGAGGACGCCACTTTGCACGGGTCGCAAGTGAGAGATATTGAGTTCGGTGCCGACGACGACGTTTCCCTCACTCACGCTGAGCGCGCCGCCGATTGACGCCGCGCCTTCCGCCAGGAGCGCCGAGACGCCCCCGTGCAGGATGCCAAAGGGTTGGTGCACCCGCCCGGTGACGTCGAGCTCGAGAACCACCTTGTCGGGTGTCGCCTGAATCGTCCGGACGCCCAAGAAGTCATGAACGTTGGTCGGCTCGGGTATCGCGCGGGTATGAGCGTCGGTCATCGAGGGCAGTCTACGAGTCGCTCGGTAGCCTTTGACTATGACCCGTCACGTCGATATGCGCTCCGATACCCTCACCCAACCGACGCCCGCGATGCGCGAGGCCATGGCCACGGCCGTGGTGGGCGACGACGGCTACGGCGAGGACCCCACCGTCAACCAACTCGAAGCGACCTTCGCGGCACTCGTGGGTAAGGAGGAAGCGCTCTTCGTGCCCTCGGGAGTGATGGCCAACCAAATTGCGGTGCGCGTGTTGACGCGACCCGGTGACGTCATCATCGCGGGCAAGGGTCAACACGTGGTCAGTTTCGAGATGGGGGCGTCCGCCCGTAACTCCTCGGTCCAGTTCGCTCTCGTGGACGACGCCACGGGCGAACTAGCTCTCGAGGACGTGCTCGATATCATCGACGCCGAAGACGACCATCAGGTCCACGTCGCGATGGTCGCGGTGGAGAACACTCACATGCCGTCGGGAGGCACGCCGTGGGACTCGTCGCACCTAGCGGCACTGGCGCGCGCCATCGGCGGGCGACCGGTGCACCTCGACGGCGCGCGACTCTTCAACGCCGCCGTGGCGACGGGGGAGGCTCCCAGTGACGTCGCGGCGTCGGCCACCACGGTGATGGCGTGTCTCTCGAAGGGGCTTTGCGCTCCGGTGGGCTCGCTGTTGGCGGGACCCGCATCACTCATCGCCGCCGGGCGCATCGAACGAAAGCGACTCGGGGGCACGATGCGCCAAGCGGGGATCCTCGCCGCTGCGGGCCTGGTCGCCCTCGAGACCATGGTGGAGCGCCTGAACGAGGACCACGCTCGCGCGCGCCACCTCGCTGGCCTCTTCGCCGACGCCTTTCCCGAGTCACAGTACGACCCGTCGTCGTGTCGGACCAATATCGTCAGCTTCAACCATCCTCAAGCGCGCCAGATCGTGCACGAGTTGGAGCAATGCGGCGTCTGGGGCGGAACGGTGGCACCGCGACGGGTCCGCTTCGTCACCCACGCGGGCGTTACCGACGACGACGTGTCGTTCGTGGCCGACGTCTTGTCCTCCTTCACTCCCGCGGGGTAGTTCGACGTCACCGCCGCGATCAGCGGCGTTCGCCAGAAGTTCACTGACCTCCAGTGGTTGCTCGAGGTGCCCCGGGGTAGCCTTAGGGGACTTTCGAGTGCATTATGACTGACATTCTCCACCTCTCTACGTTTCTGCGCCGTCCGATCTTCGATCAAGATGGTGACCGGATTGGTCGCGTCCAGGACTTGGTCGCGCGCTTAGGTGACGATCCGCACCCGCCCATCGTCGGCGCGGTGATTCGTATCGAGGGCCGCAACCTCTTCGTGCCGATTCGAAAGATCGGGGGGCTAGCCCAGGGTCGCGTAACTTTCCAGGGCCCTCGCGTTGACCTTCGTCGATTCGAGCGACGCCCCGGAGAGCTGCTACTCGCCGAGGACTTGTTGGCGCGCCACCTGATCAACCTGGTCCGCGGGCGCCTCATCACCGCCAACGAGATCGAGTTTGCCGAGATTGACGGTCAGTGGGAAGTCGTCGGGGTCGATCCGGGACGCCGCCCCTTCTTTCGCCGCGTGCTGGGTCAACGCATGGGACAACGAGTTCAACCCGACGCCATTGTCGACTTCGCGTCGATCGAGCCCTTTGTTTCTCACGTGCCGACGGCCCGACTGCGCATTCCCTATCGCAAACTCTCGAAGTTGCACCCCGCGCAGATCGCTGACATGGTCGAACAAGCCAGTCACGAAGAGGGCGAAGAGATCATCGAAGCAGTAGGACTGGACCGCGAACTCGAGGCCGACGTCTTCGAGGAGCTCGACACCGAGCACCAGTTGGAATTCCTCCAGTCGAGAAGTGACGTCGAGGCGGGGCGACTGCTCAGCCGCATGGAGCCTGACAACGCGGCCGACCTCATCAGCGAGATCGACCAAGAGCGTCGACTGCCGATCCTGGAGTCACTGCCGGCTGACCAACAGTCCAAGGTGCGCCAACTCTTGTCGTACAACGCCGACACGGCGGGCGGCCTGATGAACACCGACTTCGTATCGGTCGCCGACGGCGCCACCGTCGCCGAAGCGATTGAAGCAATACGTACGTCGAACGTACCGGCCGAATCATTGCACGCGGTTTTCGTGACGGACGAATCCGGCAAGACGGTCGGATCAGCGTCGCTGGGGTCACTAGTGAAGGCGCGCGGACCTGAACTGGCGATCAGCGTGGCGCGTACTCAACTCAGTCACGTGCACCCGCACTGGGGCCTGCACCGCGTCGCGCGCATGATGAGTGATTTTAACTTGACCGTGGTACCGGTGCTCGACGATGAGCACGGTGTGATGATTGGCGTGATCACCGTCGACGACCTTCTCGAAGAGATGTTGCCCCAGGGCTGGCGCAAGGAGTTCGGGATGGCGGCGGTGGAGGAATGACGTCGCTCGTCGATCCCTTCGTTCTAAGGGGGCCTGTCTGAAACCCCCTAGTACCAGTTTCAGTGCTGTGCAGCACACGACTCAACCGTTCGTGAGCGACGGGGCGCGCCCTTAGCGCCTTTCGTCCCGCGTGGTTGTTTCGCCAACGACCACGAGTGAATGAAAGGAGGTGGAGCGTGAGCGAGAAGTCGACCGACGACCAGATCACCGGAGCCTTCGGCACCATCACGTCGCACGACGTCGGCGGACGACGCGGCGCCCGCGCTCGCATCCTCACCCTCCTCGCTATCATCGGACCCGGGCTCATCGTGATGGTCGGTGACAACGACGCGGGCGGCGTCTCCACCTACGCTCAAGCGGGCCAGAACTACGGGTACACGTTGCTGTGGACGTTGCCCTTGCTCATTCCGGTCTTGATCATCGTCCAAGAGATGGTCGCGCGACTGGGCGCGGTGACCGGCGTCGGTCACGGCCGGCTCATTCGTGAGCGTTTCGGGCGTTACTGGGGCAATTTGTCGATCTTCTCGATCCTTTTCTTGAACTTCTTGATCATCGTCACCGAGTTCATCGGCATCTCACTCGCGATGGAGTACTTTGGCGTCTCGCCGTTCTGGTCGGTGCCGGTGGCCGTAATGTTGTTGTTCGCGGTGACCGCCACGGGGTCGTTCCGCCGCTGGGAGCGTTTCATGATGCTCTTCGTCGCCGTCAATCTCTTCGTCATCCCGCTCATCGTCGTGACCAAGCCGCAGCTCCACGCGATCGCGTTGCACGCGGTGAGTCCGGGGATCCGTGGAGGAGCGAGCTCGAGCGCGGTGCTACTGATCATCTCGATCATCGGAACCACCGTCGCGCCGTGGCAACTCTTCTTTCAAGAGTCCAATATCGTGGACAAGAAGATCACGCCGCGTTGGCTGAACTACGAGCGCGTCGACACGATCATCGGTTCCTTCATCGTCGTCGTCGGCGCGTCGGCGTTGTTGGCGGCCTCGGCCGCCGGGCTCTCGGGTCACGGGAACACGAATGCGTTCACGTCGGCGCTGGACGTCGCCCACGGTCTCAATCACTACGTTGGCCACGGGGCTGGTGGCATCTTCGCGATTTTGTTGCTCAACGCCTCGGTGATCGGCGCTGCGGCCGTGACCCTCGCGAGTTCCTACGCCATCGGCGACCTGTCGAGTACCCACCAGGGCCTCAATGCCCGATTCGCCGAGGCCAAGGGTTTCTACGGCGGATTCGCCGCGCTACTCGTGGTGGCCGGTACCGTTGCGGTGATTCCCCACGCCCCCCTCGGACTGATCACCTTGGCCGTCCAGGCGATCTGCGGATTGATGCTGCCCTCCACCACCATCATCGTTCTTCTGTTGTGTAATGACCGGGCGGTCATGGGTCCCTGGGTGAATCCCAAGTGGCTCAACGCTATCGCGATCGTTATCATCACCGTCCTGGTTGTCTTGTCGATTGGGCTCATGATCTCGACGCTCTTCACGTCGGTCAACGTGATCGCCCTCCTGGAATGGTCGGCCGCAGTGGCGGTCGTGGGTCTGGCCATTGGACTGCCGATCGGATTGCGCAAGATGGGACCGGTACCCGTGTTCGACATCGACCGGCGCGACTGGCGAACGCCGCGACTGACGTTGTTGACGCCGCTGCCGAGTTCGCGGGCGCGACGTTGGCTCATGCGCGGTCAGAGCGCGTACCTGTTCAGCGCCGGCGCGTTGTTGATCGTGCGCGTCATCCAATTGGCGACCTCGTAGGCTTTCCTAATGGTTTCTGGCCCGCTACTGTGCGTGCACGCGCACCCCGACGACGAAGCGCTCTTCACGGCGGGGATTACGTCGCACTACGCCGAGCTGGGCGTGCGCAACGTCTTAGTGACCTGCACCCTGGGTCAACTCGGCATCGACGACCACGGACGTGCGGGCGCGGACCCGGGACACGACGCGCTCGTCACGCGCGCCACGCGCGCCGGTGAACTACAACGCGCGGCGAACCTGGTGGGCTACGCGCGACAGATCTCGCTGGGCTTCTTGGATTCGGGGATGCGAGGATGGTCGAGCAACGAGGACCGCGATGCCTTCGTCAATGTCGAGGTCGAAGCGAGTGCCCGGGTGCTCGCGGGCATCATCGACCAGGAGCGTGCGACCGTCGTCGTAACCTACGACGAGAACGGGTTTTACGGACACCCCGATCACGTCATGGCCAACGTGGTGACGCGTCGCGCGGTCGAACTGAGTGCCAGCGCGCAGCGGCTGTTCTACCCGGTGGTACCGCGCGCAGTGCTGACCTCATTCGTCGCTCAGGCTCGCGAGCGCAACGTTTTCTTGCCCGCCTGGATTGAAGACGCCGTGACGGACATTGCCGATGACGCGGTGCAGTGCGTGATGGACGTGTCGCGATTCGCCGCGCGAAAGCAGGAAGCGATCGCTACCCACGCCTCCCAGAGCGACAACGCCGACTTGGTCACGATGGCACCAGAGATGTTTTCGCTCTTGTTCGGCACCGAGTATTACCAGCTCGGCTGGCGACGTGACATCTCGTCACTAGCCTGTGTCGAAGATTTGTTTGGAGGATTGACGTGAGCGATTTGACTTTTGTGGCGGTGCACGCGCACCCCGATGATGAGGCCAGTTCCACCGGTGGCGTATTTCGTCTACTCGCGAATCAGGGAGTGCGCACGGTGCTCGTTACCTGCACCAACGGTGAATGTGGCGACGCGCCTGACGGCGCCAAACCCAACGCCGACCATCACGACGGGGACCTCGTCGCCGCGGTTCGTGCGAAGGAACTCGACCAGGCGGTGCAGGTACTGGGCATCTCGAAGCTCGAGCGCTTGGGATACCGCGACTCAGGCATGATGGGCTGGCCACAAAACACCGACCCCGAGTCGTTCTGGGCGACGCCGGTCGCCGATGGTGCGGCCAAACTAGCGATGATCTTGATGCGTGAGCGACCCCAGGTGGTGATGACCTACAACGAGTTTGGTTTCTACGGCCACCCGGACCACATCCAAGCCAACCGCATCACCTTGGCCGCGCTCGAACTGATCGACTTCGAGCCCACTCTGTACTACAACGCCATTCCTGATTCGGTCATGGAGATAATGCGCGCACGATGGCAAGAAGAAGGACGCCGCCAAGCGGAGCAGGACGCCGCCAAGGGAATCGAGCGCGAACCCGAAGGTCCGCCGATGGTGGATGGTGAGCCGCTGCACATGGGCACGCCCGACGACTTGATTGGCGCCGCCATCGACGTCAGTGAGGTCAGTGACGCGAAGTACGACGCGTTAGCAGCCCACGCGTCGCAGATCGGCGATTCGTTCTGGATGAAGATGACCAAGGAAGAGTTCCAGCGAGCCATGGGCACCGAGTGGTTCCTTCGTGTAACGAATCCGCAGGGACTATCCGGCCGTGTCGACGACATCTTCGCGGGGTACCGCAACTAACGACACACGTCCCGCACTCCCTTGTCAGGAGGGCGGGACGTGTGGTGAACGACGTTGAAGGACCGCACCTCGCCGGGAACGATGACCACGAGGGACCCAGAAGTCGCGAAGTCCAATACAGTGACGATGAAATTTCGCAGTGGAAGCAGTTGTCCTCGGAGGCGACCCCGCTTCGTCACCAGTCGCGATCACGAGTCTGTCGTTACTGGGCGCCAAGTTGAAGGTCGCGAAGAGACACGACTTTTTCCTGGGATGTGAAGTAGTCGCTCAAGTACTTCTCGCCCTCATCGCACATGATGGTGACGACGACATCGTCAGGACGTTCCTCGCGCAACCGCCGTGCCGCCACGAGGTTGGCCCCTGAGCTTGGCCCGACCAACAGCCCGTGCTCGCGGGCCAGCCACCGCATTGCGACGACCGCATCGTCGCTGTGCACGTCCACCACGCGATCGACGATGTGGCGATGGCGCTGGAAGATCTCCGGCACGAATCCGTCGGCAATACCTTCGATCTTGTGCAGGCCCGTGTCACCACACAGGATCGTGCACGATTCACTCGGTTCGAGTCCGACGATCTTCACGTGGGGATTCACGCCGCGAAATGCCTGGCCGACGCCGATGAGGGTCCCGCCAGTTCCCACCCCCATGACGAAGGCGTCGGGGAGGCGGCCTTCGGGCAACTGACCCAGGATCTCCGGGCCGAGCCAGGTACGATTTTCTTCGACGTTCCATTCGGACTCGAACTGTCGGGGCGAGAAGTGGCCGGGACGTTCACCGAGTTCACGCGCAATCTCGAGGGCCTCGTTGACGTGAAAGGTACCCACGGTGACCAGTTGCGCGCCGAAAGCGCTCGAGATGGCAGAGCGTTCGGGGCTGAGACCGTCGGGCATGACGACGATCATCTTGTAACCTTTGACGGCGGCGACCATGCTCATGGCGTTGCCGGTGTTACCACTGGACGCCTCGACGATGGTGTCGCCGGGTGAGATCAGTCCTTCTCGCTCGGCGCGCTCAATGATGTAGCGCGCCATGCGCGCTTTGATCGAACCCGACGGATTGAGGTACTCGAGTTTGAGCCAAATTCCGTCGACGTCGACGAGAGGTGTGGAGCCAATGGCGTCGAGAATCGTTCGCTTCGAAACGTGTGACGTCATAAGCGCTCCTCAGGAACCGGCAGCGTTGCGCCGTGACCCCAACTGGAGACTACTCACGCGTCGACGACACGTGTGTTTTAGTAGCGGTAGCTATCGGGCTTGAAGGGACCCTCGATAGAGACGCCGATGTAGTCAGCCTGTTGTTTCGACAGCGTCGTCAACTTCACTCCCAGCGCGTCGAGGTGCAAACGAGCGACCTTTTCGTCAAGGTGCTTGGGCAAGACGTAGACCTTCTTCTCGTAGTCACTGTTGTGGGTGAAGAGTTCCATCTGAGCCATGGTCTGATTGGTGAAGGAGTTGCTCATCACGAAGCTGGGGTGACCCGTCGCGTTACCGAGATTGAGGAGGCGTCCCTCGGACAATAAGATGATGGCGCGGCCGTTGGGCAATATCCACTTGTCAACCTGGGGCTTGATGTTCTCACGGCGTACCCCGGCGAGGTTCGCCAGCCCGGCGATGTCGATCTCATTGTCGAAGTGACCAATGTTGCCCAGGATCGCCTGGTGTTTCATCATGAGCATGTGATCGATGGTGACGATGTCGCGGTTACCCGTGGCGGTGATAATGATGTCGGCGATCGGGAGCGCCTCTTCGAGCGTGGTCACCTGGAATCCGTCCATCGCGGCCTGCAGGGCGCAAATCGGATCGATCTCGGTCACGATGACGCGCGCACCTTGCCCGCGAAGGGACTCGGCCGAACCCTTGCCCACGTCGCCGTAGCCGCACACGATGGCGACCTTGCCGCCGATGAGGGTGTCGGTCGCGCGATTGATGCCGTCAATGAGTGAGTGGCGACAACCGTACTTGTTGTCGAACTTGGACTTGGTCACCGCGTCGTTGACGTTGATCGCCGGGAACAACAAGATGCCGTCGCGCTCCATCTCGTAGAGACGGTGCACGCCGGTCGTCGTCTCTTCTGACACACCGATGATACCGGCGGCCATGGGGGCGAAGATCTTCTCGCCACTCGAGATGATCCGACTCAGCAGTTGCAAGATGATGGAGTACTCCTCGGACCCGGCGGACTCGGGCGCCGGGACGATACCGGCGTGCTCGAATTCAAGGCCCTTGTGCACGAGCAACGTGGCATCACCACCGTCGTCGAGGATCATCGTCGGGCCATCGAATCCCGGCCAGCGCAGCAACTGCTCGGTGCACCACCAGTACTCTTCCAGGGTCTCGCCCTTCCACGCGAAGACCGGAACGCCTTGGAGGTCATCGGCCGTGCCCTGGGGTCCGACGACGACCGCGGCCGCGGCGTGGTCCTGGGTGGAGAAGATGTTGCAGCTCACCCATCGAACGTCGGCGCCGAGGGCGACCAGCGTTTCAATCAGTACCGCGGTTTGGATGGTCATGTGCAGCGATCCGGCGATGCGCGCACCCGCGAGCGGTTGGGAGGCGCCGAACTCGGCGCGCATGGACATGAGGCCGGGCATTTCGTGTTCAGCCAGGGTCATCTCCGCGCGTCCGAATGGGGCCAGAGAAAGGTCGGCGACTTTGAAGTCGAAGGGTGACGAGGTCATGGTGCTCCTAGTAGATGTGTAGGTTCCGCCAGGCGCCGACCTCTGTCGCACACGCCTGCCCTCTAGGTTACGCGCTCACCCGGAACTCGACCACATCACCGTCACGCATGACGTAGTCCTTACCCTCGATGCGCGCCTTACCCGCGGCGCGCACGGCGACCATGGTGCCCGCAGCCATGAGGTCGTCGAAGGCCACGACCTCGGCCTTGATGAAGTGCTTTTGAAAGTCGGTGTGGATCTCGCCCGCCGCCTCGGGGGCGGTGGCACCTTGGCGAATCGTCCAGGCGCGCGTCTCCTTGGGACCAGCGGTGAGAAAGGTCTGTAATCCGAGCGTCGCGAAACCGACTTGCGAGAGTTGCGCGAGACCGGACTCCTCCTGGCCGAAGGATTGCAGGAGTTCCAGGGCTTCGTCGGGCTCGAGGTCCGAGAGTTCGGCTTCGACCTTGGCGCACAGCACGACGCAGGGGGCGGGCGCGACGGAGTCGCGTAGTTGGCGTTGGCGCGCCTCGTCGGCGAGGGTGGCCTCGTCCACGTTGAAGACGTAGATGAAGGGTTTATCGGTCAACAGGTGAAGATCGGCGATGGCCTGGTGGTCGAGTCCCGTCGTCTTGGAGATGACCAGGCCACTATTGAGTGCGTCGTGGGCCTTCTTCACCTCGGCCAATTTCGCCGCGGCTTCGGGCAAACGCTTGGCGTCACGCTCGAGGCGACCCATGGCCTTGTCGACCGTCTGCAGGTCCGCGAGGATCAGCTCGGTCTCAATGGTGGCAACGTCACTCGCCGGGTCGATGTGCCCGTCGACGTGGATGACGTCGTCGTCTTCGAAGACGCGAACGACCTCACAGATGGCGTTGGACTCACGTATGGCCGCTAGAAACTGATTGCCGAGTCCCTCTCCTTCGGAGGCCCCGCGCACGATCCCCGCGATATCGACGAAAGTGACCGACGCCGGCAGGATGCGTTCGGAGGCGAATACTTCGGCCAATTTGGCCAGTCGCTCGTCGGGGACCGCGACCACCCCGACGTTGGGCTCAATGGTGGCGAAGGGATAGTTCGCCGCGAGGACGTTGTTATTGGTGAGCGCATTGAACAAGGTGGACTTGCCGACATTGGGAAGTCCGACGATGCCAATTGAGAGAGCCATACGGCCTCCGAGGCTACAGCACCATCCCGGCGCGGCGTCTCGGAGACCGTATGTAGGGGGGACTAGGCGATTTCGGTGAGGACACCGTCTTCGATCTCGAGACGACGGTCGGCCTGCTTGGCCACCTTCTCGTCGTGGGTGACCACGAGGACCGTCGTATGTTGGGTATTGGCCGCTTCTCGCAGCAGCTGGACAATCTTTTGTCCGGTCGCTTTGTCGAGCGAGCCCGTGGGTTCGTCGGCCAGAATCAGCTGCGGCTGGGCGGAGAACGCACGAGCAATCGCGACGCGTTGTTGTTCGCCCCCGGACAACTTCGACGGTCGTCGATCCGCCTTCGTGCCGTCGAGCCCCACCATGGCGAGCATCTCTTCGGCCCGCGTGTCACGCTCAGTCCTGGGCCAACTCGCGAACTCCAGGGCCAACTTCACGTTCTCCTTGGCGCTGAGGTTGGGGATGAGGTTGAACGCCTGGAAGACGAAACCGACTTGACGTGAGCGGTACTTGGTGCGCCCGCCCGCGTCGAGGTTTCCTAACTGCGTCCCGTTCATGTCGATGCTGCCCGTGTCGGGGGCGTCGAGCAGTCCCAGTAGCGAGAGCAAGGTGGACTTGCCCGAACCACTCGCGCCAATGATGGCGACAACTTCTCCGTCGGCGGCTTGGAAGGTAACGTCGCGCACGGCGTGTACCTCACCTCCTTCGGTCTTAAAGGTCTTGTTTAGTTTTTCTACGTTCAGCATTATTCACTCCTCAATACTTCGGCGGGACGAATACGGGTAATGGTGGCCGCGGCCACGGTGGAGCCCAGGCCCGCGATGACGATGGCCGCGACGAGGGCGAAGACGAGCGTCGACCAACTGGCGGTCGTGTGCAACTGAGTGATGGTGTTGGATATTCCACCAAAGCGCAGTCGCCCAGCGGCGGCGGCGGCGCCGGTGGGGGGAGTGAAGCCGGAGCCTCCTCCGCCGAAACCTCCTGCGGCGCCGCGTACGAAGCCGCCCGGGGCCGACGAGGAGCCGCCCTCAGCACTGACGAGCGCTGAGGTGATCGGACTCGACACGAGAAGGCCGATGACGAAGCCCACGATGGCGCCCAGCACGGTGAACGTGGTGGACTCCGCGACGAATTGCGAGACGACTGATCGATTAGTGGCGCCCAGGGCCTTCAAGACGCCGATTTCGCGGCGACGCTCGCGCACGATCATCAACATCGACAGCAGCAAAATCAAGCCCGCCGCGACGACCGCCCCAAAGAGGGTGTAGGTCGAGATGGTCTTGACCGTATTGAGCGGTGCCAATTGGGCCTGGACGGTCGCTTGCGTGGAGGTGACGTCGGCCGCGGTACCCAGTTTCTTGGTGATGGCAGTCACCGCACCCGAGACGTTGTTGACGTTGTTGACCACCACGGAGGCACCAGTGATTTCGTTGGTCGCCGCGGCCAGTTTTTGCACGGTGGCGAGCGGCATCAAGACCTCGGCGTCAGCGAACGTCGATCCGGCGTCATAGATACCAACGACGGTGATCGTCTTTCCCCAGGCCGTGAACGTCGATCCGACCTTCAAGTTGTTTTTGGTGGCCAATGTCGTGCCCACGACGGCCACGTCAGAGGAGGAGGTGGGGCTGAACGCCGTTCCCGACGTCAACTTCTCCGTGCCGCCACCGTTGGCGCCGCCCACGAGCGAGTTACCCGGTGAGTTGGTACCGATGACGCGAATCGCGACCGCGGCAGTTGTGGAACCGCCCCCAAAACCACCACCGCCACCGAATTGCTGTCCCAGTGAACCAGCGGTCGTCGGCGACGTCAGATTCGTCTGCGTGCTCGAGAGTCGCTCGCTCAACTGGGCCTGGACGGCCGTGACGTTCGCGATGTTCAAGAGGACCGTGATTTGTGTCGTGGTGAGCGCAGTGCCGCCACCCTGGCCGCCGAAGAAGCCCGCGGGCGACACGGTGATGGTATTGCCAGTGGACGATCGCACGGAACTTATCTTGTTGTTGACCGCGTCTCGCGCGGCCAACATTGAGATGGACAAGGCGATTGCCACCGCCAAGATCACTATCACTCCGACCGAGCGCGTGGCGTTTCGAAAGGCGTTCCTCACACCTCGACGCAATGCGTTCATGAATGTTTTCCTTCCAAATCTTGTAACGTGATTGTCATCTTGGCGGGGGAACCAAAGGTGGGCCCAAGGCACCACTAAGAGACTTCTAAGAAATTCCGGGGAGCTACCACTGGATATGTGGACGCCGAGGCATGGTCACGTCGCGTGGTTCGGCGTGTCACGCGACGCGTGGATCTCACCCCTCTCATTCGTTGGCTCGGTCGATGGGCTCGCCGCTCTTGGATACGGTGCGGGAATGCGACGAGGAGCTGGCGAAGAACTTCCACGACAACCCCACCAGGCCCGTCCCACAGGAGCACGGCCGAGTCGCGGCCCAAAAGCTCGATTTTCTCGACGCGCAGAGCGTCGAGAATCTCACTGTGCTGCTCACCTGGGCGCGGGAGCTGAAGTCGTGATGGTTACCGCTGACGGACCGCGTAGGTCAGGTGGGTCACTCGCGGCGTCGACTCTGCGCCGACTGGCTCCAGGGCCACGCGGTCCGCTTCCACGCCTTCGAACAGGCGGATTCCGGAGCCGAACAGCACGGATGCGAGCGCGATGGTGAACTCGTCGATCAGGCCGGCGTTCACGTACTCCAGGATCGTCAAGCCGCCGCCCGCGATGCGGACGTCGCGCTCTCCGGCGGCCTCGCGGGCCTGTTCGAGCGCGGTCTCGATGCCGTCGTTGACGAAGTAGAAGGTGGTCCCACCCGGGCGCTCCCAAGGTTCACGCCTCTCGTGCGTCACCACGAAGACCGGTGTGTGAAATGGCGCCTCCTCCGGCCACATTTGCTCGCCGGCGTCGAACATCCGCTTGCCCATCACGCTCGCGCCAGTGCGCTCGAATGTCTCGCGCACGATGTCGTTGTCGCGCCCCTCCTCGCCGCCCTGGCCCAGCTTCAGACTCTCCCGGAAGAACCGTTGCGGGAATACCCACCGCTGCAGTTCCATCCACTGCTGGCCCATCAACTCCCCGAGGGATCCGGGTGCGATGAAACCGTCCAGTGACATCGACACGCTAAAAAATACTTTTCCGGCCATTAGCCCTCCACTCTCTTTCGAACGATCTCGGTGATGTAGGCATCAAGTTTTCTCAGGGTCTGCTGGCCGCCCTCGATTGCGTGAAACTTTCCGACTACCTCGTCACGCATCTCCTTGGTGGGGAACAATGTGCGCATCTCGATTCGGGTTGCCGCGCCATCGCAAGCGAACGTGAGGACAGCCTCGAATGTGTTCGGGTCGTCGCGGGACTCCCCGTGCAACAGCGCGATCCGCTCCGGCGGGGCGATCTCGGTCCAGGAGATCCACTCCTGGTAGTCCGTCCCGTCCGGTCCATGCATCACGAAATCCCACTCCCCGCCGACGCGGAACTCGAACGCCCGTGTGGTGGTGGTGAACCCCTCCGGTCCCCACCACTGCGACAGGTGGCGCACCTCGGTGAACGCCTCGAACACCAGCTCCCGTGGGGCGCTGATGGACCGCGAGATCACGATCTCGCGGTCGGCCGTCGCGGAGTGTTCTGACGCTCCTGGTTCTATCTCGCTCATCAACTACTCCTCCTGCCTCGACTGAATTAGGTCTTGCACGTACACGTCCAGTCGGTCGAATCTCTCGTTCCAGAACTGCTCGAACCCGCCGGTCCACTCGTGGACTGGCCGTAACCCGCGGGCGTCAAGGCCGTACAGCCGCCGCTTGCCTGCCTTGCGGTCGTGCACCAGCCCGACCTCTCGGAGCACCCGCAGGTGTTTGGACGCTCCGGACTGGGGCATCCCCAGCTCCTCGGCCAATTCGGTCACCGGTCGCTCACCCGCCCGCAACAGCACCAGGATCTCCCGGCGCCGCGGCTCGGCGATCGCATTGAAAACGTCCGATGTCGTCGCCGCTCGTGCCATGGCGACCATCATATACCCATATCGGAATATGTAAAGAGTGGAGCAATCGATTTGCTGCGATGATGACCGTGACCCCTGTCAATAGCTACGAGAACACCTATCTCGACAACGGCACCCGCGAAAGCGGCGCAGGGTGGGCGATGAGAAAGATGATCCACGTGTCACGCGTCGTGCCGATCACGACCATCCGATTCGATGTGCCATTCAATGAGCGTGCCGCTCTTGAATGCCGCGCCGCTAATAATGACCCACGAGTTCCGGTCATTGCTCAGAGGATCACCTCGTGACGCCCAGGGCTACATTGAGGGGGTGCCTTCGACGGTCCTCCTCGAACTTTCGGCCGTGGCGAAGACCTTTGGTGACCAGGTCGTGCTGTCGCCAACGGACCTGCTGATCACTGAGGGTTCCTTCGTTTCGATCGTGGGTCCGTCGGGATGCGGCAAGTCGACCCTGTTCAATATCATCGCTGGGCTCCTCGCCCCCGACGCAGGGGACGTGACCCTCGCGGGGCGCAGCGTCGTCGGCGCCACGGGTCACGTGGGGTACATGTTGCAAAAGGACCTGCTCGTTCCCTGGCGCAACGTCGAGGACAACATCACCATGGCCGCGCGCCTGACGAGAGGAGTGACCGCCGCCGACCGCGACGAGGCTCGCCGCGTCGCCCAGCGCTACGGTCTCGGCGAGTTCCTCGACCACTACCCCAAGGCTCTCTCGGGCGGGATGCGCCAACGCGTCGCCTTCATGCGCACCCTGGTCACCCATCAATCGCTGCTCCTGCTCGACGAACCATTCGGTGCTCTCGACGCCCAGACGCGCTTGGACATGCAACGCTGGTTGCTCGACGTGTGGCGTGAGTCGGGTCGCACGGTGCTCTTCATCACCCACGACGTGGACGAGTCCATTTTCTTGTCCGACCGCATCTTGGTCATGTCGCCGCGACCGGGTCGCATCGTGGCCGATATCGCCAATTCATTGGCGCGACCGCGCGACGTGGACGTCTTGACCGACCCCCACTTCGTCGAGATCAAGGGCCACGTCTTACGTCTCTTGTACGGAGCGGATCGATGAGGGCAAGGGTTGTGGGCTGGGTCTTGTTACCCCTGGCGTCCATTGGTCTGCTCCTCCTGGCGTGGGAGCTCGTGGTGGTGGTCTTTCACGTCCAGCCCTACATCGCGCCGCGGCCCTTAGCAGCGATCCAAGCGGTCATCGACAAATGGGGGGTCCTCTGGCCCCTCGTCCTAGGGATTCTGCGCGAAACCGTCTTCGGCTTCGCCGGCGGTGCGGTGCTGGGCTTTCTCTTCGCTGTGGCGATGTCCAAGGTCCGGGTCGTGCGCCGATTGCTCTACCCCCAACTGATCTTGTCTCAGGCGGTGCCGGTGATCGCCCTTGCCTTTCCTCTGACGGCAATGCTGGGCTTTGATTCGGTGCGACCAATCATCGCCATCGTCATCTGGATCGTCTTCTTCCCGGTGACCGTCAACGTGCTCGACGGACTGGCCCATGTGGACCAGGACCTCCTCAACCTCGCCAAGGTGTACGGCGCGTCGAGGTGGCGTACGTTCTTTCAGATCGAGGTGCCCGCCACGATCTCGCCGCTGTTCACCGGCCTCAAGATCGGCGCCACCTACGCCATCACCGGATCGTTCATCGGTGAATCGGTGTCGGCGAGCTCGAGCGGCTCCATTGCCCTCACCATCTCACAAGCCAACGGCAACAACGAAGAGGGTCTCGTCTACGGTCTCACCCTCTTGCTCGCAGCCATCGGCGTCGCCTTCTTTCTCGCCGTGGTGGGTGTCGAAGCGCTGTCGACGCCCTGGTTGCGCCGCACCACGTCGCGCCCCTGGCGACGTCGGCGCCTGGCGACTTCGGGAGCCGACCAGTAACCTCGTCAGCAATGGTTTCTTAAGGGAGAACGAATGAAGATCCGTTTAGTGGGGGCCCTGGCCCTCAGTGCGTCGTTAATGATCCTCGGAGTGACCCTCGCGAGTGGATCCTCGGGAGCGGCGCCACTCAAGGCCGTGACGTTCGCCTACGACTTCCCGGGCCCCGATTTCGAAGTGACCCCGATCGTGGTCGCCCAGAAGGAAGGTTTCTTCACCGCCGCGGGTCTCGACGTCAAGATGGTGTTTCCGCCCAATACGTCCTCGACGTCGGTGATGCTCGCCACCGGCGCCGCGAATGTCGGCATGGTCACCACGACCGACATGGGTATCTCGGTCGACAAACATCTGCCAATCCTCTCCATCGCCAACTACTCGATGACCAACAACTGGGGACTCTTCGCTAAGCCCGGCGTCACCCTGACGGCCAAGAATCTGCACGCCGAGCTGCTCGGCAAGCGCATCTTCTCCTACGGTGACACGTGGACCGAAGCGATGCTGCCCTTCGTTTTGAAGAAGGCGGGGCTCAGCGCCTCGCAGGTGAAAGTGGTGACGAATCCGTCGGGCAACGATCTCAAGTACCTGCTCGCCGGCAAGGTCGACGTGTCGACCAACACCACCAACTACGAGGTCCCCGGTTTTCAGGGTGCGGGCGTCAAGGGCAAGTTGAGCGAATTACTGGGTTCGGCCGTCGGCGCGCCCAACATTCCTATTTGGGACTACGCCACGACCAAGAGCTACGCGGCGTCCAACGGTCCCACGCTCAAGGCCTTCATGTCGGCCGTCGCCAAGGCCACCAAGTGGGCGGTGGCGAACCCGGTCAAGGCGGCCACGTTGTTCGACAAGGCCTACCCCACGAGCGGCTACACCGACGCGTACAGTCTGTCGGGTTGGCAGTTGACGATTCCGTTCCTCACCAACGCTCAGGGAAAATATTTCGTCGAGACGAACGCCCAGTGGGCGACGTTGTCGGCGGCGCTGAAGTCCATTGGACAGATCTCCAAGACTCAGACGCCCTCGACGTACTTCACGAATAAGTTCCTGCCCGCCTCGTGAACCAGTCGGCCCGACCCCGGGCCGCGGTCGTGGGCAGTATGAACAGCGACCTGGTCGTTCGCTGTCTGCAGTTGCCGCGTCCTGGAGAGACCGTCGTGGGCGATGACGTCGTGCGACTGCCCGGTGGCAAGGGGGGTAATCAGGCGGCCGCGCTCGCGCGCTTGGGGGTGGCGACGTCAATCGTGGCGTGTTTGGGTCGCGACGATCTGGGCGAAAGGTTGCTCGACAGTCTCGCCGCTCACGGTGCCGACACCTTGATGATCCAGCGCAGTGATCGAGCGACCGGGACGGCGTTCATCACCATCGACGCGGTGGGGGAGAATCAAATCGTGGTCGCGCCCGGGGCCAACGCCGAGCTCACGTTGGCGGACGTCGACTTTGATCCCTTTGACGTGGTACTCGCTCAGATGGAGGTCGCTCCCGAGATCATCGACGAGTTGGCTCGGCGCACTTCGTCGCTGGTCTTAAACGTTGCGCCCGCTCGAGCGGTCGCACCGTCGACGCTCAGTCGCTGCGCGGTAGTGATCGCCAACGAACTCGAGTCGCGCACGTTGGAGCTCGGCGACCTCGCGCACTGCGTGGTGACGCGCGGACGAGGCGGTGCGGTGCACTACTCCTTTGGCGAAGTGATCACCGAAGTGCCGGCGCCCGAGGTCGACGTGGTCGATTCGGTGGGGGCGGGTGACGTCTTTTGTGCGGCCTACACCTCGCGCTACGCCCTGCACGACGACGCCGCGTCGGCCTTGCGTTTTGCGGTGACTGCGGGTGCCCTGGCCACGATGGCCCTAGGAGCCCAAGGCTCACTGCCAACCACACAAGAGGTGCTGTCATGGCTCGACCACGCGTCCTGATCGACACCGACCCCGGGGTGGATGACGCCGTCGCCATACTTCTCGCCCTGGCGAGTTCCGAAATTGACGTCGTCGGAATCACCGCGGTGGCCGGCAACGTGGCGTTGAAAAAGACCGTACTCAATGCGCGGCGTCTGCTCTCTTTGGCCGGTCGCCACGACGTTCCGGTCGCCGCCGGATGCGCCGAGTCGCTCAGTCCGGCGGTCCGGGCTCACGGCGTCGTGCACGGCCACGACGGACTGGGGGACCTCGACTGGGACGAGCCCGACGTGCCGCTCGATCCGCGCCACGGGGTCGAACTCATCGCGGACCTGATCGACGAGGGGCCCCTCACCATCGTGGCCATTGGTCCACTGACGAATCTGGCGACGCTCCTGGAGCGCTATCGCGGTATCGACGACCGCGTCGAGCACGTGGTGATCATGGGGGGCGCCTCGTTTCAGGGCAACGTCACGCCCGCGGCGGAGTTCAATATCTGGGCCGATCCGTTGGCGGCACGACATGTGTTTGGGGCGTCCTGGCGCATCATGTTGATGCCCCTGGACCTCACGCACCAGGCCTACCTGACCGACGATGACCTGGCGTTCTTTCGCTCCCTGGGCTCGCGGGTCGGGGAACGGGTGGCGGGCATGCTCGAGCCCTACGCTCAATTCCACGACGACTGGTACGGGAGTCGCGACGTCATCATGCACGACGCGATGGCGGTGTACGCCCTCCTCGATCCCTCGGCGATCGCCACCCAGGGGGTGCGACTGACGGTCGAGATGGGGGGCGAATACTCTCGCGGCGCGACGTTCATTGACCGGCGACGTGAGCACGCCGACAGTGAGGTGCGCGTCGGCGTCAGCGTCGACAACGACCGGTTTCGCGAGGTCGTACGCGAACGGATCGCGACCTTTCGCGACTAATTCGCCAGGCTGAGCCAGTGTTCCTCGGCCGCCTGCAGCTCCTTCAAGACGAGTTCGAGTTCGCCGCCGAGGCGAGCCTGCTCGGTGTAGTCCGTGCTCTTCGCGAGCTTTTCCGAAAGGGTGCCACGGCGACGCTCGAGTCGCGTCATGTCCTTTTGGGCGTCGCGCAGTAACCGCCCGCGCGGGACGGTACTGGCAGCGGGATCCTCGCTCGAGCCGCCGGCGGCCTCGGGCGCGGCACTGAGTCCGGCCGCACGAGCAATCCACGCGTCGATCCCTCCGGGAATGTCGCCAATCGTGCCGTCCGCGTGTACCTCGAGCAGGCGGTCCGTCGTGCGACTGAGGAAGGTGCGGTCATGACTCACCACGACCAGGGTGCCCGGCCACTGGCTGAGGAAGTCTTCGAGGAGGCGGATCGTCTCGAGGTCGAGGTCGTTGGTGGGTTCGTCCAAGAAAAGCACGTTGGGTCGTTGCGCGAGGGCGAGAAGTAGTTGGAGGCGACGTCGTTCTCCACCGGAGAGTTCGCGCGCTCGGGTCTTCTGGAGGGCGCCGGCGAACCAGAATCGCTTCATGAGGGCGACGTCAGCGAGCGAGCCCGGAATGCCCTGGGGTCCTGCGACGAGTTCTTGCACCGTGAGGTCGAGATTGATGTCGCCGTCGCCCTGCTCGAAGTACGCCATCGCGACGGTCGGGCCGTGTTTGAGGGTTCCCGTCGTCGGCTCGGTCTGGCGGGCCAGAAGATTGACGAAGGTGGACTTTCCGGCGCCGTTGGGTCCCACGATGCCGACGCGGTCGCCCGGTCCGAGCTCGAGGTTCACGTTCGTCAACACCGTGCGTCCGTTGGGGTAGGCGAAGGAAACGTTGTGGGCCTTCATCACCATCGTGCCCAGGCGCGGCGTGTCCACGCTCAGGTCCAAGGAGCCATCGCGCGCCGCGCCCGCAGGTCGAGTGGCTAAGAGGCGTTGGGCCGCGTCGATACGGGCCTGGGGTTTGGTCGAGCGCGCCTTGACGCCGCGTCGCAACCACGCCAGTTCCGTGCGCGCCAAGTTACGTCGAACCTGTTCGGCGCTCGCGGCCTGGGCCTCACGCTCGGCCTGAGCCTCGAGCAACTTGGAATACCCACCCGAGTGCACGTAAGTCGTGCCGCGGTCGATCTCGACCATCCGCGTCGTGACCTGGTCGAGGAGAAAGCGGTCGTGACTCACGAGGACCACCGCGCCGCGAAACGACGTGATCTGGTTCTCCAACCACTCGATGGCGTTGAGATCGAGGTGGTTGGTGGGTTCGTCGAGAATGATGACGTCATTAGGTTGGGAGAAGAGTCGGGCCAGTGCCACGCGCTTACGTTGCCCACCCGAGAGATGGTCGGTCGAAATGTCGACGGCGTTGAGCATCCCCAGGCGGTCGAGCGCCGCGTCGATCTCCCACCCCTCACCGAGCGCGTGACGAACGTTGCCCTTGGGAAGGTCGGGAATCTGCTCGAGGAAGCCGACGTGAGCGCTCTTGGAGCGACGAATGTTGCCCCCGTCGGGCGCGAGAACCCCCGCGATGATCTTGAGCAGGGTGGACTTGCCCGCGCCGTTAATACCGACGACGCCGATCCGGTCGCCCGAAGAGATGGTGAGCGAGAGCCCCTCGAGAATCGCTCGCTCGGTGCCCTCCAGGGAGACGTTTTGAAGATCGATCAGGATGGCCACGTCCCATCAAGGTTAGTGACCCGGCGTCCTACGTCCATCTCGGTGATGATGAGAGAGGTTGTCGTGGGGGAGGAAAACGCGTGAAAGTGATCGGACTCGACGGTTGTGCACGAGGTCGGATCGGTGTCGTCCTCGAGGGCGACGTCGTGTCAGCGTGCTTCTTCACCTCGATCACCGAGGTGCCCGAACTCGTGCCGGACGTGCCGGTCATCGCCGTCGATATCCCTATCGGCCTCTTGGACGGGGGACCTCGCAAGGCCGACGTCCTGGCTCGCGGCATGCTGGCCGGTCGCGCCAGCACCATCTTCAACGCGCCACCACGAGAGTGTCTGAAGAACGTAAAAAGTTATCCTGACGCGAACGCGACGTCGCAACGAGTAGTGGGTAGGGGCCTGTCACAGCAGTCCTTCGCCCTCCGGCCCAAGATTCTCGACGTTGATGAGTTCTGGGAGGTCACCGCGTGTGCGGTGTGGGAGGTGCACCCCGAATTGTCGATCGCCAAAATCAATCACGGCCAGGTGCTCGCCGCGAAGACCACGCGGGCGCGCATGACGCAACGACGAAACGCCCCGGCGTCGGTCGGCATCGTCCTGGACCACGTGGACGTCGAAGCCGCGACGAAGGCGACGACCGACGACGTGCTCGACGCCGGCGTATGCGCCTGGACGGCACGCGAGATTCTCGAGGGTCGCGCAATCTACTTACCCGACCCACCCGAGGTCGACGCGCGAGGTCATCTCGCGACCATCGGGGTGTAGCGACGAGTCACGGCCTGACGACAATTCAATATCGTAGGGACTACATTTCTATAGGAGAAATTCCGAAATCCCTGATTGTGGAGCCTCTGGAAGGTAGTTTCGTCGTACCTCTCGAAAGTTGATCATGATGTCAGACGCGCGCAAAGGGCGCCACCAGATTTTAAGTGACGGACAAATTCTTGACGCCGCCTTCCTGGCGTTCGCCTCGTCGGGCTACGACGCGATGTCCGTGCGGCACCTTAACGCCCAACTCGGACTCAGCCACGAGACGGTTCGCCAGCGCTTCGGGTCCAAACTCGACCTCTACTACGCCGCCATCGATCACGCCGTCGCGCAGTTCTACGCCATCTTGATCGACGAGCGCTCCCGATTACCGGTGGCGGTCGGTGACCTTGAGGAGCTGCGTCTCACCACCCGTTCGTTCATCACCGCCTCGATCAAGTTTCCGAATCTGGCGAATCTGGTCAACCACGAAGCAGCGAGTGCCAGTGAGCGTCTGGACTATGTCTTCAGCTCCGGCTTCGAGCCGGGATTCGCACCCTTGGTCGTGCTGCTCGATCGACTCATCCAGAGCGGGGTGATCTACCCCGTCACGATTCGCGACTTCTTTTTTCTCGTGGACGCCGGGATGTCGCCCTTTACCCAAGTCGGTCTCTCCCAGGCGTTCAATAACGCGGCCGGACCGCTGGACGAGGTGACGCACGTCGACCGGTTTCTCGAAATCGTTTTTCGCGGTATCACCGTCGTCGCGCAAGACTGACTCGGTGCGGGTCGGCCGCGGGCAGCGCGCGTCGACGAGTCGGTGACTCACGTTAGGCTCACCGCCGAGGACAGACTGCCGCGCAGACGGCGACCAATTGAAAGGTGGCGTTGATGACACGCAATCCGTACGACGATCTTCCGGGGGTGCTGATGTTCACGCTCACCTCGGACGACGTGATTTCCGGCCAGCACTTGAACACTCCCCAGGTCAGTGGTCGTATGGGCGCCGGCGGCAGCGACACCTCGCCCCAACTCTCCTGGTCGGGGTTCCCGGTGGCCACCGAAAGCTTCGCGGTGACCGTCTACGACCCTGACGCGCCGACGGCTTCGGGATTTTGGCACTGGGCCGTGGCCGACATCCCCGTGTCGACGACGTCACTGAAGTCGGGGGCGGGGAACGAAGACGGGTCCGGCCTACCGGCGGGCGCGTTGCAACTCAGGAACGACGCCGGGTTTGCCGGCTATATCGGTGCGGCGCCCCCATCGGGTCACGGTGTGCACCACTACTACATCGCGGTTCACGCTCTTGGCGTCGAGCATCTGGGACTGAGCGCCGACGCCACGCCAGCCTTCCTGGGGTTTAATCTCTTCACGCACTCGATCGCACGAGCGGTCCTCGTCGGGACCTACGAACAACCTTAAAGGTCCGTATTCGCCTCGGGCGGTGACGCGACGGCATTGCGTGCGATGGGCCCACTCGAATTCCACCACTGCGCCGTGATGACGTGCAGCACTGCGGCGAGGGGGATGGCGAGGATGACGCCGACCAGGCCGCCGAAGGAGCCTCCCACCCAGTCACCTAACTCCGCGCCGATCAGGATCGACAAGAACACCATCAACGGATTGAGTTTGATGGCTCGACTCATGATGACCGGGTAGAGCGCATGATTCTGGATGAGGGTGTAGACCACGAAGACGATGGCAGTGACGACGCCCGCCGCCGTGGACTGGACGAAGGCGAACAAGACCGTGGGGATTCCCGCGACGGCGCCCCCCACTTGGGGTAGGAAGTCGACGAGCACGACCCACAGGGCGAACAACAGCGCGAAGGGGACATTCATAATGGTGAGCGTGACGAAGACCACCACTCCGGCGATCAGCGACATGATCAAGTTGCCCACGACGTAGCCCAGAGCGGCCTTGGAGATTTGTGCCCCTAACTCCTGGACGTACTCGGCGCGCGCCGGCGACAGGGAGTTCAAGATGAGGTTGCGAATCTTGGGGCCCTCGAGCAGCAGCAGGATCACGAAGGCAAAGAGCGTGATCAGCGCGACAAGCACGGAGATGGCTCCCTTGCCGAGGGCCAGGGCTGGTTTGGAGAGCCCGTGGGCAAAGGACACCAACTTGGCGGAATTCTGGTCCACCCACTTGGTGACGTGATACTTCTTAATCAGATGACCAATCCAGCCCTTGCCGTGTTCGGCGTTGGTGACGTAGGTGGGCAGCTTGTCGGCGAGGTGCGTGAACGCGTTGACTAACGGATAACCAAAGGCGAGGGCCAGGAGGCAAAAGACGATGAACGTGGCGATGGCCACGACCAAGACGGCGAAGCCGCGTCGGCGGAGGCGGCCACGCTCGAGCCGGTTGACGATAGGGTTCAAGATCAGGGCGATGAAGCCGCCGACGAGCAACAACAACATCAGTTCGCGTAATCGGTAGAGCAGTTTGCCCGTGAAGTACACGACCACCACGGCAAAGATCGTGACCAGAATGGTCTTGAGGGGGACGTCGTTGACCTGAGCCCGCTCAAAGAGACGTTGTCGGCGAGTCTCGGGCTCTAGCGGCGGTGGCGTACTCATTAACCATGAACGCTAACAACTGAATGCTTCTTGGAGAGGGCACCGCCAATGGCGGTGAAGCATCGTGCGAGAGCGACTGATGAGAATATATTCACACCGGGTTGACCTCGTAGTGGCGGAGTTGCCAGAAGACGTCAACGACTAAACGTTTCTTCGCTCAACAGTGGGGCAGTCCAAAGTGTTCGCACGAGAACTCGCAGTTCACGACGCCGAATTTGTAAGTGGTCGGACCGATGGTTCCGTTCACCAACTCGGGAGGAGAACCACGATGGCCACCACCGAGTTCGCGGGGCAGGCGGGACCCTTCAGCCCCTTCGGCCTGCGAGCCGGGATCTTCTTTCTTCTGGAGGTCGCGATGGGTCTGCAAAATGCAGCCAGCAGGAAGCTCAGCGTGGCCGACATGGCCACCACCGTCGTGACGATGACGTTGACCGGTAGTGGGGTCGACTCGACATTGGCGGGTGGCCACAACCTCCATTTCCCGCGTCGGGGAATGTCGGTGGTGGCGATGTTGCTGGGAGCCATGATCGGAGCTGCCCTTCGTCGCGCCGGTCTGGCGTGGCCCATCGTCGCGGCACTTATTGCGGTCTCAGTGGCCACTGTCTTGATGCGCCGGGCCGACGCGAGCACGGCACGATGACCTCAGTGTTGCGTCGCTGACGTTGGTTTCTCGACCGCGAGCCCGCTGACGAGATGGGCGCCGATCTCACGGTGGGCGTCGAATTTTCTTCTTGTAAGGTGGCGACCAATGGGACTCGCGGATGATTCGTTCGATTTGACACTCGCCGCGGCAACGTTGCGCTCGAATAGTACCGACGTGCACATCCTCTTGAAGGCCTTGTCGTCGGAGTTGTCGGGGACCCTCGGCGAACGATTGCAGGTCGAGCACGCGGGGGGACGATTCCACAAGTCCGACGTCATCGCCCGGGTGCTCATCGCGATGGGCAACGAGACCTTCGAAGCCGCGATCGAGGGTCCGGTGTTGCGCTGCAGCGTCGGTCATTCGTCGGGTGGGATTCGCATTCGTAGTGAGACGGTGGACGTCGATGAATGGATCGTTCGCCTCCTCGGTGCACTGCAGTTGGAAGCCGCGCACAGCGAGAGTGCTCGCCAAGCCCTTGAAAATATCGTTATCGGAGGAAATCAGTGAGTAACTCGACCAATGACCTGCCCCAGGCGACCGAACACCGGTTGGAGGAGCTCGAAAAGGGTCTCTTCACTTCGGATCTCTCGGTCAACGAATTCCTGCTGATCAAGGAAGTGGGATTTCACCCCGTCGGTTTCGTGATGGGATCGTCGATCTATCACACCGGTATTCAGACAAGAAAGTGGAGTCAGAGCCAGGAACTCACTAAGTTGACCGAGGCGATGTACAACGCCCGA
>Ga0207933_1000714_pt1 | contig 29611 bp, 31 predicted proteins | sample NGESurdeep092012_4_FD_184488 | JGI IMG/M metagenome (GOLD analysis project Ga0207933, IMG submission 184488) | Arctic peat soil microbial communities from Barrow, Alaska - NGEE Surface sample F53-3 deep-092012 (SPAdes) | ecosystem: Environmental > Terrestrial > Soil > Wetlands > Peat ... | reverse complement strand
CCGTTCGTTCGTTCGTATGAGTGGTATTTGTTGCCAGAAGAAGAACGTCGTGAAATGCTCAAGGAGCACGGAATAGCCGGGCGTGATTTTTCCGGAATAATTTCCAACACGGTGTCTGCCTTCGCGTTAGGGGATTATGAGTGGATCTTGGCACTAGAAACTGATGAATTACATGAAATCATCGACATGATGCGCGAACTTCGCAACACGCAAGCACGCAAACATGTCCGTGTTGAAATTCCTTTTTATACCGGACACCTGATTACAACAGAGGAATTGGCAGATCTGTTTGCATGAAATATGACGCCATACTCCTGGCATCCTTCGGTGGGCCTGAGGGACCAGAGGAGGTTATGCCGTTTCTTGAACGCGTAACAGCGGGAAGAGGCGTACCGCGCGACAGACTTGAAGAAGTTTTGCATCACTATTTAACACTTGGCGGAGTAAGTCCCATCAATGAGCAAAACCGTGCGTTAATTACGGCGCTCACAGCGGAATTTAAAGTTCGCAAAATTGATTTACCAATCTATTGGGGTAATCGTAATTCAGAGCCATACTTTGCAGATACGCTGAAGAATATTTATAGTGATGGCTACCGAAATATCTTGGTCCTTGTCACGAGTGCATATTCATCATATTCCGGCTGCCGCCAATATCGGGAAAATTTGGCGAAAGCGCTTGCGGATGTAGATCTAGTCGGGAAGTTGACTATTGATAAGGTGCGTCCTTACTTTGATCATCCCGGTTTTATTATGCCATTTGCGGAAGGATTGGTTGCAGCAATTGATCAGGCTTTCGCACAGGGAATTGAATCTAAGGAGCTGAAGATATTTTTCGTGACTCATTCAATTCCAAATAGTATGTCCGAGACATCTGGCCCCCCCCGGATGCGCGAAGAATATGTTGGCGGAATTTATGTAGCGCAGCATCAACAGACGGCGAAATTGGTTACAGAATTTGCTTCAAGGCTTACGGAAAAGAAAATTCCGATATGGGATTTGGTTTATCAGTCACGAAGCGGATCGCCGGCAATTCCATGGCTTGAGCCCGATATTGGAGATGCAATAAATGGTGTTGTAAAGTCAGAAATCCGTGGCGTTATTGTCGTTCCGATTGGATTTATCAGCGATCATGTAGAAGTCATTTGGGATCTAGATGAGGAGGCAAGAGAAATTGCCGAAAAAAATGCGTTGTTTTTTGCTCGAGTAGCAACACCTGGAGTAGCAAAAGATTTTATTACTGGAATCGCGGAATTAGTTGAAGAACGTATTGCAGGTGCCAGCAAGAAGGCTTTATCTCCTCTTCGTCCATGGCCAGACTTCTGCGCTGATAGCTGTTGTCCTAATGCGCGGGGTGAACTGCCGACTGTTGGCGGAGAAATTTAGTGGGATCCCCACCTGCGGCACGTTTGGTTACGATTTGAACGGCCTCCTAAAGTGTCATCCTGAGTTGGTGCGTTCCTCTATTCACGCTAAGTTTTCTCCATGATTGTAGATGTTGCGCTCTACCAAAATGGCAAGAGGATTGATGGACCGCCTGATATTTCTGATCTGGTGGATATCGCGCGAAGGGACGGTGGTTTTGTCTGGCTTGGCATGGCCGAACCATCTCAATCAGAGTTTGACATGGTCGTTGGGGAACTCAACTTCCATCCGCTGGCCGTAGAGGACGCTGTCGGTGCAAAGCAACGTCCAAAAATAGAAGATTACGAAGGCTTAATGTTCTTTGTTTTAAAAACGGTTTTCTTTGATAAAAATGAACAGGAAATTTCGACCGGCGAATTGATGTGCTTTATTAGTGATCACTTCATTGTTATCGTTCGCCACGGGGAAGGCCAACCATTGTCTTCTGTTCGCCATGATTTGGAACAGAATCCAGAATTGCTTTGCCTTGGACCATACTCCGTGCTTCATGCGGTGGTGGATCGGGTAATCGATGCCTATACGGTTATCGCTAATTCCTTGGAACAAGAAGTTGTTGCCGTCGAGAATAAAGTGTTTACGGGAAAACGCCAGACTTTTTCTGAAGAAATATATTTTCTTAAGCGAGAAATTATCGAGTTCAAGCATGCAATTGAGCCACTGATTATTCCGCTTAGTAGATTGTACAGTGGAGCGGTGTCAGCTGTACCGGATGGGATCAAACCCTTTTTTAGGGATACCGCCGATCACCTCATTCAAGCTTGCGAACATACCTCCGGCTTAGATTCACTTATAACATCTGTACTACAGGCAGATTTGGCACATATTCAAGTTCAACAGAATATCGATGTTCGCCGTATTTCCGCTTGGGTAGCTCTAGCGGCAGGACCAACAATGATCGCTGGAATTTATGGAATGAACTTCCACCAAATGCCAGAACTCAGTTACAGGTATGGGTACTTTGTGGTTCTCGGTGTAATGGCATCCCTTACATTATTTTTACTAAAGGCATTTAAAAAATCAGGTTGGCTTTAAGTCACCTTTTGTTATAGAAGCCAGATAGATCTGCTGGATTGACTCATCTAGCTCCCGGTCGAATTCAATATCACTTTGTTTTACATTCAATCCTTCCGTCAGTGCCCTTGAAAAACTGGCGATGACTCCTTTATTTTGTGAAAGGAGATCTGTTGCTTCCTCTCGTGAGTATCCACCCGATAGCGCGGCAACTCGAAGAACACGAGGATGGTCTACTAAATCTGAGTAGTAGTTCGGGGCGTCCGGCAAGGTCAGTTTCAGGATAACGCTTTGAGTGGAGTCAAGAGCGTCAAGGTGTTCAATAAGTGACCTTTTCAAAATACATTCAATCCATGATTTCTCGGAACTATGAATATCAACCTCTGGTTCAATAATTGGAACTAAATCGGCTTTCATAACTTGATCAGCGATTTCAAATTGTTGCGCGATGCAAGCGGCAATACCCGTCGCATTTGCCAACTTGATAACCGAGCGCATCTTCGTACCAAAAACATCATTTTTAATGGCGTCTTGAAGTTTCAATTCCAATTCGTGGATTGGCTTCATCAATTGTGCTCCATTTACTTCCTCGCGAAGACCATCATCGATCTTGAGAAATGGAACAATTCCTTTGTGCCGCCATAGGTATTGCGCACTAGGAAGACCATCAACGGTTCGCTTCATCGTCATTTCAAAGAGAATTACTCCAAGAATTCGATCGCTTGTAAAGACTGGACTGGTCATAATTCGACTACGCATCTGATGGACTAAATCAAACATTTCAGTCTCATTAGAATAATCGGCTTCGGTTACCCCATAAAGTTGCAGAGCTTTTGGTGTGCTTCCACCGCTTTGATCAAGGGCAGCAATAAAGCCTTGCCCAGTTCTGATTCGCTCATACTGTTCGATATTCATGTGCGTTATTCCTCTCTTTTTCGATTAAACAGATGCCTCTTTAATGGGACGAAAGATTTTTTCTACCCGATTGGTGTCAACGTCTCCTGATCGGCCACATCGAGATTTGGCGAAACTATATCTGCCCCATTTCCCAGCGCCCAGCGTTGAAAGCGGTCCACGTATAAAATTCTTGAAAAGCAAGGGTTTGGTTTGCAAATCAACATATCTCAAATGTATACCTTTGCTTTTCTTGAGGGACTCGTTTTTCTTGTGAGTTATGTTTCTTGCTCCTGCATGTCAATCGTTAAGGTTTAAAAGCTTTGAGGATTGAGGCCGCTGCTCCAGAAAGTTCAGCAGGAATAATCCAGAGTTTGCTTGCCGTTCCATTGGCGATAATCGGTAGTTGTTCTAGGTATTTGTACGCCAAGACTTTTTCGTCTGGGTTTGCTAAGTGGATGGCGCTAAATACTTTCGCGATTGCAGTTGCCTCTCCATCTGCGTTTATCACTCTGGCTTGTGCCTCACCCTCTGCTCGGAGGATATCTGCTTGCTTATTTCCCTCGGCTCGAAGAATCTGACTCTGCTTTTCACCTTCTGCGGTCAGGATGGTTGCGCGTTTTTCTCGATCAGCACGCATCTGCTTTTCCATGGATTCTTGAACGCTTGATGGCGGTTCGATCGCCTTGATTTCCACTCGATTTACGCGTACGCCCCACTTACTAGTTGCTTCATCTAGGACTCCACGAAGGATCGCATTGATATGATCCCTTGAGGTAAGAGCTTTCTCCAGGTCGAGGCCACCCACCGAATTACGAAGCGTCGTTACGACAAGTTGTTCAATTCCTTGAATGTAGTTCTCAATTTCATAGGTAGCTGATTTTGGATTGGTAACTTGAAAGTAAATTACCGTATCGATGTTAACGACCAAGTTATCTTCGGTAATAACAGGTTGTGGTGGGAATGAAACGACTTTCTCTCGAAGATCGACGAGAGGCCGTAAGCGATCTATGCCTGGAAAAATTAGGTTGAGCCCAGGTTCTAGAGTCTTGTGATATTTACCCAACCGTTCGACGATCCCCGCGCTCGCTTGAGGAATTATTCTGATCGTGCTGATAGTAATGAGAATGGCAAGGAGTACCAGTACCCCGAGCGCAATGAGTAGAGCCATCTTCTCTCCTTTTTAAAATTTAGTTAAATCTAGCTGTATCATGTTAAATCTAGTTAAGTTGGGATTCGATGCATGGAGCTACGACGGCAATTGCACCTTCAATTCGAAGGATTGACACCTCACTGCCCTTTGTTATTTCACCTAGATCTGTGCGAGCAGTCCAGGTCTCTCCTCGAAGCTTGATCGTTCCAACCGAATCCGAAACGGTGGAAGTTGCAACTGCCCTTAAACCAATGAGAGCGTTAATTCCGGTATCCAGCGGTGGGGTCTTGCGAAATATAAATTTCGTCGCGATTGGTTTTAACCGCAAACTCAATACAGTAGCTATTGCCAAAACAATCCATTGAACTGGGGTACTTGCGCTAAGGGATGAGGCAAGGGCGGCAAAGAGGGCGCCAACAGCGATCGATGCAAAGACTAAATTCAAATTTAATATTTCAATGACGGCGCAAATCCCCGCGACCGCTAGCCAGACCCAGGCGAGCATTGCGCACCTCCCTTCGCTATTCATAGTAAGGTAGCACCAAATTCATTGTAATTCACTACTAATTACTCTTTGCGGAGGTAAGATCATGGCTATGCGAGAGAAAGAGCTGCTCCAGATTTGGAACTCCCAGCGCTCACAAAGGGTCGCTTCTCAGCTCTCTCCAGTTATCTTGCTTGCTACCGTACTTGTATTGATAACAACTGGTGAACTTACTTATAAATCAGCGATTGATATCCGCGTTTTCGCTATCGGCCTCGTTGCCGCCGGTGGCATCTTTTCTATTTCAGGAATTCTGGCTTCACTTCGAGACAGCATGGCACTGACGAGAGCAATGAAGGAGGCAACTGATGTCTCCCAACTTGGGATAAGTGTTTCCAAGAACTCTGGAAATTTGCTTTTCACTGGATTTTTCTTCGTTATAGTGAGTATTTTCAACATTACTATACTTGCGCTTTATCTCTTCAAAAAGCCGTGACTTAAAAGCAATGAGCCCCCGAGAAATTAATCTCGGGGGCTCATTGCTTTAACCAAGTTGTTACTAACCTAGCGCTTCACCCGCCGCTTCCTTCATAGCCTGTGCATGTTCTGCGCCAGACTTGAGCGGAGTTGATTTAAGCGCGAGCGCCACCAAGAAACCAATTGCGGTTACCGGGGCAGCAGCAAGGAAGACGACATGGAAAGCTTGCACATAACTATGAAGAACCGTTGCTTGGAGTTGTGGCGTGAACTTCGCCATAACTGCCGGATTATTCTTCAGTTGCGCGAAAGCTTGAGGCGTTGCCCCCTGCAGCGCAGCTGGATTCTTAGCCGTGAGGCTGGCGACACCAGTATTGATGTAGCCAGTCAACTTACTTGCGTAAATTGAACCAAAGATTGCAACGCCCAGGGTTCCTCCAATAGAGCGCCAGAAAGTATTGAGGCTAGTTCCTACTCCCATATCTTTAACATCTAGCGAATTCTGCAAGGCAATTACAAGATTTTGCATGCAGAAACCAAGACCAGCGCCGAGTAAGAATTCCGCAATAGAGATTTTCCAGAACTGGGTGGTTTCGCTCAATGATACGAGAGAGACTAAGGAGACTGTCATGAAGACCATGCCGATAACCGGGAAGAACTTATATTTGCCATGTTTGGTAATCCATTTACCCGATGAGACCGAAGTGGAGATAATTCCAACCATCAGCGGAAGTAGTTTTAAACCAGACAAGGTTGCTGAGTTGTGTTTTACCAACTGATAGTAAAGCGGCAACATAACAATCGCACCGAACATCGCAGCGCCCACCAAAAATGATAAAAGTGAAGTTATGTTGAACGTGTGATTCTTAAATAGCCGCAACGGAAGAATTGGTTCAGCCGCTTTCGCTTGATTCACGAAGAAGAGGATAAAGATGAGGATTCCAGCCGAAATCCAAAGTAACGTCTTGGCCTTTAGCCAGCCGGCTTCAGGTGCGTAGACCGAAATTCCAAGTAAGAGAGCAGAAACAGCAAGGACCAAAAGGAACGCACCGAAGTAATCGATCTTGTGATCACGGTGAATTTTTGGAATATGAAGAACTGCCGATGTAATGACTAAAGCGATAATTCCGAGCGGAAGGTTTATGTAGAAAATCCAACGCCAGCCGGTTACTCCAAGAACTTTTGCATGATCAGAGAAGAAACCGCCAATTAAAGGTCCCGCAACCGTTGCCAATCCAAAAACCGCACCAAAGTAGCCTTGGTAGCGACCGCGTTCACGCGGTGAAACGATATCCCCAATAATGACGAAGGTAAGGGACATCAAGCCGCCGGCACCGAGACCCTGGAGGGCACGGAAGGCGATCAATTGAGTCATGTTATGAGCAATGCCCGAGGCAAAGGAGCCGATCAAGAAGACAATAATCGCAAATTGGAAGACCTGTCTGCGGCCGTAGAGGTCGGAGATCTTTCCGTAGAGAGGGGTTGAAGCCGTGGAGGTGAGCAGATAGGCAGTTACAACCCATGTGTAATGGTTGAGGCCACCAAGATCTACGGTGATGGTTTTAAGAGCAGTCGAGACGATCGACTGATCTAAGGCGGCAAGGAGCAGACCAGTCATCAATCCGGCCATCACGGTCATGATCTGCCGATGGGTCATCCCTGTTGCTGGTTTTTCGTGAGTTTTTTCAGACATGTGGTTCCTTATCAAAGTGAGTTAAAAATTAGGTATGTGGCGCCGAAGTTAGGTGAGAATTAATTAGACCTTCGGACAAATTCTATCTCGCCTATCTGACATTCGCTCGTTACGATTTCAGGGTGAAGAGCGTAATCGCGGAGAATTTAGTCAAAACATACCGCAAGGGCGCGGTTCACGCTTTAGATAACCTGAACTTAGATGTGGAAGAAGGCACTGTTCTAGGGCTGCTTGGCCCTAACGGATCAGGCAAAACTACAACAGTCCGGGTTCTTTCGACCCTTCTTGTGCCAGATTCGGGTCGCGCCATCGTTGGCGGAATCGATGTGATTAAGCATCCGAAAGAGGTGCGACAGATTATTGGTCTATCGGGACAATACGCAGCACTTGATGAAACGCTTACAGGTTGGGATAACTTGGTCATGTTTGGCCAGCTCTATCACTTGAGCCGTGATCAATCTCGAACACGAGCAACGCAGTTGCTGGAACAGTTTTCATTATCCGATGCGGCTCATCGTCCGATTAAAACCTTCTCTGGTGGAATGCGTCGCCGGTTGGATCTTGCAGCTTCGTTGATCATTCGTCCGAAGGTGTTGTTCCTCGATGAGCCTACAACTGGACTTGATCCACGCGGCCGGATGGAAATGTGGGAAGTCATTGAAGGTTTGGTCCGAGAGGGCGTTACCTTATTACTAACAACACAATATTTGGAAGAAGCTGATCAACTAGCTGATGACATCGTCGTTATAGATCGTGGTCGAGTGATTGCTCGAGGTACATCAGATCGTCTCAAAGACCAAGTTGGTGGTGAACGATTGGAAGTTGTTGTCGCCGAATCTGATCTTGCGAGGGCGCGATCCTTAATTGAAAATGTCACACGCGGTAAAGCCACGGTCGATCATGCAATTCGAAAAATCTCTGTCCCGATATTAGATGGAACTCAATCGCTCATTACAGTAATTCGCGAATTTGATGGCGCCGGAATTCACGCATTGGATTTGGCTCTCAAGCGGCCCTCCCTTGATGATGTTTTCATTTCACTCACTGGGCACGTCGCGGAGGAAGAAGTTGCCCTTGACGCGACAAACAAGAGGAGAGGCCGCAGATGAGTACGCTGAATTCATTAAATGGAGTAAAAGATGCATTAGTTATTACTAAACGTCAACTTCTACAGTTGACGCGAGTTCCAGAAGTACTTATTTTTTCCACAATTCAACCAGTAATGTTTGTGCTCTTGTTTCGCTATGTATTTGGTGGGCTTGGAGTGGGAATTAAGGGTGGCTACATTCAACTTCTTATGCCCGGTATTTTTGTTCAGACGGTGGCATTTACGTTGGCGGCCACCGCTCAAGGGCTTGCCCAAGATATGGAGAAGGGCCTTATAGACCGCTTTAGATCATTGCCCATTGCCCGCTCTGCAGTAGTTATAGGTCGAACTCTGGGAGACGGGCTACTAAATATCGTGGTGCTCTTTGTTATGGGAATTGCTGGATTCATCGTGGGCTGGCGACCAACATCTGGCCCGCTTCACATATTTTTTGGATTTTTGATGCTCCTTATATTCGGATATGCACTTTCGTGGGTGGGAATTTTTGCAGGACTGATATCAAAAGATGCACGAGTGGTTGCCAATGCAACTTTCCTTTTTATTTTCCCGCTCACGTTTCTCTCTAATGCGTTTGCCTCAACAACTTCGATGCCTAAGGCACTGCAGTATTTTGCAGAATGGAACCCGGTTTCAACAATGGTTGCTGCCGCTAGGCAGCTTTTTGGTTTCCACAATATTTTTGGGGTGACTGCTCATTCATTTCCGAGTGAGCACCCGATTGTCACCTCAATTATTTACATGATCCTCATCATGGTGATCTTTATCCCGCTCAGCGTTAGGCGCTATCAAAATACAAATAATCATTAACAACTAGTTATACGGCTTGGCTTCAATAATGGTGACTACAAATATCTTTTTACTTGGGGTTTCGTAGTTCACCTGGTCGCCAATTTTTGCGCCAAGAATTGCCGAGCCAAGGGGTGACCTTTCAGAGTAAACATCGATATCGGCGCTGGCGATTTCGCGCGAACCCAAGAGGAAGGTCATTGCGTCACCCGCCATATCAATCGTCACAATCATGCCAAGTCCAACTACGCCTGCTTCACTTTCAGGGGGAGTCCCAATGTGAGCATTTTCTAGCATCTGTTTCAACTGGCGAATACGACCTACGATCTTGCCTTGCTCTTCGCGGGCCGCGTGATACCCGCCATTCTCTTTGAGATCCCCCTCGGCGCGGGCAGCCTCAATCTTCTTGACGATATCTGCCAAACGTGGACCTTCAAGGTCTATTAGTTCTGCGCGCAAGCGGGCAGCTGCCTCTTCGGTAAGCCAAGTCTGGTTAGTCATAAGGGAGGAAGTTTAACTCACAGTAAGAACGTTAAGAACAGTGCTCAATGGAAGCCGATACCGCTGGTGTCCGGATTGGAATGATTACATTACGCATATAGCTGTGGCCACCAGCTGGAATGACATCAGTGATCTGACCAACAATATTGGCTTGATAATCACTAGCGATCAATATGCACTGGTGGGAGCGAGCGGCGGTGCGAACATTGATGAAGTATCGGACAGATACCTCTTGGGGATTACTGGTTGTGAAGGTAATTAAATCTGTCCTTACCTCAGGTTTGGAGAAGTGATCTGCCGACCAAATTAACCAACTGCCGCCGAAGACCAAAAAGAGGATTGCCGGAAGGATCCAGGGCCTTCGTGTTTTCTGTGAAATTCCGTAACGCGCGCGCAAGTAACCATCATCATTCGAGTTCTTAGCGGCCTCGGAGTGCTTCGAGCCCTCGCGCTCATCCATGCGAGTAAGCATAGGTCAGAAATCCATTGGACTATAAGGGATAATAAGCAGGTGCCTGACTCCACCGATATCAACACTGGCTTAGTTGGATCAATCGTCATGATCGCACTTACCTTGGCGTTTACTTTTCTGGTGATAAGTTTCTATCGTCGTTATAAACGCGCTTCAAAGCCAGATAATGATCAAGAGTAGTTTTCTAAAGTTAATCGCTACTGGATTGGCGATGCTTCTCTTTACCGGTATTTTTTATGAACTAGGAATTTGGCAGTGGCACCGCGCCCAGGCAACTTCTCGCCAAGGAAAAGCCGTTCCAAGTGAAGTTCCGATAGCACTAACAACGGTTGACGTTGCCGGAAAAAATATTTACACCGCTGCTGTGAATCGAATCGTCACTTTTCAAGGCCATTATGTGGAAAATTATGTTGCCCCGACCCAATCTGTGCCGGGCGTTGGATATCGAGATTTATCCGTTGGGCTCTTCTTAATCTCTCAAAATAGGGCGATCTTGGTTGTGCGCGGGCTTCACGATGGCTCCCTCAAAACCACAACGCAAACTTTGTCGATCGAGGGTCGGCTCTATCCCCGGCAGCAGGAAGATCACGGTCTCAATAGCGCAACCACATTGGGCCGACTTGATCCCTCACTTATCGTGAGAGAAGGCGGTCCTGGTCTCTTTGATGGCTACGTCATTGCAATGAAAGAGGTTGATCAATCGGGGCAGCCGCTCAGTGGTAATCGAGTTCCAGCTCAGGTACTTATGCAGTCAATCTCTGGGTTCTATTGGCAACATATTTCTTATGTCGTGATTTGGTGGTTTATGGGGCTCTTGGTTTTAGGCGCTCCATTTATCGCCAAGCGAAATGAAAAATTGCATGCCATCGCGGATAAGGTAGAGGCATGAAAAAGGGATTAGAAGGTGCACTGCAGCGTTATCGCGTAATGGCGATTTGGTCCGGATGTATGTCACTCCTGCTTTGGTTCGTTGAAGTCCCCGAAAATCACATACTTCATCACTATTCTGGCTCCCAGGTACGTTGGGCATGGATCGCCATTGTTCACGGATTTACTTACCCTATTTATGTGATTGCCGCTTTCAACTATTGTCTTAAAGCTCGTAAGAGTTTTGTTAGCACCATTGTCTTCATTCTTGCGGGAACCCTTCCAATTGCCTCGTTCATCGCTGAGCGCAAAGCGATGAAGGATTTTGCTAATTCCACTAATCCTAAAGAGCGATGACCAACCCTATAAAGCGCGTCATTAAGGCGATGCTTTATCCTCTTTACGAACAGCGGCTTTTACGCCAACTCGACTTCACTCAAACACCACACCACGTCGGAGTCATTCTTGATGGCAACCGCAGGTGGGCTAAATCTAACTTTGGTGCTAACGCAGAAGAGGGCCATAAAGCCGGCGCCGAAAAGATCATTGAACTTCTAAATTGGTGTGATGAAGCCGGTGTCACCATCATTACGTTGTGGCTTCTTTCCACTGATAATTTGAATCGAGATCCCGAAGAACTCGATTCGCTTCTCAGAATAATCGCGGCAACAATTGATCGCCTAGATGTATTGGGTAAATGGGAGATAAAGCCACTTGGTGCTCTTGAATTATTACCCGGGTGGCTTCAAGAGAAATTAAAAGATGTCGAAGCTCGAAGCAAGGGTCGAACAAAAACGGTCGTTAACGTTGCCATTGGTTATGGAGGACGTCATGAGATCGTGGACGCTGTTCGCCACTTCATTAAAGATGAGGCAGTGCTGGGAAAGAGCCCTGATGAAATTGCAAGTGATCTTTCAATCGATGAAGTGAGCAAGCATCTCTATACCGCTGGAATGCCCGACCCCGAATTGGTAATCAGAACCTCGGGTGAGCAGCGACTATCTGGTTTTCTCCTCTGGCAATCGGCACATTCTGAGTTCTATTTCTGTGAGGCTTATTGGCCGGATTTTAGACGAGTTGATTTTTTGCGTGCGCTTCGAGCATATGCCCAGCGACACCGACGGTTTGGTAGATAGTCGTTTTGGACGGTAGATAGGCCATTCCATTAAGAAATAAGCAACCGAAATTATCAATTTAAATTAACCTAGTGCTTCCGCGTGTCGCCGACCCCCGAGGGCTGGTGAGTTTTACCTTAAGGCTTATAAGTTCTATTTGTCCCGTTTCGTTATAGGGATGGTGCAAATAGAAGCCGCTCTAGTACTTATAAATAAACGGAAAGCGCGGGGACCTCTTGGCAAAAAGCCAAAATAAAGGGCGCAAGACGTATGTTCTAGATACCAGTGTTCTGCTGGCAGATCCCGCAGCGCTCGCCCGCTTTGCCGAGCACGAAGTAATTATCCCAATCGTCGTCATTGGTGAACTCGAGACCAAACGCGACCATCCCGAACTTGGTTACTTTGCCCGAGCAGCACTTCGAACCTTGGACGACCTGCGCATTAGCCATGGTCGCCTAGATCAGTCGATCTCAATCAACGAGCTTGGTGGAACGATAAAGGTTGAACTCAACCATTCTGACCCAACCTCGCTTCCGGCCGGTTTCTTGCGCGATGGGTCAAATGACTCTCGTATCTTGGCAATTGCCCGAAACCTGATGGCCGAGAGCCGCGAGGTAGTCCTGGTCACTAAAGACCTCCCGCTTCGAGTCAAAGCCTCATCCGTTGGCGTTGAATCTGAGGAGTACCGCTATGAATTAGCGTCCACTTCTGGCTGGACGGGAATGGTTGAAGCTAGCGTTGGTGGCAATGTTATTGATGCCCTTTATGAATATGACCGAACCCCACATGAGCTCGGGAGGGAACACCCGTGCCATACGGGGATTGTCCTCCACTCTGAAAAAGGAAGTGCTCTTGCTCGCGTGACTCCGGACAAGCAACTCCAATTAGTTCGCGGAGATCGCTCTGCTTTTGGTCTTCATGGTCGCTCTGCAGAGCAACGAGTGGCCCTTGATCTACTTCTTGATAATGAGATTGGAATTGTTTCCCTTGGTGGCCGAGCTGGAACCGGAAAATCTGCTCTTGCACTCTGCGCTGGATTGGAGGCGGTCCTTGAACGACGACACCACAAAAAAGTTTTGATCTTTCGCCCTCTCTACGCTGTAGGAGGTCAAGAACTTGGCTACCTACCGGGCAGTGAGGGAGAGAAAATGTCTCCGTGGGCGCAGGCAGTCTTCGATACTTTGGGGGCACTTGTCAGTCAAACTGTCATCGATGAGATCATCGACCGAGGGCTCATCGAAGTTTTGCCGCTGACCCACATCCGTGGTCGCTCGTTACACGACTCTTTTGTCATTGTCGATGAAGCTCAGTCACTTGAGCGAGGCGTATTGCTCACCGTGCTCTCTCGAATCGGCCAAGGGTCTAGGGTCATCCTGACGCATGACGTAGCTCAACGAGACAACCTTCGAGTTGGACGACACGACGGTGTAGTGGCGGTCGTTGAGTCGCTTAAAGGTCACCCGCTCTTTGCCCACATCACCCTCACTCGCTCCGAGCGCTCGCCAATCGCCGCTTTGGTCACAGAGATGCTCGAAGAGCCAATTAATTTCTTGGCATAAGACTGCCTAATTGCTCTAAATTTTCAATTTAATTGGGGTCAGCCGACATATCGGACATAAGGGGTTTCCTCTGGGCTGACCTGCACTTTTAAAATTGGCCAATTTTGTGAATAAAAACTTTTTCCGCAGTTACGCGGGTTCAGAGTTGCCTCTGTCAAATACCTCTGCGACTCTCTAACCCGTGCCCGAGGCTTTAAGTAGCTTAAGGGCAGCTATTGGGAAACCTTAAAGTGCCAATCATTGGTGACTGGTGGGTGCCTAAGAGCCCCTTACGGGTAAGTCCAGTTGAGCAGCAAGACAGTGAGGAGGTCAGATCTATGGTTAAGTCTTTTCGTAAACCGCTAGTTGTCATGGGCGCCGCATTTGCCATCACCCTTCTCGCCTCAGTCAACACAACTTTCGCCCAGGTGAATTTTGGCGAAGAAGTCATCGTCCCCGATGCCCCAATAACTCAGTCAATCATGGTCGACCCTACTGTCGCCCTCACCCAGAATGTCGGGTTTATCGATCTGGGAACTGGCAGCACGATTGATGCCGGAGAAATGGCTTTGGTTTCCATCGAAGCTCGCCAGATTGAATTGGCTAAAACTCCCAATGGTGCTCGTACCGTCGCCAAGCAACTGATTGCGAGTACCTATAAGTGGAACTCCAAGCAGATGAGTTGCCTCAATTCGCTCTGGACCAACGAGAGTCATTGGAACTTTCAGGCACACAACTATTACAGCGGCGCTACGGGAATTGCCCAAGCGCTACCTGGTAACAAGATGGATGTCGTTGCAACGGATTGGCGTACCAATCCAGTTACCCAGATCAAATGGGGAATCCGATATATCAAGATTCGTTATGGCACGCCATGCCATGCTCTCGCTCAATCTCGTTGGAGGGGCTACTACTAAACTGAGGATTGTTACCTGGATTTTCTTCCTGAATTTCAATCTCGAATTTCCAAACGAAGCCGGAACCTTGTACCCTTGCGAGGCTGGTTCACGGGATTTCCGACCCAGTAAGCCCCACTTCTGCCCTAATGAGGTAAGTTCAATGAAGCCAGAGATCCACCCAAATTATATTGAGACCACAGTTACTTGTGGTTGCGGTCAAGTCTTCACGACCCGCTCAACCAAGAGTTCAGGCTCAATCTATGTTGAAGTCTGCTCCGCATGCCATCCGTTCTATACGGGTAAACAACGCATTCTCGATACCGGCGGTCGCGTCGCTGCCTTCGAAAAGCGTTTCGGCAAAACATCAGCAACAGCAGCAGCAACAGAAGACAAATAGACTTTTTCACGAGACCGCTGTCCATCCTCTGGGATGGGCACGGTCTTTTTTGTGGGAGGAGATCACTTGAGCGAGCCACATGACAAATTTGGCAATGTCCATGAACTTCTTGACGAATACATTGAACTTGAAAAAGAGCTCGCCGACCCTTCAATTCATAGCGATCAGGGTAAAGCTCGCAAACTAGGAAAACGTTATGCCGGATTGGGTCCAGTTATCGGTGGCTATCGAGCATGGAAAAGTGCAACCGAAGACTTAGCTGCTGGCCGCGAAATGGCTGCTGAAGATCCAGCTTTTGCCGCCGAGATTCCCGCTCTACAAAGCGCGCTCGCAGAATCTGAATCGAACTTGGAAGAGTTGTTATTGCCGCGAGACCCAAATGATGATCGCGATGTCATTATGGAAATTAAAGCTGGCGTTGGAGGCGATGAATCTGCCCTTTTTGCTGGCGATTTACTTCGTATGTATCAGCGCTACGCCGAACGTCAAGGTTGGAAGGCTGAGATCATCGATGCTACCGACTCTGAAATGGGCGGCTATAAAGATGTATCGATGGCGATTAAATCACGGGGCGTTTCCGAGCCTGGCAAGACCCCCTATGCAAAATTAAAATTCGAGGGAGGCGTGCATCGAGTCCAGCGAGTACCAGAAACCGAATCACAAGGTCGTATTCATACCTCGGCCGCCGGAGTCCTGATCTTGGCTGAGGCGGATGAGGTCGATGTAGAAATTCGGCAGCAAGATCTGCGAATCGATGTTTTTCGCTCGTCAGGACCCGGCGGGCAATCAGTGAATACGACCGACTCCGCAGTTCGCATTACGCATATTCCTACCGGCATTGTTGTTTCGTGCCAGAACGAGAAATCTCAACTCCAAAATAAGGAGTCGGCGCTTCGTATTTTGCGTGCGCGTATGTTGGCCGCTGCCCAGGAAGAGGCCGATCGAATCGCTTCTGTGGAGCGAAATTCCCAGGTCCGATCTGTTGATCGAAGTGAGCGAATTCGCACCTATAACTTCCCAGAGAATCGGCTCAGTGATCACCGCGTCAATTTCAAAGCGAATAATTTGGACGCTGTTCTTAATGGAGAGCTCGATGATGTTATTGCCGCTCTTCTTGAGGCAGATAAAGCTTCAAAACTTGCCTCTGGAGATCACTAATTTCTGATGGCTAAGGATTTGCTCCGTCAAACGCGGGACTACTTCAAGGCTCAGGAGATTCCAGAGGTGGATGCCTCGATACTTTTAGAGCACCTTTTGCAGTGCACGCGGGGAGAACTGCAGCTCACACTGCTTCGGATGAGCGACCGCGCGCTCAATGAGATAGATCGCGAACTTCGCCGATTGGTGCTTCGTCGCCAGAACGGTGAACCCGTTCAGTACATAACAGGAACGGCGCCGTTTCGATATTTGGAATATCAGGTTGGTCCCGGAGTATTGATTCCTCGCCCGGAGACTGAATCGCTTGTGAGTGCGGTGCTTAACGAAATCACGTCTAGCCGCAAAAGCGTCATTGATCTGGGTGCGGGCAGCGGCTGTATAGCGATTTCGCTGGCAACAGAACGAAAAGGTTTGAAAGTAACTGCAGTTGAAAATTCTCCAGAAGCGCTCATCTGGCTTGAGAAAAATGTCAGAGCATTAGCTCCCAAGGTTCGAATTATCGAATCAGATGTTAATGGAGCTTGCCAAGGTGAAACCTTCGACGTCGTCGTTGCCAACCCCCCATATATACCGGCGGGGCAATCTTTACCTGCCGAGGTGCGAAAAGAACCCAGCATTGCGCTTTTTGGAGGCAACCCAGATGGAACTGCGATTCCCGCCCAATTTATTGCCGCAGCTGCTCGCCTATTGAAATCAGGAGGATTTTTAGCTTTGGAGCATGATCAGACTCAGGGCGCTGCAATCGCTGCTTTGCTCGGCGCTAAATTCACCAAGATTTCTTTGATTGCAGATATGACTGGTCGACCACGATTCACGACGGCTCGAAAACTTTAGCGAGCAGTTATATAGGTCGGGCGCTGTCCCACTCGTTGGAAAACGCATTGAATCAGTTGAAGGTTCCCGGCTCTAAAACCAGCGGCTGATGAGAGCAAGTAGTAGTTCCACATTCTTTGGAAACGCAGATCAAATTGTGGAATCTCTTGCCATTTTCCTGAAATATTCTTCTTCCACTCAAGAAGTGTTCGATCATAATCTGGTCCGAAATTATGGACATCTTCAATGACAAAAGTATTTTCAACTGTTCCCGAGATTTGTGCAAGTGAGGGCAACACGCCACCGGGAAAGATGTAGCGGTCGAAAAAAGGGTCAACTACGTATTTGGTTACATTTGACGCGATCGTGTGATGCAACATTAGGCCACCCTGTGCCAGCAACTCATCACACTTTTCAAAGAAAGTCTTATAATTTTTTGGCCCTACATGCTCCATCATTCCAACCGAGACTATTCGATCAAACTCTCCAGTGAGGTCGCGATAATCCTGTTGGATAAAAGTTATTCCTAACCCTTCGGATTTTTCGCGAGCGAGGTTGATTTGGTTATCTGCTGGTGAAATACCGGTTGCTGTAACTCCATAGTTCTTTACCGCATGTCGCAAAAATCCACCCCAGCCACTGCCGATATCGAGCAGGCGCATCCCCGGTTGCAGATCGAGTTTTCGACAGATCAGGTCAAATTTATCTAATTGAGCCTCTGCGAGTGAATCGGCTTTGGACCAATAACCGCACGAGTAAGCCATCTCGGAATCGAGCATTCGGGAGAACAGATCATTTCCAATGTTGTAATGGTGTTTTGCATTCGCTGCAGCGCGACGCTTGGTCTGATTATTGAATAAGGACGAGCGGGCGGCATGAAAGGCCAGGAGAGGGCTTGGCTTTAGGAGCTTAAGGACATTAATAGATAAGAGTTTTGTGAGCATTACATCGATCGCCTCACAATCCCACCAACCTTCTATATAGCTTTCGCCAAAGCCCAACTCTCGCTGTGATATCACGCGGTCCCATAATTTTTCATTATGAACGTGGATGCTCCAAGGCTCGCTGCTATTGAGAGGAATCCCTGCTGCTTGCAAAATTTCTAAGGCCACACTCTTGCTGGACATGTTCCCATTTTGCTACAAAATATTTGAACCTTCAAGTCTTTTGGTACAAATTAAATTGATACTGAACTCTTAAAACTTTCCATACAATCAGGTGAGCAGAAATAATAAATTACTTTGTTATGTTCGTAGATAGCGGCGGCAGTTGATTTTTCTACCTGCATCCCACAGACCGGGTCTTTCGCATATTGACTAGATTCACTGTTATTACGCGTGATGTAGAGCCATATGATCACGATCGAGAGAAGAAAGGCAAACAGATTTAGCCAGCTTGTTAAATTGTTTCCGATATGGGAAGCGTGGGGAACTAAACCGTGATGAGCGGGAACGATATTGAATGCACTAAAGATTTTTTCAGTGATGAATCCCGTGATGCTCATAACGATCCAGAAAACGGCAACTAATTTCATGCATAGTTTTACGCCATAGAACTTCTTATAAATAAGTACCAAAGGTAGCGCAACCAGGTCAGCGAAGATAAATGAAATGGTTCCACCGAATGAAATTCCAGAATTCCACAGAGCGGCGCCGAGCGGTACGTTTCCGACTGAACATACGAAACTAATAAAGGCAATGAATGGCCCAAGAATGACATTTTCGACCGTTGAAAAGATCCCGTGACCAGTCAGGAAGAGGTGATGCCACCAAGAGATAGGGATCAAAGTGTCAGCAAGTCCTGCCACTAAGAAACCTATGACCAACTCGCTGCGAACCATCGTAAGATCGCCGACGGTGAACCCCGCAGCATCGTGCCAAGTTGATCGAACATTTGGAGTTGTATCGTGGGCCATCTGGAGAAAGCGGCGATGCTGTGGAAGATTGATTTTTGGAAGAATTAAAGTGAGAAGCGCGATCATGATAAATCCGCCGATGAATTCTGCCGCCGCAAATTGCCATCCGAGAAGTGTCCACATGACGAGCCCAAGTTCAAATACTAAATTGGTACTGGCAAACATGAAGACGATAGCGGTGGTGAAATCCGCACCTTTGTCGATCAAACTCTTTGCAATAGCGCTTGCGGCATACGAACAACTTGAACTAATAGCGCCTAAGAATGAAGCCTTTGCAATGGTCTTTAGTTTGTGATCACCCAGCGCCGCCAGTGCTTTTTCGCGAGAAGTGAATGCTTGAATTGCCCCCGAGATTGTAAACCCGAGCACCAAAGCCCAAAAGGTATCGAAGAACATCCACCAACTATCTTGAAGACCGGTACCGATTTTTGCCATGGTGAAGTATCTCATCGAAATAGTGGAATTTGGTATGACGAATAGTCTTCTGATGCCGAGATGTGAGTCGTATGATGCGAAAGTGGTTGTCGCTATTAGCTGTACACAGGTAAACGTACAACGAGGTCAGAATCACATCTTGCACGACCTAACTCTTGAAATTCCTCGTGGTTTAGTCATGGGCCTAATCGGACCAAGTGGCAGTGGTAAAACCACATTAATGCGCGCGATCTCTGGTTTGCAGGCTCTAAAAAGCGGCGAGATTCAGGTGCTAGATCTACCAGCCGCGTCCCGCGAGTTAAGGGAAAAGATCGGGTATTCAACGCAGTCAGCGAGTGTTTATTCGGATCTGACCTGTATTGAAAACATTAAGTACTTCGCTGCTTTGTATTTTCATAACGAGAAGACTCCCGAACAAATTTTGGCGGATGTCGACCTTACTAAGAACGCCCACCAGATGGCCAATTCACTTTCAGGTGGTGAACTGGCTCGATTGGCGCTAGCGACGACTCTTGTCGGTACTCCCGAATTGCTGATACTCGATGAGCCAACTGTTGGACTGGATCCAGTGCTACGCGTACAGCTTTGGGCGCTATTTAATAATTTAGCAGCGCAAGGAAAGACTCTTTTAGTAAGCAGTCATGTAATGGATGAAGCAGATAGTTGCCAGGATTTGATCTTACTTCGAGACGGTCGGGTGTTAGCACAAGGGAGCCCGGCGGAACTTCGCTCTCGCACCGGAAAAAACCGCATGGATGAAGTCTTCATTGCCTTGGTTGGTGCAGCATGAGTCTCAAGCGCCTAATAGCCATGACCAAACGAGTGTTGCTTCAACTCAAGCATGACCCACGCACCATTGCACTCATCTTTATTTCCCCTGCACTCTTGATGACGATATTAAAGTATGTTTATTATTCAAATCCACGGGTATTTCAAAACGTTGCCGGAGCTATGTTAGGTGTTTTTCCAATGCTGGTGATGTTCCTTATTACTTCGGTCGCCACACTTCGGGAGCGAACAAGTGGCACGCTCGAAAGGTTGATGATTTCACCGCTAAGTAAAGTGGAATTCATCGGGGGCTATGCGATTGCTTTTGGGATAGCTAGCCTGTTGCAGGCCACAGTGGTTTCCTCCTATGCAATCTGGGTACTCGGATTGAAGATTGCAGGATCACAGATCGCTCTTATTTATGTGGCAATCTTGGATGCACTCATTGGTCTCGCAATAGGTTTGGCGGTAAGCACCTTTGCGAATACCGAGTTTCAAGCGATTCAATTCATGCCTGCAATTCTCTTGCCTCAACTTCTCTTGAGCGGCTTACTGATGCCACGTTCGGCCATGCCCCGCATACTTGATGATTTTTCGAATATCTTGCCATTGTCATATGCAATTGATGCAACAAAGAAAGTTATTTCAAATCAAGGTTCAATTCTCCATGATTCACTCGTTATAGCGCTCTTCCTAGCTTTGATTCTCGCGGCTGGGTCATTTACTCTCAAGCGGCAGACAAAGTAAGCGGTACGAGTTATAGAATTAATTTATCGAGGGCTCTGAACGTAATCCATGAGTGCAACTCGCTCGGTATCAATTTCGCTCACATGTGATTTAACGATATCTCCAATTGAAATAATCGAAATCAGATCTCCAGCTTCATTGACAACTGGTATATGTCGAATCCGTTTTTCAGTCATTAAGGTCATTAATTCCGCAACGGTCGATTCAGGAGTACAGGTTGTTACATTCACCGTCATGATGTCACGCACATGGAGTCGACTTAATTCGTGAAAGTGAATTGGAAGCGCTGCGACAATATCCCGCTCTGAAACGATGCCTGCAATTCTAAGACCATCTGGTGACACGACCAGCGCGCCAACTTTGAGCGAGGCTAACTTTTCGACTAGATCCGCGATGGAAGTTTCTGCTGTGGTGGTATAGACCGCTTTTCCACTAATAAGCGCTGAAATTTTCATATGAAACTCCTTTGTCAGATCTCCTTCAATGATTCTCCGAATTGCTGGCAAGAGCAAGGGTTTTTGACGAATGGTTTATGAAAATTGGGTATTTTTTGTCTGTGATTAGTGGCCCTAGAACGTTATTCAAGAAGTTTCCAGAACCAAAAGCTTGCAAAGTTCCCGAGATAACCATCGCCTTCTGGGTTATCAAGATTTTGAGTACCGGCATGGGTGAAGATACTTCGGACTTTTTAGTGCGGCAGTTTGGCAAAGCCCCGGCAGTCATAGTTGGGTTCTGGATTCTAGTGGGCGGACTTTATTTGCAATTTAAAACGCGACGATACAGTCGGTGGATTTATTGGTTCGCTGTAGTTATGGTTTCAGTCTTTGGAACGATGGCGGCAGATGTTCTTCACCTTGGCTTTGGCGTTCCATATATAGCCTCAGCCACCTTCTTCCTGCTTCTTCTGATATTTATCTTCTGGTATTGGAATCGTGTTGAGGGAAATCTTTCTATCGACAGCATTACTACCCAACGCCGTGAGTTATTTTATTGGGCTACAGTTCTTGCCACATTTGCACTCGGAACTGCCACTGGTGACATGACCGCGCATACTTTGAAATTGGGATTCCTTAACTCAGGAATTATCTTCGGGATTGTATTTTTCGTGCCAGGATTGGTATTTCTCACATTTAAAATCAGCCCAGTACTTACATTTTGGATCTCTTACATCATCACTCGTCCCTTTGGAGCATCCTTTGCCGATTGGCTTGGGGCCGACAAAGTGAGGGGCGGCTTAGGTTTCGGCTTTGGACGCGCGGCGCTGGTAATTACCGTTGCCATACTTCTCATGGTGGCGACAACTACTAAAGAATAAAATTAAATGCTAAATGATGGGTACTCGTCGGTCACTAACGCCACGGAGTATCCATAAATGCGATTCCAGTATTCAACTGTTCCCAAAACCATTTTTGCCGCTGTCTCTGGATAGTTACCGGTTATGGAAGTCACAATCCAGGCATAGATTGTCAATATGAGAGCAACGATCGCATAGACAACTCCGACAATATAAAGAGGAATCGCTAAAAACCATTTGACCAGGGGTAGCCAACGATTAAGTCTTTTGCCTCCTTCGACATCTGGAAAGAGCACGGCAATATTTGGATTTCGTTCGATCGATGGATAGTCATCTGTCAGCAAAAGCGCATAAGCAGTAGCGCGAGTTCCAAGTTCCATAAGGGCATGATTAAAAGTCAAGGCATAACTTGGGTAGACGCCGCGGAAAATCAGAGCAAGTGCAACTGGCGCTACAAGGATGGGAGTGCTCCAGCCCAGATGTACCAATTGTGAAAATGATCCCAAGAATACGGCAACCGGTGCGATCAGAATCAAACGCCAGAAGACAGTTGCTCGATTGCGATTAGTCAACTTCACATCAATGTACGTTTCAATTTGATTGCTCATAGAAAGATGTTAGACCAGGGGGGGAATGAACTCAAGAGTATAATCATGAGGTGGATGAAGTTTCGCTTCAATTCTTTGGCGCTGTTGATACAGTGACCGGTAGTCGGTTCTTAGTGACATATGGCCAGACGCGAGTACTCATTGATTGCGGAATGTTTCAAGGAGAACCACAAGTAGATGCCTTGAACAACGCAAATTTTCCTATTGAAGAATCGTCTATAAATGCCATTATCTTGACGCATGCTCATCTTGACCATTGCGGTTACATTCCAGCATTGGCTAAAAATGGCTTTAAAGGATCGATATTTTGCAGCGATTATACAAAGCAAATTACTGAAATTGTGCTCCTAGATGCTGCACATCTTCAAATGCAAGAGGAAAAGTTTCAATCTAGAAAGAAGCATCAAGATAGAAATCATAGACATCTATACAATGAGAAAGATGTGCAGAGTTGCTTACTTCTTTTTAAAAGCTTGCAGGTTCGTTTCCGAACAGAAGTTTTGCCAAATATCTTTGTCACACTATATCCGTCGGGTCATATTCTTGGAGCAACTTTTGTGCTCTTAGAAATTGGCGGTAAATCACTTCTCTTTTCTGGTGATTTAGGCCCTGGCAATCATCCATTTCTTGTGGGTCCGGACTCAGCTCCAGAACAGAAAATTGATGCCGTGATTACTGAATCTACCTATGGAGATCGAGAGCATGACACACCTCTTTTAGATTTTGCTCGGGAATTAAATATTGCTATTGATCGAGGGGGTTCAATTTTAATCCCCGTATTCACTGTGGACCGTACTGAAGAAATACTCTTTGAATTACGCCGACTTTTTTCCGAGGGTAGTGTTAAGAATCTTCCGGTTTTTCTTGACTCACCTATGGGTGAAACGGTTCTTAGTCGTTACCGAGATGCGTTTTCCAATGAAGCCATAGATGTTAAGCCAGAAGTGCTCACTTTGTTAAAAGGAACAGATCCATTTGATCCAGGGCAATTGCGAGAAATGTACACAGTCGATGAATCAAAGGAACTTAACAACATTTCCGAACAATCGATCGTTATATCTTCCAGTGGAATGTCTACCGGTGGACGAGTGACATTTCATCTTCAGCACATGCTGCCCGATCCGAGGAACACAGTCATAATTGTTGGATATCAGGCCCGTGGAACTAGGGGATTGGCGCTGGAACGAGGTGCAAAAGAGATCCGACTTCACGGTGATCTGATTCCAGTTCAAGCATATGTCGTAGATGTCGAAAGTTTCTCGGTGCATGCAGATCAGAAAGAGTTGTTAAGTTGGCTAAAATCGATTGATCATCCAACAAATACATTTATTGTGCACGGAGAACGGACCTCCCAGGAGGCACTTAAGGTAGTGATTGAGAATCAATTGGGATGGAAAGTTACTATTCCGATACTTTTGCGGAGTTACCCAATTACCTAGATATTATCTAAAACTCAGTCCCGGGGGTACATGCGAGTCTGGCTACCATGCAATCATTACCTATATTCTTGAACTGAGATGTAAGGTGAAAGGGTGTCTATCGAACTCGAATCCGATCGTATACTGCTACGTCAGTGGCAGGAGAATGATCTCGAGCCGTGGATTGCGTTAAACCTTGATTCGGATAACCTCCGATATTTTCCAAGAACTTTTTCAGCAGAAGAATCAGCGGATAGTTTTAAGCGCATAAGCGAAGCACTCGAAAAGAACCAATATGGGTTATGGGCGGTCGAAGAAAAGTCTTCCGGTGAATTCATGGGGTTTATTGGTTTTGCAAAACAGGATCTACCAGGGGTTTCTTTTATGCCATGCGACGAAATCGGTTGGCGTCTTGATAGGAAATATTGGGGAAAAGGTTATGCTACAGAAGGTGCGAAAGTAGCTCTGGCTTATGGTTTAACTGAACTCGAGATTGCCACGATTTATTCTTATACATCAATTAGCAATCTCCCTTCAATTAATGTGATGAAGAAAATTGGTTTGCATGAGCGTCCAGAACTTGCCTTCGAGCATCCCCGAATCGATATAGGTAGCCCGGTCCGAAGCCATCTTGTGTATTCATCATGAAATTGCGATTAGGAGCGGTTTTATCAATTTTATTAATTCTTTCTGGAATCCAAGCAAGTCATGCAATCACCACTTCTTTCTCAGGGGCGCGCCCGTTTAATCTCTTTGTCCCGTCAAAGTACAACTCGGCTACTCCTGCTGCGCTCATCATCGCACTCCATGGTTTTAATCAAGACGGCGCGAAATTCGAAAAATATTTGAATCTCACTCCCATTGCCGAAGCCGATGACATTCTTTACGTGCATCCAAACGGTACTGCCGACACACATGGGGTTCGATTTTGGAATGGGACGCCAGAGTGTTGCGATTTTCAAAGTCCCAAGGTTGATGATGATGCCTACATTATGAGCATCATTGATCAAGTTTCAGCGCGGTATTCAGTGGATCCAAATCGAATTTATGTAATAGGCCATTCTAACGGCGGATTTATGGTAAATCGGTTAGCATGCGATCACGCCGATCGAATTGCGGCAGTGGTCAATATTGCAGGCGGTAGTTTTACAAAAACAACAATGTGTAAACCCGCGGCGCCAATTAGCATGCTCGAAATCTGGGGCAGCAAGGACGTTACTTATAAAGGAAATCACATATTGGGTAAACCGATACTGGGCGCGTTGAAAACTTTTTCGAATTGGGGATCGATCAACAAGTGCGTTGGGCCATCACAACATATTCCTGAAAAACTCGATTTGGATGCGAAAGTCCCTGGGGCAGAGACAACTGAAACTCAGTACTTACAATGTCCAAGCGGAACGGCAATCGAATTTTGGCGAATTTCAGGAGCGAGTCACGTTCCAAATCTCTCTAAGAATTTTACGAAAGACGTCGTGAATTTCTTATTGGCCCATCCAAAAGTTCCATCGTCAATCACCAATCCATAGATTTGAAACCTATGAATAACCCTTTTAGGGTGCATTCATTTTTAGACCGAAAATCTAATTATTCAGCGTTTAATATATTAAGATTATATTAAATTTTGGTAATGTTAGCGCTCGCGGAGTGCTACTCTGAAAATAACAGTAGGGCTCCGGCGATCGAGCAAGTGGCTCATTGAAGGTTGATCGTAGCCATCTCTGAAGGAAACGACATGGATCAAAATCTTAATAATGCAAAGGCCAATTTAAACGATGCGAAGTCAGAAGTTAAGACTTCGATTACAGAACACATTGAGCAAGTTAAATCTCAGATCGACGAACATGTCGATCATCTAACAGATAAAACCAAGGAAGCTATCGTTGACGCCGCGCAGGCGGTAAAGAAGGCAGCTGAAGCGGTTGAAGGAAAATTTACAAAGGAATAGTCGGGTCGTTTTAGTGAATTGAAACTGAGTGAAACGCCTGAATTTGTCGTTGAGGTTTATCCTCGCTTTGGCGTTAGTTTTTTCGGTTGCTTTTGGTTGGAATTCAGTTTCCAGTGCCGCACCAATAGATGATGTGACGCTTGGGTCGGCCGCAAGTTATTCACTATTGGCGGGAAGCGCGTTAACTAAGGATGCAACAAGTACAATCACAGGGAATTCAACTTCGGATGCCGGAATATTTCCTGGATCAGTGGATCCAACTTTAGCTGCGCTCGTTGTAACAGATGGAGCGGCTCATTTTTACAACGGCATCGCCCCGGCCGACCAGGCGCAAACCGATTTGGGGACAGCGATCACAGCAATCAAGGCGTTGATGCCAACGCAAGTATCCCCTCTATTCTCGAATCAAACGCTGACTCCAGGTATTTACGCTGCCCCTCCTGGCGAAGCACTAGCAATAACAGTTGGGTTAGTTCTAAACGGCGGCGGTGATCCCAATAGTCGTTTCATATTTAGGACGGATGCCGCCCTCAATATTGATGCCTCAATTACAGTTCATTTGACTAACGGTGCGCAAGAACGAAATGTTTTTTGGATGGTTGGAAGTGCAGTGACCATCGGCGCAAATGCAGATATCCCAGGAAATTTCCTCGTTGTCACCGCGGCAACTGTTGGTGCGAACGTCATCATTCGTGGCTCGCTTCTCGATGAAGATGCAGTAACTCTTGGTGGGAGCAGTTCAATTATTTACGACCAAATAGCTGTACCAACTACTCAGGCTATTACCTATACATCAACACCAACAACACCTACCTATGGTGGTACTTATAACGTCACCGCAACTAGTGGAAGTGGTAACCCGGTGACCTTTACTAGCGCAACCTCGTCGGTCTGCACCGTCTCATCTGGCGTCGTTGCTTTTATCGCAGCAGGTACCTGCACCATTAATGCCGACCAAGCTGGCAATAGCAACTATCTCGCAGCACCTCAAGTTGCACAAACTTTTACCGTTGCTCAAGAGGCGATCACCGTTACCTCAAGTGCCGCTTCCAAAATTTTTGGTGCCGGCGATCCATCTCTAACTGGATTCACCGTAACCTCAGGTACTTTGCAATTTACCGATCACATCAACGGGATTAGCGCTTCACGTGTTAGTGGCGAGAGCGTTGGAACCTTTGTCATTACTCCATCCGCAGCCGTCTTTAGCATTGGCTCTACAAGTAATTACGCCATCGCATATGACACAGGAACCTTTACTATCGGCACCGCTACTCAAGTGATTACTTATACTTCCACGCCGACAACACCCACCTATGGCGGAACGTACAACGTGACCGCAACAGGTGGCGGCAGTGGTAATGCCGTGACCTTCGCCAGTACGACACCTGGCGTCTGCACTACTTCGGGCCTTATCCTGACCTTTGTTGGAATTGCTACCTGCACCATTAATGCCGACCAAGTTGGCAATAGCAACTACCTCGCAGCACCACAAGTTGCACAAACTTTTACCGTTGCGCAAGCGGCGATAACCATCACTTCAAGTAATGTAGGCAAGAGTTTTGGCACAACTGATCCCTCTCTTACGGGTTACACCATAACTACTGGTGCTCTACTAAACGGTGATGTAATGAGTGGTGTTAGTGCCTCTCGCGCTTCGGGTGAGAGCGCGGGTGCATATGCCATCACGCCATCCACCGCTGTATTTAGTTCTGGTTCCGCTTCCAACTATCAGATTACCTACGCGGTCGGCACCCTAACGATTGGCGCTGCGCCGATACCGATTCCACCGGCCCCGAGACCACCAACGCCAACACCCACTCCCACTCCAACGCCAACGCCAACACCCACTCCCACTCCAACGCCAACACCCACTCCCACTCCAACCCCCACGCCCACTCCAACACCCACGCCAACGCCAACGCCAACACCCACTCCCACTCCAACACCCACACCCACTCCAACTCCCACTCCAACTCCGACTCCCACTCCAACTCCAACTCCAACTCCAACCCCCACACCGATAGTGTCGAAAATTCCTCTTTCTATCGTGCAACCTAAACTGAGTGTTCTGCCAGCGAACCCTTTTCCTTTATTATCGCCCCCCCTCGTTGAACTTCTTGAAATTACGCCAAACAGCATTACTAATGGACCAAATGGCGTGAGCATTCACATTTCGTTGAGTAATCTCGTTCCGGGCGATCAGGTGACAGTGACGATTCAGAGTAATTCAAATGGTTAAAAAATCGCTTTTTGTTCTGCTCTTATTGCCGAACTTTGGATTGCTAGCATCAGCTGCGCAAGCAACGCAATCACCCCAAGTCTTATATCAGGCGGTCACTACGACTAAAGCATCTCAATTCGATGTGTTAATACCAAAAAACCTTGGTCCTGGCTCGCAGTCGATCACTCTTACCGTCACGGGAAAGAATCAAGCGCCGGACGTGAAGACATTGAAATTCTGTAAGACTTTGGTTGGGGTAATCAACTGGAACAATATCTGCCCAGATGAGACAAACCTGGTTTCGCAAAAAGTGCTCAACGCGATACACCTTCGTACTAAGTTACCGAAGTACAACCCTCGTTCAGAGCCAAAGAAAACGACGGACCTAGTTATCACATCGCTTGCCGCACTCACGGTAGCTTCAACCACTAGATCTTTAACTTTGAAATCTATAAAGCCTGCAATATCGAGTCAAGAGGGATATTTGGCAGGTGTCGCCAAAGGTGACTTGCTCATTTCAACTATCCTCTTTGGCCCCGGGGATAAGCTCAGAAAGAATTCCGTTAAACCAGATAGCAAGTCGGGTGTGAAATTTACTTCGACATCCAATCGAATTTCATCTGCGTCACCACTAGCCTCAAGAATTCTCTCGGATGGAAATTACCTTCGGGCCACTCTCCAACATTTTGCGCTGCTTATATATCCAATAGCGATCGGTCTCGGATTTCTAGCCTCTCGGAACGTCAACTTTCAGGCATTGCCACCATCATTGACTTTTGTAATTGCAATTTTAGTTCTAGGAATTTTCGATTCCTTCGCAGGATTCGTAACGGTTCTAACTTTTGGAGTGATATCTGTCAGTACGGGTCATGTTGGGAATCTTTCAAGTTTTCTTACCCTCGTTGGCATCGCTCTGATTGGATTTAGTCCGATCCTTCTAGCTAGTGTATTTCGCCCACTTCGCAGATCTACGACCGATTTCACGAGTTATTGGGAGCGTATTACCGATTACCTAGTTGCGAGCGTTCTGACCGGGTGGGTTGTTAAGCAGATTGTGCTAGGTCTGGCTGGTCTATCGGGCTTGCAGTTACCTATTACGGCTTATGCCCATCTGCTTGGAATAATTGCTGGTTTCCTCATATTTGCACGATATGGATTAGAGGATTTAGTTTCCTATTTATATCCAGCAAGAATTCAAGCGATCGAACCACTCTATCGAGAGCAATCGCGAAATCAATCACTCGTAACAATAGTTATGAAAACATCTGTGTTCCTATTAGTTGCGGAACCATTCTTCGGATTTACATCATCGCTCTGGATTGGTTTGGCGATCTTTATGGTGCCACTCATATTGGCGTTATTTGAATCAAGATTTCCAAAATCTAAATTGATTGGTCGATGGATTCCCAAGGGCATCATCGAAATGATTACGATGACAACGGCGGGGTATTTAATTGCCCGAGTACT
>Ga0207933_1000713_pt1 | contig 29613 bp, 21 predicted proteins | sample NGESurdeep092012_4_FD_184488 | JGI IMG/M metagenome (GOLD analysis project Ga0207933, IMG submission 184488) | Arctic peat soil microbial communities from Barrow, Alaska - NGEE Surface sample F53-3 deep-092012 (SPAdes) | ecosystem: Environmental > Terrestrial > Soil > Wetlands > Peat ... | reverse complement strand
ATCTCATCCTCAACCGTCAACTCCCGTTCGCCAAGAAAATTACGGCGAAAGGCAAACTGGGACTTCTGACGCTGTCTCACGCTAGGGGTTCACTTCACCTGGAGATTTTCGCGAACGCGGGATATCCGTTTACGCGGATGGCCGACCTTCAGGACACCGCCGTGGTGCTGCCAGACCAGCCGTCGCCGGAGGAGATCGAGATGTTCCTGACGATGATGGGACACTTCGGCGCGCAGACGGGTTATCCGGTGCTGCATGTGACCGTCACCAACGCGGACGGCATGAAGACCGATGGAGCGAAGGACTATCTGTTGATGGGCACGGTCGACGACATGGCGAGCGCGATTGCCAGGGTGTCGGAGGCGCTGCCGGTGAAGCTGAACGGGAATGGGTTGCAGATCGAAGACACGGACGGGGTGTTTTCACGGCTGCAAAACGCCTGGTGGAGAGTGCGCAACCCGGGCCAGGCGAGGAGTGGGAAGCTGGAAATCGCGGGTGGGCTGCCGGACGCAATGATCGAAGGGGCCGAGTGGCCGCGGGGCAGTGGGAAGTCGGTGGTGCTGGTCGCGCTGCGGAGCACGGCGGTTGTGCCGAACTTTTTGCGGACGTTTTTAAATGTGTCGCAGTCGTCGGCGGTGTCGCAGTCCGTGAGCGTGCTGAAGGGGACGGAGTTTACGTCGTACCGGATCGGCGATGCGGCGTACAACGTGGGGTCGGTGTCGTGGTGGGTCCACCTGCAATTGTGGTTTGAGGAATTTCCCTGGGTGGCGCCGCTGGTGGCGGTGGCGGTTTGTTTCCTGATGGCGGTGCTGTTGCGCGCAATGCTGCGGGCGAAGGCGCGGCGGCGGTTGATGGGTGAGGATTAGCGAGCGGGTTGGTTTTTTGGGCTTGAAAGCCGCGAGTTTTTGGCTAATAAGTGTGGAAGCTTGTCTGAGTTAATTGTAGAGGTGGTGTCAAGCGTTTGCGGATACCGATCCGCTCGGGTGCCTTCTCATTGCCATCAACGACTCCCGGGCCAGCATCCTCAAAGCCGACCACTCCGACCACGCCGGCCTAACCGAAGAAGCCGGCGCCGACGAGATGGAATTCAGCACCCAGGCCGAACTAGACCTCTACATCAACAATCTCGAATCCGACATGCGCGAAGCTGCCAGAAAATTTGAATTCGAGAAGGACGCCAAACTCCGCGACACAGTAAAAGAACTCCGTACCATGGAGTTTTTGTTCTCATAATGAGACAGTCCAGGCTTACCTCTATGAAATTTGAGCGGTAAAGCCCTATCATGCACATATGGCCTCCAATCCGAGATCGCTCCCCGCGAGCCTAGAAGAAGCACACGAAGAAGTTCTCACGCTCATCAAGCAGTTTCGAGCTAATGAATCACGCTATACATCGCCCAGCTATCAAGAGGCTGAGGTACGCAAGGATTTTGTCGACAAGTTCTTTTGGGCGCTCGGATGGGATGTGAACCATGACATCCAAACCAATCCATATGAGCAAGAAGTCAAAGTTGAACCCAGCGTTACCGCAGGAGGTCAAAGGCGTGCTGACTACGCCTTTAGCTTAGCGCCCCGATTCAGAGAAGTCCGTTTCTTTGTCGAAGCCAAAAAGCCGCACGGAGAACTTGCGACACCCGACAATTATTTCCAAACGGTACGTTATGCATGGAACAGTCAAAATCCAATAGCCGTGCTCACTGATTTTCGGCGTTTGCACGTCCTTGATTGCCGTTACAAACCCGATATCGGCACCGCCCTTGATAGAAATCTCGGTAGCTATTCATATACGGATTTTGAAGATAGGGCCAAGTTTGCAGAGATCTACTGGCTCTTTTCGCGCCAAGCTGTTCGCGAGGGCTCGATTGAGAAGCGCACCGCAGAACTACCGAAAGCGCGAAACGCTAGAAAGCAGGTTCTTGCATCCGCCAGAGAGCAAAGTATCGACGAGGTCTTTCTGGATGACCTTGATTCGTACAGGATTGCTCTAGCGAAGTCGTACAAAGCCCGCAATCCCGAGCTGGACGGGGGAACTCTCACGGAATTGGTGCAACGTACTCTTGATAGGCTGGTCTTCCTACGATTTCTAGAGGATAAAGGAATCGAACAGCAGTACATCGTTGACGGCCTCATAGAAAACTCATCCCCTTGGTCGACGTTTGTGGCAGCTTGTCGGCGCTTGAACAACATTTACAACGGGGTTGTTTTCAGACGCCACGACATTTTGGATAGCGAAGATTTTCAGGTCGATGCCAAGATTTTTGTGGGGATTTGTCGCAAACTCTCGCACAAGCATTCTCCCTATGATTTCGACGCGATCCCTATACATATTTTAGGCTCAATTTATGAACGCTTCCTCGGAAATGTGATTACTGCTACCGCGAAACGAGTTCGCGTAGAGCCAAAGCCCGACGTCCGCAAGGCCGGCGGAGTTTTCTACACTCCCGAACACATCGTTCACTATCTTGTGCAACAAACAGTTGGAATATTAATCGACGGCAAAACGCCCGACCAAATCGCTAAAATGCGTTTCGCCGACATTGCCTGCGGAAGCGGTTCGTTCCTCCTGAGTACCTTTTCAAGCCTTATCGAATATCACGGTAAGTATTACAACAACAATCCGGATAAGGTAAAGAAGGGCGACTGTATCACGGTTGACGAAAAGCTTTTCCTCTCTCTCAAGAAGAAACGGGAAATTCTGCAATCCAACATTTTCGGGGTGGATATCGACGCACAGGCTGTCGAAGTTTGCCAACTTTCCCTGTATCTTCGATTGTTGAAAGAAGAAACAACCGGATCGGCCCACCAATATCAACTCGACTTTGCTCACACCGCCCACATGAAAAAGCTATTACCCGATTTGGGCGGCAACATTCTCTGCGGCAATAGCTTGGTGGATACGGATATAGCGGAGGCAAGCCTTTTTCCTTCTGAAGAGCGGGCACTCAATCCCTTTAGCTTTGAATCATCGCTTCCTGGAGTGATGCGCGCTGGTGGCTTCACCGCTATAGTGGGGAATCCGCCATACGTATTTGCTCGTGATGAAGGATTTTCTGCAACAGAGAAGAAATACTTCAATGCACACTACCACCACCAGACCTACCAACTGAATACTTACACCTTGTTTACAGAACGCAGCTATAAGCTTTTGCAACGAGATGGGCGTCTCGGTTTTATTATTCCAAACAACTGGCTTTCTATCGGTACGATGAGGACGTTCAGAAGTTTTCTGCTCTCGTCAACCGCGAACCTCGCGATTTTGAACAATCGCTACAAAGTCTTCAAGGGGGCGAACGTCGACACATCACTGGTCTATTTCACCAAGGGCGTTCCAAACAACGTCACGTTGCTTGAAAGCTCTGGGCCAAATGTCATTTTGGAGATAGGAATAGTCAATCCGAAGAGTTTATTAGATAGCCCAACAATCAGGATCCGACAAGAAGATAGTGAGGCTGCAAATGACATTATCAAAGCAATGGATGACATCTCCGAGCCACTTTCGAAAGTTGCGATCGTTAAGGCAGGATTGAAGGCGTACGAAGTCGGAAAGGGTACTCCTATCCAGACAAGCGCCATGAAAGATCAGAGGATTTACCACAGCACAACACAAGCGACGAAATCTCATCGCCCCTATTTAGACGGCAGAGACGTGCGACGCTACCAGATCGATTGGTCAGGACAGTATCTAAAGTATGGCGCCAATTTAGCTGCGCCCCGTTCAGAAAGTCTCTTTGTCGGCGATCGGATTCTGGTTAGGCAAATTCCTTCTCATCTTCCCTATGCCGTCAACGCTGCTTTTGTCCAAGGGAATGAAGTCAACGACATCAACAGCATGATCGTTCAGAAGCGTGACGGCTACTCAATGTTTTTCATCCTTGGTCTCTTAAATTCGAGGCTTCTGAGCTATTGGTTTGACGTTCGGTACGACAAAATGCAGCGTGGCATCTTTCCGCAGTTCAAAGTTAACGAGCTCGCTCAGTTCCCAATCGCAAAGCTCCAACTCACCGATAAGGCGGATAAAAGGAAACATGATGCAGTGGTTGAAAAAGCGTTTGCACTAACAGAGACTTGTAAACTGCTTCTTGCCGCCAGAACGGATCGCGAGAAAACATTCTTGAGCAGTAAGTGTAAATCCCTCAATGCACAACTTGATTCACTGGTGTATGAACTTTATGGCTTGAGCCCAACCCAAAGTTCCGTTGTTGAGGCCTCTGGATCCGCTGGGCTTTCGCATTTAACCGGCAGGTCTTAGCCAGGGGGTATACCCCCAAAAACCTAAGCCCTGTCCCATCAAGATTTTGAAGCCTAAAGTACCCCCGGGGAGGGGGGCCACCCCTATGCACGCCGCCGAAACCACAATCCACATCCGCACCTGCTCCCACATCTTCCCCGACTACCGCCGCTGCGGGGGTACTACGATGCGCGGCCTGACCAGCCGGTGCAGTTGACCGAGAGGCAGCAGACGCAGCTCGATCTGGCGAATCTTGAGGGGGCTTACAGCGGATGGGCTGGCGCGTCGGCGGCCGGGCAGTATCGGACGGGGACGGCGGGGATCGACCGGCTGGCGGCGTTGCAGGCTTCGGGTGAGTTCTCGGTGATTGCCGACCGGAAGGTGCGGTTCACGGTCGTGCCGATGGGAGTGTTCCTGAACTCGGGGCTGTTGGATACGACCAGCGGGACGCTGGGGACGCAGCCGGTGCTGGGGACGCTGACGGGGAATGCGATCGATCCTCCGCAACAGCAGTTTGCGACCGGCGTGGGGGGCGAGATTCAGATGGTGACGAAGACCTTCTCGGCGGCCGCGGGATATACGCCTTACGAGTTCCTGGTGTCGAACCTGATTGGGCGGGCGCGGTGGAAGCCGGGGAATGGGCACTTTACGATGTATGGCGGTCGCGACTCGGTGAAGGAGACGCAGCTATCCTGGGCTGGGCTGCGCGATCCGGGAAGTTCGTTTACCAATGGCAATATCTGGGGCGGAGTTGTGGAGACCGGCGGCGGCGTGAGGCTCGACTTCGGGAGCGAGAAGTCGGCGATATATGTACAGGCTGAAGGCGCGGACCTGACCGGGTTCCATGTGCTGGAGAACCGGAAGTTCGATGGGACCACCGGCGCATCGTTCCGCGTGAGGACCTGGAAGGACGCGGGGTCGCTGAACGTTGGGGCGACCATGTTCGGCGAGCACTTCAACCACAATGAGCGCGGAGAGACTTACGGTTTGGGCGGATACTTCAGTCCCAATACGTACTTTCTGGCGGCGGTCCCGCTGACGTTCACCGGGCATCAGGGGACGTATTTCCACTACACGGTTTCGGGCGGCGCGGGGATACAGACGTTCCAGGAAGCCAGCCAGGTTTACTTCCCGCTCGATGTGCCGATCCAGACCGAGTTTGCGTCGGGTTGCACGACGGCGGTGGCGGGCGCCTGCGCGGTGTTTCCGGTGAACTCGATGACCGAGGCGAACTATTCGCTGGATGCCCGGACAGCTTTCCAGGCGACCGATCACTGGTTTCTGGGGGCGTTTGTACGTGCGAACAATGCGAACCACTACGACACGGTTTCGGCGGGATTTTTTGTAAGGGTTACGTTCAGGAAGGAATTTCCGGCGGCGCATTATCCTACCGGGCTGTTTTCGGTGGAGGGTTTTAGGCCGGTGAAGGTGCCGTAGGCCCCCCCGGTTTTGGGGTTCGGGATTTCGTACAGGCCGGGGGTTTGGGAGCTTTTGGGCTCGCCCTCAAATCGCTTCGGCAAACGGCCCGGTGCGGACGAAGGCTTTCATCGTGGCGCACTCGGTCCCAATGGCCAGGCCGTAAGGGCGGATGGTATATGCGCCGACGGCTGCGGGGACGATGAACGTCTCCGCGTAGTGGACGACGAACGGCTCGAACGCGCCGGTGGGACTCTCGACGATGGCCTCTTCGCCTTCCACCAGGTTGAGCACGTTGACCCCGCCGTGGGTGCGATGCGGCACCCTCTCTGTGAACCAGTGGCGGCGGGTCTCGATGAACTCACGTTGGTGCAGGCCAGTGGATTCTTCTCGCCACCCCTCCCCCGAGGCGATGGTCCGAAAAACATTGACGAGGTTGGTGCGCGACCATTCCGTCGTGCGGTCCCACTGGATGTTGGCCAGCCCATGGTCGATGTGAATCGGGCGCGGACGGCCATCGAGGCCGAGACGGCCCCAGTCCCACAGCTTGAAGGTGAAGATGTACGGGGTTGCGCTGATTTCGAGCACCATGCTGCCGGCGCCGGAGCAGTGAATCGTCCCCGCGGGAATCAGGAAGTGGTCGTGCGGCTTGGCGGGGAACCGGTTGACGTATAGCTCGGCGGGGAAGTCGCCGCCTTCGTTCTGCGCGGCCCGCAGATCGCCGGCCATCGCCGCGCGGTCGATGTCGTCCTTGAGGCCGAGGTAGACGACTGCTCCGGGTTCAGCGTCGAGCAGGTAATAGCTCTCGTCCTGGGTGTAGTTCATGCCGAACTTGTCCTGGATGTACTCGGTGAGCGGATGCACCTGTAGCGAAAGGTTGCCGCCGCCCATGGTGTCGAGGAAGTCGAAGCGGATGGGGAACTCGGCGCCGAAGCGCCCGTGGACGGCGTCGCCAAGCAGCTCGCGCGGATGCGTGAACACGAGGTCGATGGCCGGAATCTCGACGCGCTCCTCGCCGAAGCCGAGCAGCAGGCTGTTCTCTTCGGGCACGCAGTCGAAGCACCATGCGTAGTTGGGCGCGCCCTTGGGCAGGTCGCAGACCCGCTCCATCCAGTGGCCCCCCCACGGCCCCGGATCGAAATAAGGCACCACCCGAAACGGGCGTTGCGCTGCATTTTCGAGAGCGTCGCGGAAGGCTTCGCCGGAGATCATTTTGGGATGCAGCGCGTCGTTGGTGTCGAGGAGGAGATCGAGCGAGGGCAGCAGTGTTTTCTTGAGGCGGTCGGCGGCGCGCCACTCGGCGAAGAAGCCGCATTTGTATTTCTCCGCGAAGCTGGCTTCGTTGTTGTCGCAACCCAGGTTGCCAACCTCGAAGCGGCGATAACGCAGTTGAATTTCCCAGCGCGCCACATCGGCGTAGACCAGTACGTCGCGTTGCGGCGTTAGCAAGGCAGCGCCGGAGCCGACGACGAGCACCGCTCCACGCGCGGCTGCGGCGACGATGTTTGCGCGCATCCGGTCCGATGCTTCGGTGTCGAACCAGTCGTCGAGCGTGAGGCCGTTCATGCGGCCGAAGACGCGGTCGGCGCCAAGATGCGGCGCGAGCATGGCCTGAATTGCGTCAGCCGGTTTGTATGCGTCCGCGGCGAGGAACAGCGTTGTGGGTTGCAGGCGGCGCGCCAGTTCGGCGGCCACTTCGATGGTGTCGGCGCCGGGATAACACTCTACGCACACGACGGCTGCGCCCGCGAGCAGAGGCGCGATGGCGTCCCATCCGGCGGCGCATTCGTCGCTCGATCCGGAGGCGACGAACGGGAACTTATCGTAGTTGGATCGGCGCGACATGCATCTCCTCCGTGAGTAATGGGACAGCTCCCAGCAAGGCGGCCGAGTTGCCGAGTTCGGCCGCTCGCACCTGGGCCTTGCCCCAGCTCGACCATGTGTGCCTGTCGATGTACTCCTGCATGGCGGGGACGATGATCGCGCCGCTCTTCATGGCGCCGCCGCCGAGAATGACGATCTCCGGGTCGTAGGCATGGACCAGCGAAACGGCGTTCGCCGACCATACGCGGATGCAACGATCGCGCACGGCGAGGGCAACCGCGTCGCCGGCTTCAGCGTGGGTAAAGAGCTCGCGGAAGCCGAGCTTGTCGATGCTTGCGAGGCTGCTATTCTCAAAGCCCGGCCAGTCGCGCGCGGTCAGCGGCATCGACCATCCGGAGGCTTCCGCCTCGGCGCAGCCTATGTTTCCGCAGTGGCAGGGACGGCCGTCGAACTTGGTTGTAAAGTGTCCGCCGAGACAGCCCGCGTGAGCGTGAACCCCGCGCAGGATGCGGCCGCCGAGAATGGTTGCGCTGCCGATGCCCGTGCCGAGGGTCATCATGACCACGTCGGCGACGCCGCGGCCCGCCCCGGCATACTGCTCGCCGAGCAGCGCCATGCGCGCATCGTTCTCGACGCGGAGCGGAAGGCCGAAGGACTCAAATGCCCATGCGGCGAGGTCGATATCCGGTGCGTCTTCATACTTCTTCAGCGTGGAGTGGATATTGCTGTCGCGCGCATCGACGATACCCGGATAGCCGATCGCGACGCCGCCGCATTGGTCCGCGGCGATGCGGGCTTCACGCAGCAGGCTGCGAAGCGTTTCCGCCAACACCGGCAGGAGAGATGCAAGACTGGAGGCGCCCTCGGAGGCGACCGACGTTTCAGCTAGCAGACGATGGTCGTCCACCACGCCGCAGCCGATGTGTGTGCCGCCTATATCCAGTGCCAGAGCCCGCATCTACATTTTCCTCCTCGTCGATTATGTTACCGAGTTCAGAAATTCTGCCCGGCCGCCTTCGGTAATCGTACTGTGTCGAGGTCTTTGTGGAGCGGTGGGCGGACTGCGAGCGACGCTTCCGATGTTAACCCTTTATATTGTTGAGCTTCCGTGTATTTGCGGGAGAGTAGATCGTGAAATTTCCGAAAGAACCCCTGTCCGGGCCAGGAAAATGCAGCTCGTTTTTGTATGCCACATAGCGACCTAAAGTGGCGTTTTTCAACCAAATGATGCGTTTGTGAGGCACTTAGCGTCATTTTCGCGAAATTAGTGGAGTTCGTGTCCTTTTGCGACCTTTTTGCGGAAAAGATGCGACTTTGTTGCGGTTGACACACTGACGGCCTCCTGGCCGGTCGTTCTCGCCGTCTTGCCCCTCAGAGAAGATTAGGATTGGTGTTTCGTATGCAGGGGATTTAATGGTAACGTTATCGACGAATCTTGCCGTCCACGCTTTTGGGAGAGGAACGATGAAACGAATCCTGGGTAGCCTCGCAGCCATAGTCATCTTTTTTGCAGCAACAGCGGGTGCGCAGAACGCGCAAGAGATGGCGCAGATCATGGAGTCGCTGCCGAAGCCGGCTGTGGCGGTGGTGGACCAGCTTGCAGAATTGAATAACCTGCCCGCCGGTCAATGGCGCGTCCATACCGGCGACATTGCGCATGGAGAAAGCACCAGCCTGGACGATGCGGCATGGCCTCTGACAGGGACCAACAAGAATTTTCCGTCGGAAGCGGTATGGTTTCGGCAATGGGTTGAGGTGCCGGCAAATCTGCACGGCTATGATCTGACGGGCGCGCGGATCTGGTTCGATTTTTCTGCCTCGGCCAATGGGGCCGTGCCGGAGATTATCTACTTCAATGGGCGGCGCGTGGCTCTGGGCGATGCGATGGAGTCTATTGTGCTCTTCGAAAACGCGAAGCCCGGCGACAAGGTGCTGGTCGCGGTGAAGCTGCTGGCGACGGCGGCTGCGAAGCATTTTGGCAACGCCACGATGAAGATCGATTTCGCGGATGGGCGACCGAGTCCTGAAGATTTGCGGCAGGAGTTCCTGTCGGCGGCTGCGCTTTTGCCGGTTGTCTCGACCAACCTCAAGGCCGATCAATCGACCCTGGACCGTGCTATCGACGCGGTGAATTTGAAGGCGCTGGATGCGGGCAATCAGCATGACTTCGATAACTCACTTAAGGCGGCGCAGGCAACGCTCGAACCGTTGCGGCCGACGATGCAGAAGGTGACGGTGCATCTTACCGGGAATTCGCACATCGATGCGGCGTGGCTGTGGCCGTGGACGGAGACGGTGGATGTTGTGAAGCGGACATTTTCCACCGCGCTGCAATTGATGAACGAATATCCGGCCTATACCTATACGCAGTCGGCGGCGGCTTATAACGAGTGGATGGCGCAGAAGTATCCGGCGATGAATGACGAGATAAAGAAACGTATTAAAGAAGGCCGCTGGGAAATTGTCGGCGGGATGTGGGTTGAGCCGGACCTGAATATGCCCGATGGAGAATCGACCGCGCGATCGATCCTGATCGGTAAGCGCTGGTACAAGCAGAACTACGGCGTGGACGTGCATATCGGCTGGAATCCAGACTCGTTTGGCTATAACTGGCAACTGCCGCAGATCTATAAGAAGTCGGGGATCGATTATTTTGTTACGCAGAAGATGTCATGGAACGATACGAATCAACTTCCGTTCAAACTGTTCTGGTGGGAGTCTCCTGACGGAAGCAAGGTGCTGACTTATTTCCCGCATGGATATGGCAATCGAAATCTAAGTCCGGCGCGGCTGTCCGCGGATTTTGAGCAGGCACGCACCTATACGCCGGGGCTGCCGGAGATGATGGACCTGTATGGGGTGGGGGACCACGGCGGCGGGCCGACGCGCGTGATGCTGGACGAAGGGATGCACTGGCTGCACACGGACAAGGTGGTGCCGCCGACGGAGTTCGGGACCGCGGCGCCGTTCTTTGCGTCGGTGGAGAAGGAGATCGCGCCGGCCTCTCCAACGTGGGACTACAAGAAGATTGCGCAGGGTTATGAAGCGCCAACGACGACTACGCCGGGGCAGTTCGCGGTCCCGACGTGGAAGGACGAGCTGTATCTCGAGTATCATCGCGGCGTTTTTACGACGCAGGCGAATCACAAGCGGAACATGCGTGAGAGCTCGGAGTGGGCGCTGAATGCGGAGAAGTATGCGTCGCTGGCGTGGCTCGATGGCGATGCTTATCCCGGCGAACAATTTACCGATGCGTGGAAGAAGATTACGTTCAACCAGTTTCACGATCTGGCTGCCGGGTCGGGGATCGGCGTGATCTATAAGGACGCGCAGAAAGATTACGACTCGGTGCGATTGAATACGGATGAGATATCGGCGAAGGCGCTGGGCACTTTGGCGGCGCGCATCGACACGCGCGCGATCGGCGCGGTGCCGGTCCTGGTTTTCAATCCGCTGGGTTGGGCGCGATCGGGCGATGTGACGGTCGATGTGCAGATGCCGCGGCCCGCGGAGAGTGTGTCGGTGATGGATGCGGCGGGCCATGTTCTGCCATCCGAGGTGCTGCACAGCGACAAGACGACCAATACGTTTCATCTGCTGGTCCATGCGAATGATGTGCCGTCGATGGGATATGAGGTGCTGCATGTTGCGGCAGAGCACCGCAGTTTCGCGAGCGATTTGCAGGTGAAGGGAACGACGCTGGAGAACGCGGCGCTGCGAGTAGTCGTTGATCCGAAGACCGGATGCATCACGAGCCTCTACGACAAGAAGGCGAACTTCGAGACACTGGCTGCCGGCGCTTGCGGGAATGTGTTGCAGACGTTTAAGGACACGCCGAAGAAGTTCGACGCATGGAACATCGACCCCGGAACGCTGGACCATCCGCTGGCTGAGCTGACGAAGGCCGACTCTGTTGAAGTGGTCGAACGGGACCCGATGCGCGCGGTGATTCGCGTCACGCGGACGTGGCAGAAGTCGAAGTTTGTGCAGCAGATCGTGCTTGAAAGCGGAGCGGATGAAGTTGAGGTCGTCAACGACATCGACTGGCATGAGACGCATGTTCTGTTGAAGACGGCGTTCGCGCTTTCGGCTTCGGGGCCGTCGGCGACCTATGAGATTCCTTACGGAACGATCGAGCGGCCGACCACGCGCGCGAACACCTGGGAGCAGGCGCGGTTTGAAGTGCCGGCGTTGCGCTGGGCGGACCTTGGCGATGCGAGTCATGGGTTCAGCCTGATCAATGAATCGAAGTATGGCTATGATGCGGTCGGCAACCTGATGCGGCTTAGCTTGCTGCGCTCTCCTGTGTCTCCGGACCCGGATGCGGACCGCGGGCATCATCATTTCCGTTATGCGCTGTATCCACATGCGGGTAGCTGGAAGCAGGCGATGACGGTGCGGCGAGGATACGAGTTCAACTACAAGCTGAAGGCCATGCAGGTGGAGTCGCATCCAGGTGCGATGCCGCAGGAACATTCGTTCGTTTCCGTTTCGGCGAATAACGTGGTGCTGACGGCGATGAAAAAAGCTGAGGACAACGATGGCCTGATCTTCCACATGTATGAGTGGGCGGGCAAGGGCGGAAACGTCGAGTTGACGTTGCCGCCGGGAGCGACGGGCGCGGTAGAGACCAATTTGCTGGAGACGCCGCAGGGGCCTGCTCTCGGTGTTACGGGCAACCGTGTGACTGTGCCGATTGCGCCGTATGAGATCGAGAGTGTGCGGGTGGATTATGCGCCGAAGAAGCAGTGATTGGGTTAGTGGTGAGTTGAATGTTGAGATGACAATTTTGTATTGCGAATTTCTGCCGGCGTCCTGAGTCATTCGTCTGTTGCACTATATGTCGGGCCTTCAGCCCTCTGTTCTGCTGCGACACGGTACCTGGGGCTGCGCCCCAGGCTGGTATAGGTCGGGCCGTTGGCCCTGAAGTACTGGAACGAATTACTGACTCACCGCACCAGTGATGGTGGTGCAATTTGTGGTTGTGTTGTGCTTCTTTTCCGAGACGAAACAGGTCTCGCTGGAAGAGTTGCAGAAGCAGTTGAAGATCGTTTGAGACGCTTGTTGCCGGCTTAGTCGTGATTCGGTTATGAAGAAATTGGAGACGCGAAGCCCTACGATCCGCGAAGTCGCGAAGGTCGCCGGGGTGGGGGTGATGACGGTGTCGCGCGTTGTCAACAACCATCCGTCGGTGCGGACTTCCACGCGCAAACGGGTGGAAGCGGCGATCGTTCAACTCGGGTATCGGCAGAACGAAGCGGCGCGCCTGCTGAAGGGCGGACGGGCCAGGATCATCGGGCTTATCGTTCCAGACCTTTCGGACGCGTTCTTCGCGTCGTGCGCGCATACGGTGCAGCATCTGGCGCGCGCCAGCGGGTACATGACGCTGGTGGCGTCCTCCGAGCGCGACGAGGAACTCGAAGTGCAGGAAGCGGAGTTGATGGCCAGTCGCCAGATTTCCGGCTTGCTGATCGTGACCTCCGTGCATAACGGTTCCGAGCGACTGCGTGCATTGCAGAGTCCGGATTTTCCGATCGTCGGGTTCGACCGCCCTATTCCGGGCCTCGAAACCGATGCGGTGCTGGTAGAGAACCGGAGCGGTGCCGAGGGAGCTGTCCGGCACCTGGTGGAACACGGGCACAAGCGGATTGCGTGCGTGGGCTACGACTCGAATGTCTATACAGTGAGCGAGCGAGTGCTGGGGTACCTCGACGAGATGCGGTCGGCTGGGCTCGAAGCCGAGCTTTCGATGGACATGGTCAGCATGGAAGACGTGCGCCAATGGGTCGCGTCTACGATGGCCAAACCGGACCGTCCGACGGCGATCTTTTCGCTGAATCATCGGACGTCCTCCTTCCTGTTGCAGGCGCTGTCGGACAAAAGGGTGAAGATACCCGATGAGATCGCGATGGTGGGCTTCGACGACTTCGAGCTGGCTTCGGTGGTGACGCCGGGGTTGACCACCGTGTCTCAGTCGCCGGTCGACCTCGCGCGGCGCGCGATGACACTGTTGATCGAGCGCATTCGCAGGGCGAAGGATGCGGTTCAGGAGCCTGCCGCGAAGATTATGCTGCCGACGCGGCTGGTTATCCGGGGGTCGTGCGGCGTGCATCCGGTGGCTTAGGTTCCGGGGTGCGAGCTAGACGTTTTGGCTTAGAGGTGCCAGTTGTGAGTTTCCAGTTGCCAGTTTGGTGGATCCATCCAAGGGTGGTTGACGGTACCGGCATCGTTGGGTTGGAACGAGCGTAGAGCTTAGAGCGAGAGAGCTTAGAGAAGAACGGGATAGTTGAGGTGCGAGGAACGAGGCATTGAGGGGCGAGGGCGTTTAGATTCTTTCGACGTGGGTGTTAGGTTGGGTTTGGATCTGCACGGATTTCGTGCCTAGCGTGGAGTGAGTAGCCTTGAGGGTGAGAACCTTCGCGAAGCTGTTGGGCTGGGACTTGATCCAGACGGCGCCGGCGCCTCCGCTTTCGGTGAGGGAGAAGGGATTGTCGCCGACCAGGACGCCGGGGCCGGTGAGCTCGAAGGTGACGTTGCCGCTGCCGAGCAGCCGTTGCGCGCCGTATTTGTCGGTGACCTGGAAGGCGACGCGGGTGGCGTCGATGCCGTCGCCGGCGATGGCGGCGTCGTCGGCGTGGAGGACGAACTGGTCCTTGGTGGGGTCGGAGGAAAAGAAGCGGGAGAGCGCGAGGTGGCTGCCGACATAGCCGTCGATGCGGAGTTCCGGGTGGGTCGTGTCGTCCAGTTCGAGGGCGGTGAAGAAGGGCGGGTAGAGGAGGTTGGGGTAGCCCTTGCGATCAGGCTGCAAGGTGGCGTGGTGCTTGCCGTCGATGAAGAGTTCGAGGCGGTCGCAGTTGGAGAAGATGATGGCTTCTTTGCCGGGGCCGTGCGGGGCGGCGGGGCCGAAGTCCCAATAGAAATTGGGAACGATGATGGGACGCACCGAGGGGTGAACCTGCGCCTGATAGAACGATGCGCCGAGTTTGGGGATGCGGAAGACGTCGGCGACGCCGGGATTTTTTACTCCCTTGTGCGAGTTGTTGGGGCTGCCGTATTCGAAGGCGCACCATGCGATGACGCCGCTCATGCGGGGCCAGGCGCGGGCACGGTCGTGGGCCTGGGCGTGGTAGAGCGCCTGCTTGTATTGGAGGGCGACATCGGCGGCGCGGCGGTAGACGTTGCCGAATCCCTTTTCCGTGTAGGTGCGCTGGCCCACGGTTTCGGCGAGCATATAGGGAATGCCGGGGAGTGGCTCAAGAATCTGGACGGTGCCGTCGGGCGACTGGTGGTAGTCGTCGAGAGCGAAAACGTCTTCGTGCCAGTCGGTTTGCCACTTGGCGGTGTGGGTCATGGAGCCGGAGGTGGGGCGCGAGTCGTCGAGCGACTTGGCGAGCGCGGTGGTGCGGCGGTAGAGCGGCTGGTTGTCTGCGGACTCGTTGACGCGGACGCCCCAGATGACGATTGCCGGATGGTTGCGGTCGCGGACGATCATGTCTCCGACGTTCTGGACGACGAGGTCCTGGAAGGTGGCGTCGCCGATGTACTGCCATCCGGGCGGCTCCTGCCAGACCATCAGGCCGAGTTCGTCGCAGGCGTCGAGGAAGGCCTCCGTTTGCGGATAGTGGGAGCAGCGCACGATGTCGCAGTTGAACTCATTGCGGATGATCTCGGCGTCGCGGCGCATGACGCGCGGAGGCATCGCGTAGCCGGTGTAGGGGAAGAGTTCGTGGCGGTTGAGACCGAAGAAGCGAAGGCGCTTGCCGTTGAGGAAGAAGCCGTCGACGGTGAAGGCGGCGTCGCGGAAACCGATGCGAGTGTGGTGGTCGTGGAGGGGTTCGCTGCCGGTGAAGAGCGTGGTGACGACGTTGTAGAGGTGGGGCGTTTCGGTGTCCCAGAGCTTGATGTCTTTGAGCGTGGAGAGGGTGAGAACGACGTCCGTTTTGCCGGCTTGAGCGATGGTGAGGTTCTTACGGGCGGAGGCGACGATGCGGGGGCCGTCCATCAGCTTCACTTCGAGGTGGAACGGGCCGGGGGACGCAGAGGCGGCGTCGATGGAACAGGCGACGTCGAGGCGGCGGGTGGGCTTGAGGACGTCGACGGGCTTGGCGAAGACGTCGCTGATGAAGACTTGCGGGACTGCGTAGATGGTGGCCCCGCGGATGATGCCGCCGGGGAGGAAGTAGTCCACCTGGCGCGTGCCCTTGGGCGAGCCGGCGGGCGGGACGGGCTGCCAGCGGGCGTCGACTTTTACGTCGAGAATATTGTCGCCGGGCTTGAGGAGGTGGGTGAGTTCGCGGGTGAAGGGCAGGTAGCCGCCTTTGTGGGTGGGTAGCGGCGTGCCGTTGATGGAGACGTCGGCGGTGACCATGACTCCGTCGAACTTGACGAAGACGCGGCGGTTGGCGAAGTCCCTGGGCGTGGACAAGTGGCGGCGGTAGAGCCAGATGTCTTGCCACGAATCGGCGTCCCAGCTTTCCCACGAGAGGTTGGAGACGCAGTGGGGCAGAGTCACTTTCGTGAAGGCGGTTTCAGCCGTCGCGGAGCCGGCCTTGCCGGCGAAGAGCCAGTCCTGGTCGAGGGCAAACGTCAGACGGGCGGGGCCTTTCGTCGCGGCGTTCGGGCCAAGGGCCCAGAGCGAGCCGGTTGCGAGTACAGCCGTGCCGGCGGCGCAGGAGCGTAGAAAATTGCGGCGAGAGATTTTGGTGTGCTTTGGCGATTTGAGGGTCATGTTGGCTTGTCGTCCCGGTTCAAAGATTTATGGCGTGACAGATGCTGGAGTAATGCGTGTGCCACCGGATTTGGTGCGGTCGCGCCGAATCGGAGTCATGTTTCATCCCGCTCCATGCGTGGTATCGTTATGCTTTTTGTTGCCCAGGCTGCCGAGGACTTTCCGAGGCGATGGTAGAGGTTAGCCGGCAAGGTTGTCAATCGTTCGCAATCGATTGCGAGCCCATGGGGTGGGGTCGTCACTGCGTTGGAAGGAAACAGAGCGATGAAGTGCGACCGCGGTTGGCGGTCCGGCGGCCTTGTTTTGCAACCGCGTACAATTTACCTCGTTGCCGTCATCGTTTTGGAGATTGTCAGGGAGAGGGAATGAAAAAGTTCGTGGCTCTGTTGATTCTGGCGAGTGGCGCCGTGCTTTGCGCTCGCGCGGCGCGCGCGCAGGAGGCGATCGAGTACCAACTCTGCGGGCTCGATTTCCGGCCCATCTCTATGCACTCGGACCTGCCCGCGCATGCGGTCTACGCCGATCGCAAGGCGAGCGCCGAAGAGCGTGCGCAGGATGTAGTGCGTCGTCTGAGCTTTGCAGAGAAACTGACGCTTACCGGCGGCTTAATGCAGATGCATTATCCGGGGGTCGCGAGGCTGGGGATACCGCCGGTTTACTTTTCCGATGCGACCCAGGGTATCCACGTGAAGAATATTTGCGTGAAGGTCGGGAAGACTACCGCTTTCCCAAGCGGGCAAGCACTGGCTGCAACCTGGGACCCGGGGTTGGCTTACCGGTACGCACAAAGTATCAGCGAAGAAAGCCAGGCTTACGGTATCAACGTGATATTAGGGCCGGGGTTGAATATGTATCGCAATTCGGAGGGTGGACGTAATTTTGAATACTTCGGGGAAGACCCTTATCTGACATCGCAAATTGGCGTGAGTTATGTAAAGGGAATGCAGAGCCTGGGAACCATTGCCACAGTAAAGCATTTTCTTGGAAATGAACAGGAGGTAGTCCGCCACGACGCGAATGCAATTATCGGGGAACGCGCGCTGCATGAAATATACCTTGCTCCTTTCAAAGCTGCGATCGAACAGGGAGGCGTGCTGGCAGTTATGACCGGCAATAACCTGGTGAATGGATATCCGGGTGCGGCGGATACTCCTTTATCGCTGGATATATTGCGCGATAAATATGGCTACAAGGGAATTATTATGAGCGACTGGGCGAACAGTATGTACTGGCCGCACAGGCAGGAGTTGGAACTTACTTCGGGGCATAGCCTTTTGATGTCGGACAATGACCTTTTCGCGAAGTATGTTACGGATGAAATTGCCGCCCATCCGGAAAAGAAGACCGCTATTGAGAAGGACCTGGATGCTATGGTTCTTGCCAATTTGTATTCCTTCTTCAAGAGCGGCGTCTACGACCGGCCTTATCGCGCCCCGGCATTGACTGAGAAGATAGATAGCCACAAAAAAATCGCATTGGAGACCGCCGAAGATGGAATTACATTGCTGAAAAATGACGGAAATTTATTGCCGTTGCGGCCGGAGAAGGTGAAGAAACTCGTCTTGGTGGGCACCGACCAGGCGCTCGAAGTCTACGGTGGGCTGGGCAGCGGGGCCGTCGTGGGTTACGACCATGTCGACTTTATGGCCGGCCTGAAGAGCACGTACGGCGACAGGGTGGTGCGCCTGACTGCGGACGACGAGGATGAGATAAAGTCTGCCGACGCGGTGCTCTATTTTATTTCGAAGAAGGCTGGTGAGGGGTCGGACGTGCCGTATGACCTGCCGGGCGTGGAGGATAATATTAATAAATATGCGGGCCTGAATAAGAACCTGATTGTAATTTTCTCCGGCGGCAATGGCTTCCCGATGCCGTGGCTTCCAAAGGTGAAGGCGATGGTGTTTGCTTACCTGCTCGGCCAGGAGAGAGGCACTGCGCTGGCCGATATTCTTAGTGGCAAGGTTGACCCTTCCGGAAAGCTCCCGTTCAGTATTGAGAAGACGTTCACGGACAGTCCGGCGTACGACTACAACAAATTACCCGATGGGACGTATTACTGGGGTGGCGGCAAGCCGAATTCAAAACTGATTCAGGAGAAATTCGGCACGTTCGATATTAAATATAAGGAGGGTATTTATATTGGATATCGGTGGTTCGATAAGGAGCATATTGCTCCTCTATTTCCGTTTGGGTATGGCCTGTCTTATACCACGTTTGCCTATGCACCCCTCAGACCGTCGTCTTCTAAGTTGTCGGATGCGAAGGCCGTGACGATTCGATTCAGCATTACGAATACAGGCGATCGAGATGGCGCGGAGGTCGCGCAGCTTTATGTGCATGACCTGGGGAGTCCCGCGGACCGGCCGGTCAAGGAATTGAAGGGATTCGAGAAAGTATTTCTGAAAGCGGGTGAGACGAAGACGGTTGCTCTGCCTGTTACGGTGAAGGACCTTGCGTATTGGAATGACAAGACGCATGGGTGGCAGAGCGATCATGGACGTTACGAGATCGAAGTAGGATCGTCGTCGGCCGATATCAGGCAGCGGACGGTGGTTCGCTACTAGCGTGCATTGCGCCTCAGGCTTCGGTCGAGATGACAATTCTGGGGAGGTTGGCGGAAGACGAGTGCGGGTTGGTGGTTGAACGGGCCGGGCGGTTTTGGTGGCGCTGGCGGCTTGGCAGGTCCTTCGGCTGCGGCCCGCAAGAGCGCGTGCCTTCGCTCAGGATGACGAATTTGTGGGGTGTGGGCGAGAGCGGTCGTGCGTGGCGTCGCTCAGGTGATGGTGATCGCGGCTACTTCGTAGTCTTCCAGAGAAGCGATGGTGAAATGCAGCGTTTGGTTCTGAAATGCGAAGGACGGGCGTTGTCCTGACTTGAGGAGTTCGACTGACTTCACGTTGATTCCGGGCGGTAGTTTCATCGTTACTTTCTGCGGGCCGAGCGGGTGGGTGGAACGCAGCCAGCCGTGGTGGGCGCTGGGGTTGGTGTAGTTGAGCAGGTGGATGGCGTAGCCGGGGGCGGTCTCCCAGCAGAACATTTCGATGAGGCCGGGGCCGTCGATGTGGACGACGCGTTCGTCGCGGGTGGCCCAGCGGATGGTGTTGTGGAGCAGGCGCAGGAGGTCGCCGTGGCCGGTGATCCAGTAGGTGCGCTCGATGTCTCCGGGGAACCATGCGGTGCGGCTGGGACCGAATTCGCGGAGGACGACGGCCGGTTCGGTGGTGTGCGGATCGGGCGGGTAGGCGAGCTCCGGAGGGTAGCGAACGAAGCCCGGAACGACAGTCAAGATTGGGTTGTCGATCGCGCGGAGGGGAACGCGGTTTTGCGCGCCGGCGATCCAGGTGGTGTTGGTGAATCCGTCGAGGATGGGGTGGGTTGCGGTTTCGATGCGCGCGGACCAGGCGTTGCCGTTGGTGCCGATGGCGTCGCCGGACTTGCCGATGCCCATGAGGTCGGCGAGACCGAAATCTGTGCGGGGCTTGAGGTTTTCGTCGTAGAGACTGGTTTCAAAACTCGCGATGAGCGAGCCGCCGGAGTGTGCGTAGTCGCGTAGTTGCTGACATTGGCGGTCGCTGAGCAGCGCGACGTTAGGCAGCAGCAGCGCGCGATATTTGGAGAGGCGTTCGGGTTCGAGGCGGTCTTCGTGGACGAAGTCGAAGGCGAAGCGGCCCTGGAGGAGAGCGTCGTATATGCCCTGCGTTGTTTCGTGCATGTAGGTGTGCGAGCGTGCGGAGGCGGGGCCGGGGTAGAGAAGCTGCGTGCTCTGTCCGATGACGACGCCGATGTTGGCGATGGAGCGGCGGGTGGTGAGGTGGGCATCGTGCTGCGCGGCCCACCGGAAATACTCCTTGCCGACTTCCTGCCAGCGGCGGTCTTCGGTGAAACCGTTCTCCGCGCCGACGAAGTGGAGGTAGGGCACCATGCCGCTGGCGAGGGTTTCGTTGAGCCACATGGTGGTCTCGGCGGGTGTTTTCGAGATGTTGCGCCAGCCCGGGTTGCCGGTGGAGTAGGCGGCCGTGACGTTGGCGGCAACTTTGCCGTCGAGTACGGCGTTGCAGACGCGGCCTTGCAGGCTGCATCCCCAAACGGCTGGGTCGTCGTAGGTGCGGCCCTGGTTGTCCGCCTGAAACCATGCGGCGGTTTTGCCGAGGCGGTCGAGATTTGGGCCGCCGCGGACGTTGCCGCCGGAGTTGGCGAAGAAGAAGCTGTCGGGCTTTTTCTCTTTGGCTATGGCGTCGTATTTTTGCCAGAGTTCGAGGACGCGGCCGGTGAAGACGCGCCAGTAGGCGGGCGTGCCGGAGGCGGGGAGCTTGCTACAGATGGCGCAGTGGCAATCGGGCAAGTTGCCGAGCGGGGGCCAGCCGTTGGTGTAGAAGCAGTCTGCGTCGTAGAGGGCATTGATCTCGCGCATGATGGCGGGGACGTAATCGTCCATGTAGGTGGAGAACATGCAGGTCTTGAAGAGGCGAGGCTCTTCGCCGCTGTGCTGGGCGGAGCCGTCGGCGTGGCGCATGGCCCACTCGGGATGGGCTTCGAGGGCGTCGGGCCAGTTGAGGTCGGGACTCATGCGGGCGACGACGCGCATGCCGCGCTTCTTCGCGGCCGCGACGCATTCGCCGAAGAGGTCGCGGTCGTGGAGGAATTTTCCGTGGCGATGGAACGGCACTTTGGAGGGATAGAAGGCGAGGATCCCGGTGACGCTGACGAAGACGATGTCGGCTTCGGCGGAGTGCCAGTAGTCGGCCCATTGGTCGACGTTCATGACGGCGGGATCGTACTCGGTGAAGTTGGTCTGGCCGACGCGGCGGACCTTTTCCTGCCAGGGGATGGTGGATGGATCGCGTGGCGGAAGCCGTTGCGGTAGCGCGACGAGGTTTGGTGTCGATGCGTCTGTGGCGGCCTGGGGGGCGGCTTCCAGATTGTTCAGCGCGATGACTCCGGCTCCGGCAGTCAGGCTGGTCTTGAGGAATTTGCGTCGGTTCAGCATGGGACTCTCTCCGAAATGTGTTGAGAGAAGTCTACTCGGTATAGCGGATTCCTCTGTGATGGAGAGATATTCGGCGGGCCGGGGCTGAAGCCCATTCTCTGGGTGCGCCTTTACCGCGGGCTGAAGCCCGCTGCTACTCCGGCCCGGCACGACTCCGGCACGGCACGACTCCGGCCCGGCACGACTCCGGCCCGGTACGACTCCGGTCCGGCACGACTCCGGTCCGGCACGACTCCGGTCCGGTACGACTCCGGCCCGGCACGACTCCGGTCCGGCACGACTCCGGCCCGGCACGACTCCAGCCCGGCACGACTCCGGCCCGGCACGACTCCGGTCCGGCACGACTCCGGCCCGGCACGACTCCGGTCCGGCACGACTCCGCCCGGCACGCGGAGAGAGTTCTCTATCGCATCTGGAATTTGCTCCAGCTGGATGGAGGCTTAGTCGAGGAGGGAATCGACGAAGGTGGTGGGGTCGAAGGGGAGGATGTCTTCCATCTTCTCTCCGACGCCGGCGTAGAGGACGGGTAGGCCGAGTTCGCGGGCGATGGCGACGACGATGCCGCCCTTGGCGGTGCCATCGAGCTTGGTGAGGACGATGCCGGTGACGCGCGCGGCTTCGGTGAATAGGCGGGCTTGCGTCATGCCGTTCTGGCCGGTGGTTGCGTCCATGACGAGGAGCGTCTGGTGCGGCGCGCCGGGGACGAGGCGCTCGGCGGTGCGGCGCATCTTGTCCAGCTCCTGCATGAGGCCGGACTTGGTGTGGAGGCGGCCGGCCGTATCGACGATGCAGACGCCGGCTTGGCGGGCCTTGGCGGCGGTGAGGGCGTCGAAGAGGGCCGCCGACGGGTCGCCGCCCTGGCGGGTCTTGACGATCTGCACGCCCGAGCGCTCCGCCCAGACTTCAAGCTGCTCGATGGCCGCGGCGCGGAAAGTGTCGGCCGCGCAGAGCAGGACCGACCGGCCTTCGGCGCGGTAGAGCGCGGCGAGTTTGCCGCTGGTGGTGGTCTTGCCGGTGCCGTTGACGCCGACCATCATGATGACTTCAGGCGGGGAAGCGGGATGCTGGATGGGCTTCTGCACGCTGTTCAGAATGCGGAGGATTTCGGCCTTGAGGAGATGCTTGAGCTCGGCGCCGTCGTCGATGCCCTGGCGGAGGGCACGGACGCGAAGGTTGGCGATGATTTCGGCGGTGGTGACGCTGCCGATGTCGGAGGCGAGGAGGACTGCTTCGAGGTCGTCGAGGTTGGCCTCGTCGATCTCGCGGGTGAGGGCGATGACGCTGCCAATGGAGTCGGCGAGGGTCTCGCGAGTGCGGGTGACCGCTTGCTTCATGCGGTCGAAAAATGAGCGAGGTTCTGCCGTTGCTTGCGGGTCTTTGTCGCTCTTGCTGAAGAAGTTGAAGGCCATCGTTGTTAGTTTATCGTTAGAGGCTTGCCTCCAGTGGTTTGGGGCTTGCGGTTGCCAGTTGCGAGTTTCCAGTTGCCAGTGTTTTTCCGCGGGGAGAAGGTCTACTGTGCCTTGTCGGCAGGGGTTTGTGCAGGGTTGCCGGTTGCGAGTTTCCAGGTGCAGCCTGTTTTGGAGTGGAGGAAAGCGGCTGTTAACGAGAGCATCGGAGCGGCTAGGAGTTGGGGGTGCCAACTCCTAGTGCTCCATTCCATCTCGGCTCTGCTCGTCCATCGGTGCGTTCCGTTGCCGGATGTCTCGCGGTGGAGATTCCATGGTGCGGGAATGACGCTGCAATGACAGCAAGTAAGACTTTTCTGTTGCGTAGACGCAACAGAAAAGGCGTATTTGGCGTATTTGTCTGAGTTTGGGGGCTTTGAGGGCGTCAAGAACGGCCGTTTTGCGGAGTTGTTTTCGCGAAATATCCGGTTGCGGTGGAGGGGCGAGCGGCTGTTTGGGCTGATGTAAGATCGTCGTACTGATGGATTTGTGGTTTTGAGGAGCCTGGATGGCAGGGATTGGCGGGAAACTTCGGGCGGCGCGCGTGCAGTGGCAACTGACTTTGAGAGAGGTCGAGGAGCGCAGTGCGCGGTTGGCCGAGCAGTGGGGGAATCCCGCATATAAGATCTCGGCGAGCTGGCTGGACCGGGTGGAGCGGGAAGATGGGGGGCTTTCCGCGACGAAGTTGATCGTGCTGGCGGTGATCTACGGGCTGAGCGCGGAGCAGATGCTGGGGATGTGTACGCCGGCGAGCGCCGATCCGATGCAACTGGAACAATCGTCCAGGCCGAATGCGACGCTGTTGCTGGTGGAGGGCGCGCTGGAAGAACATGCGAAGCTATGGCTGCCGGACAAGCTGGTGACGGACCCTCCGCCGGAGGAAACCGTGCTGCTGCCGGCGGAGCAGGGCGTGGTGCCGCTGCATTATCGTCGCGGAATTATCGGGCAACGCGACCGGACGCTGGAACCGATGGTGAAGGCCGGGTCGATTGTGCTGATCGATACGCGGAAGCGGGCGATTGCGGGACGACGGGAGTGGACCAACGAGTTCGACCGGCCGATTTACTTTCTGCTGACGCGCAAGGGGTATGTTTCGGGGTTCTGCGAGCTGGATAAGGAATCGGAATGGCTGACTCTGGTGCCGCATCCGTTGTCGTTTGAGAGCAATCGGCGGTGGCGGTATCGGAAAGAGATCGAAGTGATTGGGACGGTTGCGGCGGTGTTCATGCGGCGGGTGGCTTGAGAAGGCGAGAGCGGTTGGGCGTTGTGCGGTCCCACCTTAGCGATGATGAAGCCATCGCGAAGATGGGTCACCCCGGCGTTTTCGGGGCTAGAGGGCTGCCTGGAGGTCGGTGAGGGTGGGGAGTTCGGTGGAGGCGTAGAGGTCCAAGAGGCGGCGGGTCATCAGGTAATAGGTTGCGGCGGCGCGTTGGGCGTAGTCGGGGAACGACGATTTGAGGTTGCCGGTCTGGGACGCTCCCTGGAGGCGCTCGATGTGCCACTTGATTTCACGGGCGTTGAGGCGGAGCTGCTCGGCGACGACCAGGGCTTCGGGGTACCAGAGCTGGACGTAGGCGGCAAGATCGATGAGGACATCGCAGTTGGCGCCGAGGGTCTGGAGGCCGTTAAGGCCGCCGAGGAGGTCCCAGATTGCGCCGGGTTCCAGTTCGGGAATTCCACCGATGCGAGGGTTGCCTTCCTCGTCGATGAGGTCGAGGGCGACGATGGCGATGTTGCGGTTGTCGACTGGCGCGAGGCGGGCGAGAATGCCGGCCCATGTCGATTTCGAGGCACGGCGCGCGCGGAGCAGATAGTAGAGCGCGGTGCTCGCCAGCGCCGCGACGAGGATGGCGACGACGAGAAGGAAGATGTATTGGCGCGTCATTGCGCTCGCCCCCTGGGCCGCAGGTAGTTGAGTGCGAGCGAGCTGCGGTCGTTAAGATGGAGCAACTGGCGATGGAGCTGGAGGGGCAGTGCGCGCGGTTCTGGCGCCTCTCTTGCCAACGTCACGATCAAAAATATCTGGGTGGCCGTATTGATGCCGATCTGGATATGAGACATGGACTGGTAGAAGTCCGCGCCTCTGGAATGTCCGAAGTAACTCTGCAATGCTTCTATCAAGATGCCGACAATGGCGGGTACTCCGAGGCCCTGAACGATTCGCGCAACATGGCTACGCAAGGGTAAACCTGTCGTGACCGATAAGACGATCATACCGACAAAGAGCTCGCCGATCAGGACGGAAGTGGAAAAGTTTCCGCGCAGGGCGATCGTTCCCAGGAGAGTCCTTTTTGCGGGTTCGCAGAGCCATGCGAGCGAGGCGGCCACTGCGACGCTGGCTGCGATCATCCAGAGGAAGGTGCGGCGAATGCCGGGAGCCCATTGGCCGCCGGGGCAGAATGTCTTCGAAGCGACTTCGTAGAGAACCAGGAGCTGCAACGCGACGTCGACGATGGCGAGGGTCCAATAGGTGTAGGAGTAGGCGTGATCGCTGCCGTAACGGTGGACGAAGTAAAGGCCGATCGACCTGCAAACGATGAATGCGATCATGCTCGTGAAGATGGGGAAGCGGCGGGCACGATGCTTTGCGATGAGTATGACGAGCAGGATGCTGTAGTCGAGAAATCCGGCCACCCAGAAGAAGATGTCGAGAGCGGTCATGTGCATCTCGTCGTCTCCCTTCAGGTGGCCGTTTGGTGGTGTCTGTCTCCATGCTACGCCAGACCGTAAAGGATGATGAGGTAAGAAATAAGATCGTCCATTGATTGCGAATCGTCGGTGCCGATGACGTTGCCGCTGGGTTGTGGATCGTTGCCGGTGACGACGTTGCCGCTGGGTTGCGGGTCGTTGCCGGTGACGACGTTGCCGCTGGGTTGCGGGTCGTTGCCGGTGACGACGCAGCTAGTGCAGGGGGCTGTGGATTGGGCGCGGGCGGTGCGGACGGTTGCGGTCAATGCGACCAGGGTGAGAGCAAGCGTGAAATATCGTGCGGATCGTTTGAACACTGGAGGATCTCCTTTTCAACGCGATTGCGTTGAAAAAAGAGTAGGTATTCAGGGCCGAAAATCGCGATGATTTCGAGGCGGCGTTGCTTATAAGAAACAGCGAATCGTCCCGCTGTGGGATTTGCCGGTCTAGGAGAGTTTCCGATAATAAAGGGTTTGTGGCGAGTAGGCGACGAGACCTTGCCGATACACAATAGAGAGGCGTGGAAAGTAGCGGCATGTGCGCGGCGAGTGGTTCGACGCCGCGCTGAGGGAGGAAAGCGAAGGACAGACAACGGCAACGGCCTAACGCCAAGATTGCAATTTCTATTTTGCGTCAGGCGTCGCGGTATTCGCGTTTTTTGAGGTCGCGCTGGGCCTGGGAGTGGCCCTGGGCGGCGGCCCTGCGGCACCAGTCGCGGGCCTGGACGTAGTCGGGCGTGACGCCCTGACCGGTGAGGTAGAGCTGGGAGAGATCGTATTGCGCGTCGGCGTGGCCGGCTTCGGCGGCGCGTTGGAAGCAGACGGCGGGTTCGGGGAACTCCATGACGCCGAAGAAATCGAGCCTACCCCCGCCCTCAAGCGTCTCGAGGGCGGTCGATTTCAGCTTCCGGCTGTGAGCTGCCAGCTTCCGGTTGCGAGTTGCCAGTTGCCAGTTCGATTTTTGCGGAGTTTGGTTGCTGTGGTGGTCCGGGTTTTTTATGAGTTATGAGTTGTGAGCTATGAGTTATGAGGAAGAACGAGCAACGACAAAGCCAGAAGTTGTCTAGCTGTCGCAGTGGTCCGGGGCTTTGAAGAGCTTAGAGCTATGAGGTTTTGAGCGTAGAGAAAGAACGCGCAACGACGGAGGTCGGAAGTGGGTTCCTGCACACCCATCGATGGTGGAGAGTATCATCACGGCAACGGAGGCTACGATGACGACCGCGACGATGGTGCCGGTTGAGTTGTATCTCAATACAAGCTACAGGCCGGACTGTGACTACGTAGACGGCGAAGTCCTGGAGAGAAACTTGGGAGAGCAGCCGCACGCCAGCGTTCAGAAGTTTTTCATTCGATATTTTGGCGACCGTTAGGATGAGTGGGGAGTCACGGTGTTTCCCGAGCAGCGGGTGCAGATATCGCGGACGCGTTACCGGGTTGCCGATGTCTGTGTCGTGTTGCAAAGGACTGCGTTCGAGCCGATTGTGCGGACGCCGCCGCCTCTTTGTATCGAGGTGGTGTCGAAGGACGATCGGATGAGCGAGATGCAAGAACGTGTCCATGACTACGTACGGATGGGCGTGACGGCGGTGTGGGTAATCGATCCGAAACGGCGGAGGTCGTTTTTCGCGGACCGTTCCGAGACTCTACAGCTTGCGGGAGAAATGTTGACTGTGCATGGGACGAAGATTCGGGTTCCGACGGCCGAGATTTTCCGTGAGTTGGATAGGCTTGAGGGTGTTTGAGGCGCTATCAGGTTGTTATTCGGTGCGGCCGGGGCGGGTCATCAGGTCGCGGATGGCGGATTGGGCGCTTTTGTCTTCGTGGAGGATGGCGGCGACTTGCTCCGTGATGGGCATTTCGACGCCGCGGTTGGCGGCGAGGCCGAGGGCGGCGGTGGTGGTGCGGACGCCTTCGGCGACTTTGCCGTTGAGGCTGGCGAGGATTTCGGGGAGGCTTCGGCCGCGGCCCAGTTCGATGCCGACCGTGCGATTGCGGGAGAGGCCGCCGGTGCAGGTGAGCACCAGGTCGCCGAGGCCGGCGAGGCCGGCGATGGTTTCGGCGCGGCCTCCGCAGGCGATGGTGAGGCGCGTCATTTCGGCCATGCCGCGGGTGATGAGAGCGGCGGCGGAGTTGGAGCCGAGGTCCAGGCCGGTGACGACACCGGCGGCGAGGGCGATGATGTTCTTCAGCGCGCCGCCGAGTTCGGTGCCGATGATGTCCTCGTTGCGGTAGACGCGGAGCGAGGTCGAGGTGAAGGCGTCCTGCATGGACTTGCCGAGGTCTTCGTCGCCGGTGGCGATGGTGATGGCCGTAGGCATCGCGGCGGCGACTTCCTGCGCGAAGGCGGGGCCGCCGAGGGCGCCGAAGGGGTTCGGAACGTATTCGGCGACGACTTCGGACATGCGGAGAAAGCTGATGTCCTCGATGCCCTTGCTGGCGGAGAGGATGACCTGGTCGGGGGTGAGGTGGGGGGCGAGTTGCTCCATGATGGAACGCAGGTTTTGGGACGGCGTGACGCAGAGGATGATGTCGGCGGCGGCGGTGGCGCGGACCAGATCGGACGTGATGGTGAGGTCGGTGGGGAGGACGAAGTTGGGGAGGTAGCGGAGGTTTTCGCCGGAGTCGACGAGTTCTTCGGCGTGCGCGGGGGAGTGCGCCCAGAGCGTGAGGGCGTGGCCTCCACGACGGGCGAGGGAGATGGCGAGCGCGGTGCCCCAGGCTCCGGCGCCGATGACGGCTATGCGGCTCATGCTGCGGGCTCGGGCTTCCTGGAGCCGAGGCGGCTTTCGCTGCCGGCCTTGAGGCGCGCGATGTTGGCGCGGTGTTTCAGGATGCAGAGCAGGGAGATGAATATCGTCCCGCCGACGAACATGGGCGAGCGGTAGGGCTGAAAGTACATCATGAACATCGGCAGCGCGGCCGCTCCGAGGATCGACCCCAGAGAGACGTAGCGGCTCGCCAGCGTGACGAGGATGAAGACGGCGAGCGCGCAAAGCGCGGTCGGCCAGGAGAGCGCGAGGAAGACGCCGAGAGCGGTGGCGATGCCTTTGCCGCCTTTGAAGCGGAGCCAGACGGGGAAGATGTGTCCGATGATGGCGGCGACGGCGGCGGCTGCTCCGAGGTCGAGGTTGCCGTGCGAAACGTGCAGCGCGATCATCACCGCGACGTAGCCCTTGAGCGCGTCGAGGACGAGGGTCGCGATGGCGAGGGTTTTCTTGCCCGAACGCGCAACATTGGTGGCGCCGATGTTGCCGCTGCCGGTCGCGCGGATGTCCTGGTGCAGGAACAGGCGCACGAGGACGTAGCCGAAGGGAATCGAGCCGAGAAGGTAGGCGAGCGGGATGGTAATCAGCCAGAGGTTCATCGTCTGGATGAGTGTATCAAGCAGTGGATAGAGCGTAGAGCGTCGAAGATAGTGAATCGGAGGTTGGAGGGTGGGAGGGCGGATCGTCGGGAAATTCTCTTTCGAGGTCGGCGAGGAGTTGGGCGGTTGGGCTTAGCCTTTTGGGCTTTTCGCAGCGTTCGCGGCGCGGGGCGATGGGGCCGAAGGTGGGGTCTTCGACGACTTCTTCGACCATGGTGGCGGGCTCGGCGTAGGGGTCGGGCCGGGGGAGATTGAGGCTGGCGATCTGCAGGCCGTAGAGCAGCAGGCCCGCGCGGCGCGGGTCGATTTCGTTGGCCGCGATGCGCTGCAGGACCTCGCTGATGGCCGCCTGGATGGCGGAACGGTCTTCGAGGTTGGGGAGGCGGAACTCCTCGCGGTGGAGCTTGCGGTGCTCGAGTTCCTGAATTGGGACTGGGCGGCGAGAATTGTGGTGGTAGTAGCAAAATTCTTCTCCGCGGAGGCAGAAGGAGCCGCAACGGAGGCCGTCGGTGAAGATGTGGCGGCAGTGGAAACGCGGTTGTTGCTGGTTGGAATGTGTGTCGTGCATGTGGCCCCCCTCCCCCGGGGGTTTTGGTGCAAAGTGTCTTATCGATGGGACTTAGCTCCGTACCCCTGGCGGGCTTGGGGGGCTTCGTCCGGGTTAAAAACTTCAGCCCGGCGGGTAGCCGGGCTGCTTGGTACTTCTGCTGGCTTAATTGTAACAGAAAGGCAGTGGGTAGAGGGTAGAGTGTAGAGCGTAGAGAAAACGTGGGAGCAATAAGCGGCGACAAGAGCGTTTATGCGGCATAGGATCCCCACTCATGCGCAAAGAGCAAGAGCGCGCATGAATGGGCCACCCCTACGTTTGTAGTGAGCGGGCCACCCGCCCACCCCTACGTTTGTAGTGAGCGGGCCAGCCGCCCCACTCATGCGC